>Ga0172380_10006054_pt1 | contig 14271 bp, 10 predicted proteins | sample Leawe162metaG_FD_119747 | JGI IMG/M metagenome (GOLD analysis project Ga0172380, IMG submission 119747) | Leachate microbial communities from a municipal landfill in Southern Ontario, Canada - Leachate well 162 metaG | ecosystem: Engineered > Solid waste > Landfill > Unclassified | place... | reverse complement strand
CGGCTCCGCCTACTTCACCAAATCAAACATCACCAAATCACCAAATCCCGGCTCCCCCAAAATCCCGGCTCCCCCTCGCTCATCACTCATCACTGAGATACAATGTCTCCATCGGGTCGGAATCCCATTTCACGGAGAAACATTCATGAAGAAGCTGCTGAAGATCGTCGTGGCGCTGGTGCTCGTGTTGCTCATCGCGCTGGCCGTGGCCTGGTTCAAAATCGACGCCATCGCCAAGGCCGCCCTTGAAAAAGGCGGCACCTACGCGCTCGGCGTGGATACCACCGTCGATCGCGTCAACATCTCCCTGCTCGGCGGATCGGTCGGGCTGTCGGGCCTCCAGATCGCCAACCCGCCCGGTTTCGACGCGCCCTACCTCATGCACACCGGCGACTTCAAACTCCAGGTCGCCACCGGCTCGCTGATGAGCGACACCATCGAAGTGCCCCTCATCGAACTGGACAAGCTCGATCTCCACATCCAGAAAAACGACAAGGGCAACAACATCTCCCCCATCCTCGATCACCTCAAAAAGTTCCAGGGCGGCGCCGCGGCGAAAGAAAAGACCGGAAGTTCCAAAAAATTCGTCATCAAAAAACTTGTCATCAAGGGCGTCACCGCCCACCTGGATGTGCCCCCGCTCGGCACCAAAGCCGTGACCGTGCCCGACATCGTGCTGGAAAACGTCACGCAGGACAACGCCCAGGGCATGGCGATGGACGAAGTCATGGCCCGCGTGTTCCCCATGATTACCGCCGCCGCGATCAGCTCGCTGACCGATCTGCCCGGTGATTTGGCCGGCACGCTGACCAGCGACCTGTCCGGCGTGGCCGACCACCTCGGCGGAACCGTCGGCAACATGATTAAAGACCCCGCCAAACTGCTGGGCAACGTCGGCGAGAAGGCCGGCAAATCGCTCGATGACGCCGCCAAGGAAATCGGCAAAACCATCGGCGACCTGTTCGGCGGCAAAAAGGACGAGCCGAAAAAGTAACCTTCAGAAATCGCGTGGGAAGCTATTGATCGACCGTCGGTCTTGCGGCTTGCGTCCTGCGGCTTGGGCGATGGCGTTTTCCGCAAGCCGCAGGACGCAAGCCCTTTCTTACACGCTTTCCTACACCGAATCGGACATCGCCGTTTCGGCGGAGCGGCGATATTCCGTCGGGCTTTTGCCGAAGTGTTGCTGGAACAACCGGCTGAAATAAAACGGGTCGGCGATGCCCACCGTCTGCCCCACGCCCCGCACGCTCAACGCGCCGCGCAACAGCAGTTCAGCCGCCTTTTCCAGCTTCAACCGGCGATGATGCTGCAACGGCGTGACGCCCAACTCGCGCCGAAACAGCCGGTTCAAATGCTGGCCCGAATACCCCACGCGCCGCGACAGTTCCGCCAGTGTCAGCGATTCGGTCAGCCGGTCGCTCAGCAGTTGCAGGATTCGCACCAGCAGCGGGTCGATGGCCGCCGGCATTCGCGCCGACGGCCCGCCGTGACATCGCAGCATTTCCAGCACCGCCAGCCGCGCCCATGCCGCCAGGTACAACCGGCTGACCATCGGCTGATCGGACAACCGATCCATCTCCGTTTCAGCGCCACGCAGGTAACGATCCAGCGGCGAGTCGCGTTCCACCGTCAGCGTACGCGGCGGAGGCAACAGGGCGAACACGTCCTGCCCGCCGGGAAGTTTCGGCTCGACATGCACCGACACCAGACGCATCTTTTTCGTCGTGCTGTATGCGTGATGCCCGACATGAGGCGGAACCATCACCAGATCGCCGGTGTTCAGCGGATGAGCCGTGCCGTCGATGACCCACACGGCTTTGCCCCGCGTCACGTAAATGAAGTTCCAGTCGGGAATGGTGCGATGTTCCAGCGTGTAGCCCCGTGTCACGCGCTGGAGACTGCACACGCCCATCCGCACGCGCAGGTGGTGCAGAATGAAATCAAGCAGCGAATCGTGGGCCGAATGGATCGCCACCACCTTGGTCATGCCGGTCAGCATAGCTTGAAATGACGAATGACGAAATCCGAATGACGAATCGGATCAGAGCCAACAGCCACGAGCCAACAGACAGCGGAACATCCCTACACCTGTTGGCTGTTGGCTTGTGGCTGTTGGCTAAATCGTCATTCGGATTTCGTCATTCGTCATTTTGTTCTTACGCGGCGGCGACAGCGACGGCGGCGGTGACTTTCTCCGCCGCTTCGTTCAGGTCGGCCGCGGGCTGGAGCATCGGTATCTGATCTTTCGCCTCGTCGATGATCTTACGGGCGACATCGACGTTCGTGCCTTCCAGTCGCACGACCAGCGGAACGGTGAAACCGACATTGTTGGCGGCGTTCACGATCGCGCGGGCGATTTTGTCGCACTGCATGATCCCGCCGAAAATGTTGACCAGCACGCCCCTGACGCACGGATCGGCGAGAATGATTTTGAACGCCTCGGTGACGGCTTCCTCCGAAGCCCCGCCGCCGACGTCCAGAAAGTTCGCCGGGCTTCCGCCGTGCAGTTTGATCGTGTCCATCGTGGCCATCGCCAGACCCGCGCCGTTGACCAGGCAGCCGATCGTGCCGTCGAGTTTGATGTACGACAGGCCGAACCGCTTGGCTTCGATTTCGGCGTCGGCTTCCTCCAGCGGGTCGTGCAGCGCGGCGATGTTTTCGTGGCGGAACAGGGCGTTGTCATCGAAGGTCATTTTCGCGTCGATCGCCATGACCATGCCGTCGGGGTGTTCATCGGTGGGCTTGGTGACGATGAGCGGATTGATCTCGACGAGCATCGCGTCGTTGTGGAGGAACAGGTCGCAGACCTGGTGCATGATTTTCGCCGCGGCGCGGACCTGCCGGCCCTTGAAGCCCAGCCGATACGCCAGATCGCGCGCCTGATAGGGTTGCAACGGCAGGTGCGGATGCAGTCGCACCTTGAACAGCGCTTCGGGCTTGGTGTGTGCGATTTCCTCGATGTCCATGCCGCCCTCGGCGCTGGCGATCAGCACGGGGCAGGCGCTGGTGCGGTCCAGTACCACGCCGAGGTAGTATTCCTTGGCGATATCCACGGCGGACGCGACCAGGAGCTTTCGCACCTTCACGCCTTCAGGCCCGGTCTGCGGCGTGATCAGCGGCTTGGAAAGAATCTGGTAGGCCGCGTCATATGCTTCTTTGGCGGAGGAGACGATTTTCACGCCGCCGCCTTTGCCGCGACCGCCGGCGTGGACCTGCGCCTTGACGACGCAGCGACGCGCGCCGTCGCGCGTGGTCAGCCGGTCAAAAGCGCGTTGCGCGTCGAGCGAGGTTTCAGCGACCACCGCGGGGGGAACGGGAACGCCTGCGTCGGCCAGCAGTTGGCGGGCCTGGTATTCATGGACTTTCATAGCCGTGTCTCGTGAAATTGAGGATGCTCGCAACCAAGCCCGCATGATAGCACGAACCGCGATGGCAGTCAGGGGGGCGGGGTTCAAGATTCAGGGTTCGGGGAAGAGAGGGTTTAGCGGGAGGCACGAAGGGCCCCTCTTCCGTCCGTTATTCGCTCAATTCCTTTTGCAACTGCCGCAGCAGATCGAACGCCTGTAATGGGGTCAGCGTGTTCAGGTCGGCTTCGCGCAATTTCGTCGTCGCCGGGTGTTCCATGTATTCGGTGAACAGCGAAGGTTGCGGGTCCGCCCTGGCCGCTTGCGGCTTAGCATTCGTCGGACTGGTATGCAGCTCGAACTGTTGCATAAGTTGATTGGCGCGTTTGACAACTTCCGGGGGCAGGCCGGCGATTTTCGCCACGTGGATGCCGTAGCTGCGATCCGTCGCGCCGGGACTCACCCGATGCAGGAACACGACTTCGTCTTCCCATTCGCGCACCGTCACGTGCAGATTCGCCACGTTGTCGAACAGTTCCGACAATTGCGTCAGTTCGTGATAATGCGTGGCGAACAGCGTGCGCCCCCGGAAGCGGGCCAGATGTTCGGCGATGGCCCACGCCAATGACAATCCGTCGAGCGTGCTGGTGCCCCGGCCGATTTCATCGAGTATCACCAGCGAATGCGGCGAGGCGTTGAGGCAGATGTTGGCCGTCTCGACCATTTCCACCATGAACGTCGATTGACCGGCATGCAGTTCATCGGACGCGCCGATGCGCGTGAAGATGCGATCGGTCAGCCCGATGGTCGCCGATTCGGCGGGAATGTACGACCCGGTGTGCGCCAGCAGCGTCAGCAGCGCGGCCTGCCGGATGAACGTGCTTTTGCCAGCCATGTTGGGGCCGGTTATCAAGGCAAGGGACGAAGGGACGGAGGGACGAAGGGACGCAGTGGAAGACCCAAGGCATATGTCGTTAGGAACAAACTTGTCAGCCAGCAATTCGTCAAGCACCGGGTGACGACCGGCGACGATATCGAGCACCGGCTCATCGACCAGCGTGGGCCGGACGTAACGGAACTTGCCGGCCCGGCGCGCGAAGTTGGCCAGCACGTCCAACTCGGCGATGGTTTGCGCATAGCGCTGCAAAGCCGTCAACCGATCGGCGGCCAACCGCACCAGTTCGGCGAACAATTCCTGTTCGCGGGCGATGGCTTTCGACTCGGCGCTGAGCACTTTGTTCTCGAACTCTTTGAGGTCGGGCGTGATGTATCGCTCGGCGTTTTTCAGCGTCTGCTTGCGCGCAAAATGCGGCGGGGCCTTGGCGGATTGGGCTTGCGAGAGTTCGATGTAGTAGCCGAACACTTTGTTGTAGCCGACTTTCAGGCGGTCGATGCCGGTCTCGGTGATGAGCCGCGCCTGGTATTGGGCGAGCCACTGGTTGGCGTCCCGCTGCAACATGCGGTATTCATCGAGGGTCGCATCGTAGCCGTCGCGGATCAACCCGCCGTCGCGCAGATGCGCCGGCGGGGCATCAACGCACGCCTTGGCGAAACGCTCGACCAACTCGTCGAGCGAACCGGCCAGTTCCGTGAGCGCGTCGCACATCGGTTTCAACGCCGGGCGTTCGGCGAGCAGATCGCGCAGCGTGTGCAGTTGACCGGCGGACTGGCCCAATGCCACCAGATCGCGCGGGCTGGGCCGGCCGATGGCGATGCGGCCGGCGATCCGTTGCACGTCCTGCACCCCGGGCAGATATTTCGCCAGACCATCGGAGAAAATCGGGTCATCGAGTATCGCCGCGACGATGTCTTGACGCTGCTCAATCCGGGGGCGATCGCGCAGCGGAAAACAAAGCCAGTGGCGGAGCAGACGTTTGCCCATCGCCGTGCGGCAATCGTTGAGCGTGCCGAGCAGCGAGCCGGTGATTTCGCCGGTGCGCATGGTGCGTTCGATTTCGAGGGATCGCAGCGAAGTCGGGTCGATCACCAGATGATCGGATCGCTCAAAACGGGTGGGCGGCTGAAGGTGCGCCAGGCGTCCGTTGGCGGCGGGTTGGGTTTCCAGCAGGTAGGCAACCACCGCGCCTGCGGCGCCGACGACCGGGTCGTTGTCATCCAGCCCGAAACCGGCGAGCGTCGAAACCTGAAACTGCTTGCACATCGTTTCAAGCGACTCGGCGGCGCGAAACTGCCAGGCGGGGCGGGCGGTGAGCGAACAGTTCAGTTGCTCGGCAAGCGTGCGGACACGCTGCGGCACCTTGCTGTCGGCCGGTTCGGCGAAAAGCAACTCCGTCGGACGCTGACGCAACAGTTCATCCCGAATCTCGGACCCGGAAAGCGATGCGACCGTGAAACGCCCCGTACTCAAATCCGCCAGCGCGACCGACGCATGTTCATCATCGGTGAACAGCACGGCGGCCAGCGGATTTTCGCTGCCCTCGTCGAGCAATGATTCGTCGGTCAACGTGCCGGGCGTTACCACGCGCGTCACATCACGCTGCACCAGTCCTTTTGCGCCGCCCCCGGAAGCAGCCCCGGAAGCAGCCCCGGAAGCGGTCGGGTCTTCGATCTGATCGCACACGGCGACGCGGAAGCCCTGCGTGAGCAACCGGCGGAGATAAATGTCGAGTTGATGGTAGGGCATGCCCGCCATCGGGATGCCTTCGGTGCGTTGGGTGAGGGTCAGCCCCAGCGCTTTGCTGATGGTGCGGGCGTCGTCATAGAACAGTTCGTAAAAATCGCCCATGCGGAACAGCAGCAGGCAGTCGGGGTGTTTGGCCTTGAAACCGCGGTACTGCCGCATGGCGGGGGTGTCGTGGGCGGTGGGATTCGACATGGCGAAAGTTTACCGGATGTGCGATGTTCAATGTGCAATGTGCGATGTAATTCGGACACATGGTACATTGCGCGTTGGATATTGCACATGCTGCACCGCTATGAAGTGAGAGGTCAAGGCGCGTCCCCCCGGGACGCGGCGGGGGGTTTTGCTTCTCAGGCCCCGTTCAGGCGAGTGCGCCGGTTGTCATGCGCCCCCCACCGTATCCGTTCCGCTGTTTTTGCTTGACTTATGCCGGGGGAGGGCTTGATAATGGGTGGTACACATCACGGGCCGAGCGATATCGGGGCGAGAGAGAGGGAACCAATGAAGACGGACAACGCGGCGCATCGCGCGGGTTGCATTCGCGCGGAGTGGATGATGGTGTTCGCAATGGTCGTGGCGCTTGCGGTGAACAACGCGCCGGGCGGGATCGTCAACGGCGGCTTTGAAGACGGGTTGAACGGCTGGAGCGGCGGCGGATTCATCGTGAGTACCTCGCCGAAGACGCCCACCGAAGGAACGCATTACGCCGGCGCGGAATTCGAGCAGGGACAATCCGGCACCAAGACCCTCTGGCAGCAATTCACCGTTCCGGCCGGCACGCAATGGCTGTACGCCGATCTGGCGCTGATCGGTTTCGGCGGAATCAAGAAGGCGCAGTTGATCCTGCCGACCGGTACGATTGAATTGTGGCTTCCGCCGGCGGAGAACATGGGCATGGTCAATGCCGATTTCACGCGCTACCGCTACGACATCAGCGCCTACGCCGGCCAACCCGACCTGCTGACATTGAATTTTGAAGTCATCGCCGACGGCAGCGCCAGCGCCCGCCTGTTTGTGGATCGCATCGCGCTGGAAGCCGTGCCCGAACCGGCGACGATCGCGCTGCTGGGAATGGGGCTGATGCTGATGATGCCCAGGCGAAGCTCACGGCGATGAGGGAGCGGTCGGTATCTTCGGAAGCAAAATCTCCGGCTGAGCCGGCGGCGCATTCGGTGTGCGCCGCGGCAGGGGGGTCAACTGTTCCGGCGCATCGGGGGCTTGCAACAGGCAGGCGGGCATTTCCACTTCCGCCGGCTCGGCCGATGGGTGGATGCTCACCGCCGCGGGCAGGCGCGGCATGTCGTGGCCGGCGGGCAATGTTTCGGGATCCAGTTCGATGTGATACACACCGGGGCGCAGATCGCCGAGGTAATAACTTCCATCGGCGGCGGTGATGGATTGCGTCACGATGGAGCCATCGGTGTTTCGGCGGAGGATCACGCGGACGCCGCCGACGCCGGCCTGCTGGTCCTCCGCGTGAACCATGACGATTTTGCCGAGGATCGCATGGCTGGGCGTGACGCCGAGGTTCACCGTCGTGACGGCGCGCGATCGCAGTTCGGCGCTTTGCATGGCGTGCGTGGGCGTGTAGATCGCCGGCACGCTGCTCAGATCGACCCATACATGTAATTCGCCCCGGTGCGACAATCGGGGGACGACGTAATAACCGGCCTTGTTGGTGACCGCGGTGTCCAGGTTTTCGACCATGACGCGGACACCGGCCAACCCCGGTTCGTCGGCGTCGGGCTTGCCGTCGGCGTTGATGTCGATGAAGACCCGGCCGGCGATGGCGCCGCTGTTGTCGGGGTTGATTAGCCCGCGATAGACGCCGTATTCGCTGGGGATGTCCGCCGTGCGCAACACGCCGCCTTCGTGCAGGACCAGTTGATCGGTGATGGCCAGGTACACACCGACAGCCCACTCGTGTTCCTCATATTTGGCGCGCACGCCGCACCGCCAGTCGCCCTGACGATCGAAGAGCCAGTCGGAGCGGTTTTCAAAATAGATCGAGTCGGTCATCAGGTTGCGTCCGATCTCGGTATGGAACAGGAGCCAGGGTTTGTCGAACGTGCGAAAATCATGCAACATCGAAACACGCTCATACTGTTGCGAGCGAAAATATCCCGCCGCGACGCTGTGACCCGGACCGAGCAGGTATCGGGCGCGAAACCATTGCTGTTCGGTCTGGCCCAGTCCGATGCCCGGCAGGTTCAGCCCCGCGAAAAAGTCGCTGCTCTGCTGAAGCACCACATCGCTTCCGATGGCCCACAAGCCCGTGATCGACCATCGCGGCAAGGGTTCGCTTTGAAACTCGAACGTATGCAGCAGCGGCGTTCCTTCGCCGTTGTCCGCTTCCAGCCGGTCCAGTTCGTAGCTCCACCGGCACTGCGGCAAAGGGTACATGCGAACCGTCAGCGATTGAAAACCCACGCCCAGCGTTTGCGCCTGTTCCCCGGCGAGATTGTCCTGTGCCCATCCGACCGCCGCTTCGGTGGACATCCAATCGGCGGCGTTCCACCGGCCCGATATCCAGAAGCCCATGCGATCGGTCGGGCTGAGCGTTTGTCCGTTGAAATAGTGCGGGCCGTAGTAAAACAGTCCGGTCGCCATCGACAGGGCGCGCGACGGATACCAGCTTGTGCGGATCACCGCCGCCAGGTCGTCCTGTGATCGGCCGTCGGGCAGGTCGCCGCTGCTGGTCGCCAGTTCCGCGACGATGAGCAGCGGATCGAGGGGCATCCAGTACGCCTCGAAACCGGCGTGCGCGCTTCGCAGGGGCAGTTCGGTGGCGTGATCGGCGAACCAGTGAAGCCGATCCTGATACGCCAGCACGGTTCCGATGGTCAGCCGGTCGGTCAGACCGTACATGACGCGTCCGCCGCCGATGAATCCGCCGGTGCGCATGCGCTGGACGTCGCGCGCGGTGCCGATGCTGCCGAGATAGACGATGCCGCCCCTGGGCAACAGCGCGTTGGTGCCGAGCACCTGGCGGTCGATCTGCGTGACGACGCCGCTGGGTTCGGTGACGCGGACTCGCACTTCGTTGAGCGCGCCCGGCGGCAGGCGGATGTCCTCGAACTTCCACGTGCCGAAGCCCGGCGGGGCGGTGGGGTCGATCGTCAGCACCTCCGTGCTGTTGACGCGCTGGCCGTTGATGAACAGATCGACCGTCGAACCGACCGGCGCGACCCCGGCGAACGGCACCGGGCGGATGATCGCCCCCTCCAACCGATTGAACGAGTCGGGCAATGTCTCCTCATTCCATCCTTCGCCCGCCACGCCGCTGACGCGCAGCCCCGTGTATTGCACAAATGGAAACACCAGGTCGTTCAGGCCGGTGTTCGCGTCGCCCAGGCCGATCTCGCCTCGATCCCACTGGTAAATCCAGTCGAAGTATTCGACGCGCACCGGGTCGGTGATCTGCTCATCGACCCGCAGGCCCTGAATGCGATCCCAACTCACGCCCGGCTGGGACAACTGCACCTTGTAACCCCCGCCGAGCAATTGTCCCCAGAACGTCTGCTGGAGCGACGACAGCGCCACGTGTTCCGGCGCGTTCCCCGGTCGCGCCACGTCCGCGCCCAACTGCATCCGCACGTCCACGTAGTCCAGTGAAAACGACCGCGGATGGGCCGTCGGCAAAACGCTCGGCAGGTTCGTCGGTATCAGATTCGCCCCGATGCGAAACATCGACGCCCGCTCCGGCGTTTTCCAAAGGCCCAGCGCCCGCGTCGTCTCCACCCGGTACGCATAGCCCGCCTCGTCCCATTGCAGCGGCAAATCCAGCAGGTGCGACATCGCCCCCTCCGGCACGTACACCTCATTGCCCCCCGTGATTTCCGATCGCGCGAAAATCACCCGGATCGGCTGCTCCAACCCCGGGGATTCCAGCAAACCGTTGCGTTTGTCCAGCGTCGCGCCCGGCCCGCCGTCAAACTGATACATCGTCTGTTCCGTCTTCTCCTCCACCTTCGCCGCCAGCAGTTTCGCCAACCGCTGGAGCGGCAGCCACCGCTGCCCCTCGACTTTCAACACATCCAGATCATCCACCACCGTCCGCTGCCAGGGCTTGGTCCCGATCAGCGACAACTGCACCACTTCCGTTCGAGGCCGCTCCGCCTGCTCAGCGCCGGCGCAAAACACGGTCGCCAGCAACAGCCCCGCCAGCGCCCATCGTCCGACGGGTCCGTCATTGCATATTGGATCGCATCTGTTCATGGTGGCTCGGCGCGGGGTTCGAGCCCTTCATCCCGACGGGTGGCGGGGCGGCCCCAATTTCCGGGGGATGGGAAATGACGAATGACGAAACTCGAATGACGAATGAAACTCGAAACTCGAAATCCGAAACAGGCAACCCAAGCCCGGCCATGCCGTCCTCGGCTTGGCCGGGATCCCGTTTCGAGTTTCGGACTTCGGATTTGATTCGTCATTCGAGTTTCGTCATTCGCCCCCCATCGCAAGTTCCAGTCAAGCCGTTCGCTAACGGCTCCCCAAAGTTTTGGGCGGACCCGGCACCGGCACCGGGGGCGTCCAGTCGATCACCGCCCGGCCGGTCAGCGCCGTCGCCAGTCGATCCGTTTTGTACGACACTTCCAGCGTGTACCGGCCGGCGGGCAAATCCGCCGGCGCATCGGCGTCAAAGATGCGTTCCGCGCCGGCCATCACGTAGGAGTGGCCGATCTTGCCCGCGGCGATTTCCCCGCCTCCTGCGTCCAGCAGGCGGTAATGGCCCATCGCCACCAGCCGGCCCGTTCCCGTGTTGCGAACCATCGCCGTCAGCTTCGTTCCTTCCGGTGACGGCGCGATGCCCAGCGGCCCCAACTCGCCCTGATACGTGATCCGCCCCACGCGCCCGAACACCGGCACCAGCAGCGTCGTCGAAACCATCAGGTTGATCGACCTGTCCTGACCGATGTCCATCCGCGTCCGCCTCGCTTTCAAACCTTCCAGACTCATCGCCGCCCAGTATTCGCCCGCTTGCGGTTTGCCCCTGGGGATAATCACGAAGCGCACCGCCCGGCTGCTGTTCGGCGGGATCGTGAACTCCGTCGGGTTGAACCGAATCCAGGGCGCCAGCGACCGGGGCGAATCGTCGCCGGGGTATTGCAACACGCCGTGCGCGTCATATGCGAAGTGGCGCGCGTTGATGCGATATTGCTGTTCCTCGTCGGTGACGTTGGTGATGACGAACTGCCCCGTGGGCCTGCCGCTCTCCAAGTCCACTTCGACGAACGCCGGTTGGATCGCCACCTGCGACCATGCCGCGGTCGTCCAGATCAGCCCCGCGCACAACATCGCCGCCGCCGCGCCGATTCGGTGTCTTTGAAGTTTCATGCCGCACCTCCGATCATTCAACGCGATCACCGCTCCAATACCGGTATGACCAGCAACTGCACCTGTCCCCCATACCGCCCCGCGGGCAGCGGCGCACGCGCGTCGTGCTTCCACCGCAGCCGCACGAACAAATCATCATCCATGCCCTGATCCGTCATCGCGCTGGTCAGTTCGATCCACTGCGTTTGCGATCCGGCGACCGTCAGCGTGCCGGTATCGGCTGAAAATCGCAACATGGCGGAGTCGGGCTTCAACCGGCCGCGACAAATCAGTTCCGCGCCGCCCGATTGCTCCAGCCGCAAACGGATCGGCGACCGGTCGCGGTGTTCCAGCAGCAAATCGCCGCTGACCACCGCCACGCGGACGCAGCGCACGTTGGCCGCGACGCTGAATCGCACCATCGCGGTGATGCCCGACGGGTCGCCGGTCGGGTCGATATTGACCATCTGGGCCGCGCCGAGCGTCACCTGGGGCGCGACGGAAAAGTAAGCCGCCCCGGTGGCGATCTGTTCCCGGCTGTGTGCATCCTCCGCGACGAACATCAATTTGTATCGCCCGGCCAGCATCGGTGTTCGCTGACTCAATTGCACGGTCAAGTCTTTTTTTTCGCCGGCTTCCACGGTGGCGGTCAGTTCATCCATCCGCACTTCCAGTTGGGGCAAATTCCGCATCGGCACGTAGGTCCGCTCGATCTCATCCATTCTCGCCGCGTGGGGCGGGCGCAGTCGCAGTTGCACCGATTGAGAGGAATGATTGTCGAGGGTCATATGCAGTTCGGTCCGGTTCCCCGACAGCGGGACATCCGTGTTTTGCGTCACGATGGCGACGTTCTGCGCCGAACATGGAAAAGACAGCAGCAGCGAGGTGATCGCTGCCGCTGTCGCTGGGATCCACGGCCTGATTCGCCGTCCGCACATCATGTCACACACCCCGATCCACGCGATGATTCGGTGAAGATGTCGATTGGCACGAACCGTTCGGGTCTTGCGGAGACACCGGCCTCACACGAGGTCGGCTCTCATCGGGGTTATGGTGTCGGGACAACCAGGGCGGTGAGCTGAATGGCGCCGCTGTATTCGCCGGTCGGCAGGGTCTGGCTGGACTGGTCATAGGCGACGGTCACATCGACCGCCTGGTTCCAGAACTCGCCCTGGCCGCTGCCGTACCGCTTGGTCGCGGTGGTCATGGCCGGATAGGAATGACCGATCACGGAGATCGGCGAAGCCGCCGATCCGGTGAAGCTCAGCAGGTTGTTCGCGCCGCCCAGCGGGCTGCCGGACGTGATCGTGGCGGACACCGTCTCCGTGCCGCTCTTGAGCGGAATCACATAGGGAGAAGCGATGTCGTCATGCTTGAAGAGGTTGGACGCCTGCACGCTCAGGTCCAGCACTTGCGTGTTGGCCTGGACCTGGAACTGCACGGCGACGTTGAACTCGGAGGACTGAATGGAGTTGACAACGACTTGCGGCGTGTTGGCGGTGACCGCGACGTTCGGAACGACGTTGACGATCACATGTGCCGCGGCGCTGTTGGTTTCATCAGCCATTGCGGGAGCGGACAGATAGGCCGCTCCGGCGATCAGCGCCAGTACCATTGCGAAATACTTCATCTGAGATTCTCCTTTTCATTGTGAATAAGAGTCGGATTCGTGCCAATCGACAGGATCACCGAACGACCACCGTGAATTGTTCCGTCGCCGACCTCCTTTCCCGGTTGATCCGCAGGGGCAACGACGACCGCGACATCGATCGGAGGACTTCCGTGTCCGAGTTCAAACCCTGGAACTTCCGTGAAAGGCGATGTTCCCCTGAAGACGAGCCGCGTTCCTGAGATGTCGATGATCCTTTGTAGCCGATCCATCTCCCGCCGCCCATCAGGGACCGGGCTGATTCTCGCATACGATTTGGACCGATGATCCATCAGACGCGCACGAATCACCCTAAGCGATCCCCTAGGGGAGTCATGCAAAAAAAATCGCATTTTCAGGAAATATGCGTTGGCGGGAGACCTGACGGGGTATAATGGCCGGCTCATATCGAGGGGGATCGTTGCCGTTGTTTTCGTCAGGCAGGTGTGTTTCCCTCTCCCTGTTCATGGGCCGCATGGAGATTCACCATGAACACATCCCGCACGGCGACCGTCCCGGACAAAGACACAGCGCGCGTATTCGTGCTGGACAACCAGCCGGTCATCCACGCGGGATTGACCGCGCTGATCGAAGGGCGGGACGACCTGTGCGTCTGCGGCGCGGCCTGCTCGATCCATGACGCCATGACCGAGCTTCAACGCCACACGCCAGATGCGCTGGTCATGGGCCTGTGTTTCGCCGAACACTCCTGTCTGGACATGATCCGGGAGATTCGCCGGCGCTGGCCGGCGATGGGGATACTCGTGCTGGCCGGTTACGACGAAACGGTCTTCGCCGAACGGGTTCTCCGCGCCGGCGCCAACGGCTACATCATGACCAGCAGGCCGCCGGAGGAGGTTCTCGCCGCACTGTCTCAGGTACTCAGCGGCAAAACCTATCTCAGCGCCCCTGTCGCCTCCGGCATCATTCAGTCCGCCCTGCATCCGCACAACGGCCGATCCGCGTTGGCGCATCTGAGTGATCGTGAGATGGAAGTTTTTGAAATGATCGGCCGGGGGCGCTCCATGCGTGACATCGCGCGTGTGTTCAGCCGGAGCATCAAAACCATTGAAACCCACCGTGAACACATCAAGATCAAACTGGGCCTGACTTGCAGCCGGGAACTGACGCAAAACGCCGCCCAATGGCTGATGGGCGAACGTGGGCGTCAGTGGGAGCCGGAAGACAGCCGGAGGATGCGGGACATCGGTGTGTGACGGAGTGTGCTTCCCGGGGCAACGCATTCTCATGGATGGATTCACCTTTCGCCGAATATAGAATGATCGTCGCGGACAAAAAGAACCGGGCCGGGGCCGGGCCGGGGG
>Ga0172380_10006052_pt1 | contig 14276 bp, 15 predicted proteins | sample Leawe162metaG_FD_119747 | JGI IMG/M metagenome (GOLD analysis project Ga0172380, IMG submission 119747) | Leachate microbial communities from a municipal landfill in Southern Ontario, Canada - Leachate well 162 metaG | ecosystem: Engineered > Solid waste > Landfill > Unclassified | place... | reverse complement strand
CGCTGCTCAACTCATGACGGCAATCCATAAAGACAAAACCTTTTTCACCGCAGAGGACGCGGAGGACGCAGAGGAAGAGCATGAGGGTTTTCCTCTGCGTCCTCCGCGTCCTCTGCGGTGAATTGGTTTTTTCCGTGCTGAGAACAAATTTACCCTGGGGCTGGGGGTGACGATTTTGTTTGGTGGAAAACCGTGGTCTGTCCCCAGTTATTTCCAATGACAGGATGAACAGGATTGACAGGATGGGTTTTCTATCCTGTTCATCCTGTAAATCCTGTCTAAACGGCTGTTTGGTTCCGGCAATTGTCCGGCTTAGGATTATGCTATACTCGATAGTGTAGCCACATTGACGGAGACTATTCATGATCACTCTCACAGCCCATGCGATGAAATCTGCCGAGATTCGATCCCGGATCGAGCCTGATCTCAAGGAGGGGGCGACTCGTATATTGGCCGATTGCGGGCTGAATCTTTCAGATGCAATCCGGCTGTTTTTGCGTCAAGTCGTTGTTAAGAACGGGCTGCCTTTCGAGGTGAAAATACCCAACGCCACCACCCGCGCAGCGATGGAAGAGGCAAGAGGCAACGACCTGCCGCATTTCAGTTCCGTTGAAGAAATGTTCGATGACCTCGAAAAAGCCGCTAAACATAAAGCGCACTAACCCTCCCCGCGACTTTACCCGCACCAAGGAATTTCTGAAGGATTGGGTGCGCTTATCGCACAGCGGTCGGTATGACATGAACCGGCTATACCTTGCCTCGCCACAATTTGACGATTTAGCCGCGTCTCGCGGGATGCGATGCAAGGCGCAAATTGCGCCGTGTGGCATTACCACACAAGCAATTTGCAACGCGGCAGCGCGCCCGCGAGGCGATGGATAAATCGTCAAATTGTGGCGAGGCAAGGTATCAAGAAGGCGATGATGCTTCTGATAGAAAATAGCGCTCCTCTATCTGCCGAATGGCAAGACCACCCTCTTATCGGGGAATGGGAAACGCATCGCGAGTGTCATATCGGCGGGGATTTTCTGCTTATTTACAGAATCGACAATTCGGCCAAGGGCGAACGCCTCCTGTTTATTCGCGCCGGGACGCATGCAGAGTTGTTTGAATAGCCAAGCATTCGTTAACTCCCGAAAGGAGCCGAGCCTGCGCTATGCGGTGTAATCTCTCTTCAGAGAGCACTTCGATATTCTTGCGGAAAAAAACAGGCCGGGTGGCGTTGCCCGGCCTATACCGCATGAGGTGTTACTTGATGGTTTCTTCGATGCTATTTTTGTCGCCGGTGTTGTCCACCCAGTTGACGGCCACTTTGTCGCCGGCCTTGGCGCCCTTGACCCGGAATTCCAGGAACGGGTTTTTGGAAACTGCGGTGCCCCATTGGGCTTCCATCACGGGTTTGCCGTTCAGGGTCGCAGTGACGAGCTGGATATAGTGCGCCGGAACAAGCTGACCGGACTTGGCGTCCTTGCGCAGGCCTGTTTCCATTTCGTGATTCATCAATACTTTGATGTTGGCGGTGTCGTCTTTAAGGGTGACACGCATTTTCATCGGATCTGCCATTTTGATTGTCCTGTGTCGAGTTGAACTGTAATTGATTGATTAAAAAAATCCAGGGTTAGCCGCCGCAACCGCCGATGGTAACCTTCACTTCTTTCCTGGCGGTATAGATTTTTCCGCCGGCTTTCACCAGAATCTTGATGTCGGAGGTCTGCGCCATCTTGACGCGGGTGCTGACGAAACCCTCTGCACCGTTGAGCATATTGAAAATGGCGATCAGGGGACGGTCGTTCTTTTCGATCAAGATGGTAATGGATTCGGTGGCGGGTATTTTGCTGGCTACTTCGACCGGCACGACGGCGCCATTCTCGGCGATGTCCGGCGCCTTGATATTGATGTCCTTGCTGTCGATAGCGGTGGTGCCGCCAACGCCCTTCAACGCATCGATAATACCCTTGGAATCGAATGCCGGCTTGTTCCATTCGGCGGCCAGAACTTGGCCCGGTTTAAGCAAACCCGCAGCGAGCGCAACCGCCACGGCGCCGGCGCCGCCGGTCCCCTTCAACAAAGTTCTACGTAGTGGGTTCATACTCTCCTCTTCCTCCTGATTTACAATTATGCAAAAAATTGCAGACTTTGAACATAGTCGGTGATTTTGTCAATCTTCTCTTCGATAAGTTCCCTCCGGCAACCTGGAAATGCGTATCCTGGGATTATTCCGCGCTGCCCAGCAGGTTGCGGCATGGCCCCCTTTAATGCGGGATTTTACCCGATTGCAACACCTTCATTCCGCCTTTTCCGGGATACATGATAGAATTTGGCTTCAACCATTTTGAGATTTCGAATCATGTTTAGTTCAAGCCTAACCATAGAAAAATTCGATCCCGATCTGTGGCGGGCGATGCAGGACGAATACCGCCGCCAGGAAGATCACATCGAACTGATAGCCTCGGAAAACTATGCCAGCCCGGCGGTGATGGAGGCGCAAGGTTCAGTGCTGACCAACAAGTACGCCGAGGGTTACCCCGGCAAGCGTTATTACGGCGGCTGCGATTATGTGGACATGGCCGAGCAACTGGCGATAGATCGCGCGAAAGCGCTGTTCGGCGCCGAATACGCCAACGTTCAGCCGCACTCCGGCTCGCAGGCCAATGCGGCGGTTTACATGGCGGCGCTCAAACCCGGCGACACCATCCTCGGCATGTCGCTGGCGCACGGTGGGCATTTGACTCACGGCGCTTCCGTCAATTTTAGCGGCAAAGTGTTTAACGCCGTGACTTATGGCCTGCACCCCGACACCGAGGCCATCGATTACGACGAAGTGCAACGTCTGGCTTCTGAGCACAAGCCGAAAATGATCGTGGCCGGCGCCTCGGCTTATTCCCTGGTGATCGATTGGAAGCGCTTCCGCAAGATCGCCGACAGCGTCGGCGCTTATTTGTTCGTCGATATGGCGCATTACGCCGGGCTGGTCGCAGCCGGGCTGTACCCGAACCCGGTGGGCATCGCCGATTTCGTCACCAGCACCACTCACAAGACGCTACGCGGCCCGCGCGGCGGTTTGATTCTTTCCAGCCTGAAATTTGAGAAGGCGCTCAACTCGGCGATATTCCCCAACATCCAGGGCGGCCCGTTGATGCATGTGATCGCTGCCAAGGCGGTCGCGTTTAAGGAAGCGGCGAGCAAGGAATTCAAGCATTACCAGGAACAAGTTATCGAAAACGCCCAGGTAATGGCTAAAGTGCTCAAGGAGCGGGGGCTACGCATCGTTTCCGGGCGCACCGAGTCGCATGTGTTCCTGGTCGATCTGCAAGCCAAGAACCTCACCGGCAAGGATGCGGAAGCCGCATTAGGCCGCGCGCATATCACCGTCAACAAGAACGCCATTCCCAACGACCCACAAAAACCCTTCGTAACCAGCGGCATCCGTATCGGCACACCGGCGATGACCACGCGCGGCTTCCGGGAACTCGAAGCCGAACAACTCGCCAACCTGATCGCCGACGTGCTCGACGCGCCCACCGACGAAGCAGTGCTGGCGCGCGTGGCCCAAGAAGCGCAGGCGCTGTGCGCGAAGTATCCGGTGTATGGCGCGTAAGGGGATAGGCGTAAGGGGTGAGGGGAATGGGGCAGCGGTTTTTCACGCCTTACGCTTCACGCCTCACGCCTCACCGATACAATGAAATGCCCCTTCTGCGGCTCGACCGATACCCAGGTAATTGATTCCCGTGTCAACGAGGAAGGCGACAGCATACGTCGCCGTCGGCGTTGCGCGGGCTGCGACAAGCGTTTCACTACGCATGAGACCGCCGAGTTGCGCATGCCGCAAGTGGTGAAGCAGAATGGCAGCCGTGCGGAGTTCCGCCGCGAAAAAATCCGCACCAGCTTCATGCGCGCCCTCAACAAACGCCCGGTTTCCACCGAATTGGTGGACGGCGCGATCCAGCACATCGAACAAAAAATCCTCAGCCTGGGCGAGCGCGAAATCACCTCGCGGCAAATCGGCGAGATGGTGATGTCCGAATTGCGCAAGCTCGACAAGGTGGCTTATATCCGCTTTGCCTCGGTGTATCGCAGCTTCCAGGATGTGGACGATTTCCGCGACGTGATACGGGATTTGTAAACCGGATATGCCTTGCGCGGGGAAATTCAACGAAAGGTGAAGCTATACCATCCTCTACAAAATCTCTGCGTCTGAAGCGTCTCTGCGGTAAATATTTTTGGGTTCCGGTCATGCCGGTTTAGGATGATGTTTACCGCCAGCGAATACGAATACATGGCGCGGGCGCTGCAACTCGCGGAAAACGGGCTGTACACCACCAGCCCGAATCCGCGCGTCGGCTGCGTGATCGTGCGCGACGGTGAAATCGTCGGAACCGGCTGGCACGAGCGCGCCGGCGAGCCGCACGCCGAAATCCATGCGCTACGCGAGGCCGGCGCAGCGGCGCACGGCGCCACCGTCTATGTCACGCTGGAGCCGTGCAGCCACTACGGGCGCACGCCGCCATGCGCGCAAGCGTTGATCGAGGCCGGCGTGGCGCGGGTGGTGGTGGCAATGAAAGACCCCAACCCGCTGGTAGCCGGCGAAGGGCTGGAAATGCTCCGGCAAGCTGGCATCCAGACGGAACATGGGCTACTCGAAACCCAAGCGCACGAACTGAACGTCGGGTTCGTTTATCGCATGACCTGCGGACGGCCATGGGTGCGACTTAAAATCGCCGCCAGCCTGGACGGCAAGACCGCGCTCAACAATGGTGTCAGCCAATGGATCACCAATGAGCCGGCGCGGCGCGATGTGCATAGGCTGCGCGCCCGTTCCTGCGCGGTGCTGACCGGCATAGGCACGGTGCTGGCGGACGACCCGCGACTCGACGTGCGCGCCGTGGAAACCACGCGCCAGCCGCTACGCATCGTGGTGGACAGCCGGTTGAGGACGCCGCCGACGGCAAAGATGCTGGGCAGCGGCGCAACCTTGATCGTCACCGGCAACGACGATAGCGAAACCCTGGATAAACTGCGCAAAGCCGGCGCCGCATTGCTGGTGCTGCCGCTCCAGAACGGATGTATCGACCTCGAACAAATGCTCGTCGAGTTGGCCAAACGCGAGATCAACGAAATCACCGTGGAAGCCGGCCCCATCCTGAGCGGCGCACTGCTGCAAGCCGGGCTGGTGGACGAACTGGTGATCTATCAAGCGCCGCTGCTGCTCGGCGACAAGGCGCGCGGCATGTTTGCCATGACCGAACTGACCTCGTTACCAGGGCTGGAACTCCGCGTCAAGAACGTCGCCATGGTAGGCTGCGACATGCGGATACGCGCAGAACCGCTAAAATAAGTGCAAAATGAGTGCTGAGTGCTGAGTGCTGAGTTCCGAGTGCCGAGTGCCGAGTTCCGAGTTTCCGAGTGCTGAGCTTCACGAGGATCACCCAGCGCTCAGGTATAGAAACCGGAGCTAGTAAAGCGACAGGATTCTACGCGGAGGACGCAGAGTAGCGTATGACGGTAGTTGGTGTAATACTTATTGCGAGTCACCTCAGCACTCAGCACTCAGCACTCGGTACTCAAGTACTCAGCACTAAAAAATTAAGGAATACAGAATGTTTACCGGCATTATCCAGGCAATAGGAAAAATCACCCATATCGAACCGCTGCAACAAGGCGTGCGCCTCACCGTGGACGGCGGCGCTCTGGACTTGAGCAATGTCGCGGTGGGCGACAGCATTGCGCACAACGGCGTATGCCTGACAGTCACCGGCAAAACCGGCAACAGCTACCAGCTCGACGTATCGCGCGAGACCCTGGACTGCACTGTGGGCTTGGGCGAGCCGGGCGAAGTCAATCTGGAGAAAGCCTTGCGCCTGGCCGACCCGCTCGGCGGTCATCTGGTCAGCGGGCATGTGGATGGCGTGGGCACGATAGTAGCGTTCGATCCGGTGGGAGAATGCCATCTGCTGCGCATCAAGGCGCCGCTCTCTATCGCCAAATTCATCGCTTACAAAGGCTCCATCGCGGTCAACGGCGTCAGCCTGACCGTTAACATCGTCGAGCACGACGAATTCACCATCAACCTGATCCCCCACACCTTGCAGATGACCACGCTCAAACACCTCAAGGCCGGCGCCGCCGTCAACCTGGAAGTAGACCTGTTGGCGCGTTATTGCGAGCGTATTCTTAGCATGGACAAGAGCGGCTTATAAGGCGCGGATCGGCTTTGCAAGTCATATACTTTGCGCGGCCACGATTTGCGTTTTGCAGCATCCCGCGAGACGCGGCTAAATCCACAAATTGTGGCCGCGCAAAGTATATCCGGGCTAGGACAATCCGTCGAACCAAGAGGCGGGAGCGTTGCATAGGGGATGGCGCGCTACGCAATTTGTGCGTGTTTCCGGCGTTACCGGCATATAACACTTGATTCCACACGCTGTTGGCGGGTATCATGCTGCGGATTTCAAAAGACCATAATAAAACATGACCCCTATCGTCGACCATTTGTTGCGCGACCCAGTTTTGGCAAAGTGCGACTACACCGCTTTGTCGCGTTTGCTGCCGTACATTGAGGAACGTAGCTACGCTGCCGGCGAGCTGCTCTACCGTGCCGGAGAACCGGCCGACGGGCTGTTTCTGCTAACCTCGGGAGAAGCGCGGCTGCATACGCCGGACGGCGAGACGCATGGCCCGGGCTATGCGCGTTTTGGCGAGGAAAGCGCCACCGACGCGAACAGCTATCTCGCCGATGCGATCGTTGTAACCCCCTTGACGGCGCTGTACATTCCGCGCGCCAGCCTGTTGCCGTTGCTCGCGGCGCAGCCTTCCCTGAAAACCGAGTTCATGTTTGCGTTGATGGGGCACACGACCGGCAACCAACTGCAAATCCGACCGCCCGCAGCAGCCGCGCAAAAAAAGCAGGTAGGCGTTTCCCGGCTGATCGGCTGGCTCGTGGCCATTGCGCTGCCGTTAATCGTGCTGCTGGCCGGCGCCCATTACGATATGGACCGAAGCGCTACGATGTTCGTCGCGATATTTTCCGCCACTGTGACGATGTGGATGTTCTCGCTGGTCGACGATTACGTTCCGGGGCTGTTCGCCGTGATGGCGATTCTGATCGCCGGGTTGGTGCCTACTACGGTGGTGCTGGCCGGATTTGCGTCCGATGGCTTCCTGATGGCGATGAGCATACTTGGCCTGAGTACGGTGATCGTTTCCTCCGGCCTGGGTTATCGCGCCATGCTGCTGCTGTTGCACCATTTGCCGAATTCCCGCTTTTGGCACAATTTCGGCTTGGCCATGACCGGATTTTTCCTGACGCCGCTGATTCCCTCGATCAACGGGCGCGTATCGCTGGTTATGCCTTTTTACGTGGATATGGTGCAGAACCTGCGCTTTACGCGCCAACGGGAAGCCGCCACACAACTGATGGTCAGCGCTTTTACCGGTGTCAGCCTGTTTTCCGCGATGTTCCTCAGCAGCAAGACTGTGAATTTTGCGGTGTTCGGCCTGCTGCCGGTGCAGTTGCAGGATAGGTTTCAGGGCTTCAAGTGGCTGATCGCGTCCGGTGTGGCCGCGCTGGTGTTGTTGGCGGCGTATGCGTTGAGCGCGGCGTTGTTGTTCGGCAGCGATGAAAAACCGCGGCTTTGCAAGGAGCGCGTCGTGTCGCAGCTCGAATTGCTGGGGCGCTTGAAGCATCGCGAATGGGCGGCGCTCCTGGGGGTGGCGGTGTTCATCCTGGGCATGTTGACCGCGTCGTTACATCATATTTCGCCGCCCTGGCTGGGGTTGGCGATACTCTACGGCCTGTTGCTGTTCGGTTCGCTGAGCAAGAAGGAGCTTAAGGAGAAGATCGACTGGCCGTTCCTGCTCTATTTGAGCGGGCTGACCGGCATGGTCAGCGCCTTTAACCACCTCGGTCTGGATCGTATGCTGGCGGCGGCGTTGCCGGGGCTGGGCGCTTATATGCGCGACAGCTTCGGCCTGTTCGTGCTGATGTTGTTCGGCGTGATTTTCGTGATCCGCCTGGCGGTGCCGATCAGCGCGACTATTGTGATCCTGGCCACGCTGTTCATCCCGCTGGCTGAAATCTACGGTGTCAACCCGTGGGTGGTGGGTTTCGTCATCCTGGTGCTGGGCGAAGTCTGGTTTCTGCCCTACCAGTGCTCCTATTACCTGCAATTGCAGGCGCTTAATCGCAGCAAGCCGCACTATCGGGAAAAATCCTTCCTGCTGTATAACGGGGTGATGAATTTTGCCAGATTGGCGGCGATTTATGCCTCCATTCCCTATTGGAAAGCCATGGGGCTATTATGAACCTAAAAACTTGCTACGTTCACCTGGGAGTTTCCGCATGAGGATCCGTCTGGAGATCATGGCTATTTCCGTCTTCCTGGTTGGCTCGGTCTCGTTGCTCGCCTGGTTTAGCATCAGCAAACCGCGCATTCTGGTGCTGCAAAGCTACGACAAGGATTATTCCTGGGTCAAGGATGTGAATACCGGGCTTAAGCGGGTGCTGGACCCGCGCCGCGATTTTTCGGTGCGCTGGCACTACCTGGACACCAAGCGCCATCCCACGCCGGAATTCAAGGCTAATGCCAGCAAGATCGCGCGTCGCATGATAGACGAAGCGCCACCGGACGTAATCATCGCGGTGGACGACGATGCCCAGCAATATGTGGCGCGCTATTACCTGGACCATCCCACCATCAAAATCGTTTTCGCCGGGGTGAACAATGAGCCGGAAGCCTACGGCTTCGAGCGCGCCGGCAACGTCACCGGCATCCTCGAACGTCTGCCGCTGGCCGCCCTCAAGGAAACGCTCTTGATCGCCGCGCAACGCAACCGGATAAAATCGCCGCTACGCATCCAGTTCATCGGCGACCGTTCGGAAACCGTGCTGGGCGACGAAAAATTTTTCCGCAACTACGACTGGGCGCCCCTGCAGGTCAAGGATTCCGCTTTGGTGAAGACTTACCCCGAGTGGCAACAAGCGGTTCTGGAGAGCGCCGGCAAAGTGGATTTCCTGATTAACTCGAATTACCGCAAAGTGATGCGCTCGGCAACCGATCCCAGCCTGGTGCCCGCAAGCGAGTTGATCGCCTGGACGGAAAGCCATTCCCCGGTGCCGTTCATCGGCGCCAACGGCTTTTTCGCCGAAGACGGCGGCATGTTGGCGATAGGCACCTCCCCCTACGAGCAGGGCGAAATCGCCGCGAAACTGGCTACGCAAATTCTGGATCGCGGCATACCGCCGAAGCAACTGCCCTTTCTTATCACCCGTCAGTTCGTCGTGGCCATGCGCGGAGCGGCAATCCGCAACCGGCATTTCGACATGCCGCAGGTCTATGAAGCCGCAGCGCGCGCCGGTAATAAATACATAGAGTAAAAAAAGGAGACTACATTGAAAACACGGACTCGTTTTGGAATCGCACTGCTGCTGTGGCTGTCCACCATCCCGGCTGCGCTCGCCGATCTCCCGGAAGGGATCGAAAAAATCCGCCATATCGTGGTGATTTACCTGGAAAATCGCAGTTTCGACCATTTGTACGGCTTGTTCCCCGGCGCAAACGGCCTGCCCAATGCCGGACTCGCCGCGCTCCAGACCGATCGCGACGGCGCCCCCTACGCCATGTTGCCTCCGGTAATGCTAATCACTCCCGGCAAACCGCCGGAAGTGGATGCACGCTTTCCGAAATCCTTGCCGAACCGCCCCTTCGACATCGGCGACTATGTCCCTGCCCATCAAAACACCGGCGATCTGGTGCATCGCTTTTACCAGAACCAGATGCAGATCAACGGCGGGCGCAACGACCGCTTTGCCGCGATTTCCGATGCCGGCGGGCTGTCCATGGGCTATTACGATGGGCACAACCTGCCGCTATGGAAATATGCCGCGCAATATACGCTGGCGGACAATTTCTACCAGGCGGCTTTCGGCGGTTCCATGCTCAACCATTTCTGGCTGATCTGCGCCTGCACGCCGCGTTACCCCGATGCTCCGGCGGAACTGCGCGCGACGCTGGACGATAGCGGCAAGCTGGTGAAAGATGGCGTTCTGACGCCGGACGGCTACGTGGCAAACACCATACAGCCCTACTACATGCCGCACAAGCCCGGCACAGCCAAGCTCAAAGCGCTGCCACCGCAGACGTTGCCCACCATAGGCGACCGGCTGACGGAAAAGAACATCGACTGGGCATGGTATTCCGGCGGCTGGAACGATGCGCTATCCGGTTGGTCGGCGCCGACCTTCCAGTTCCATCACCAGCCGTTCGCCTATTTTCGCAATTATGCCGACGGCAGCGAAAACAAGGCGCGTCATCTGAAAGACGAAAGCGATTTTCTCGCAGCCATAGAAAGCGGTGCGTTGCCGCCGGTTTCGTTCTACAAACCCTTAGGACTGCACAACGAACACCCCGGCTATGCCGACGTGATGACCGGCGAAAAACATGTCGCCGACATCATCGCCCGCATTGAGCGCAGCCCAATGTGGCCCACTACCGCTATCATCGTCACCTACGACGAAAACGGCGGCTTCTGGGATCATGCCGCACCGCCCCAAGGCGACCGCTGGGGGCCGGGAACGCGCGTCCCGGCGATCATTATCTCGCCTTATGCGAAGCGTGGGCATGTCGATCACACGCTCTACGACACCACTTCCATTTTGAAATTCATCGAAACCCGCCATGGATTAAACCCGCTGGGCGAACGCGATGCCAACGCCAACGGGCTGACAGGGGCTTTTGCTTTCGATTGATTTGGTGTTGGTTTTATTTTTCCATTCTAAAACAATTTCTTAAGTTTTTCCAGATACGCCGCAGCTTCGGGCGCTCCTTCCATCGGCGCCCATGGCGCGCGCTCTTCCGGGGTGAGCGCATGGTACGGGCCGGCTTTGGCTTCGAAGAATAGGCTACCGTCCACCAGCGCCACCACGGTATGAAACACGCCGTGCGGGATGTCCACCGCCACCGCAGCGCCGTTCGGCTCAATGACGGCCTTGGTTGTCACATTGCCGCTCTCGTCGAAAAACACCAGTCCCATTTTGCCGCGCAACGCCAGGATGGATTCGTCCTTGTCGGCGGCGGCATGACAATGCGGCGCGACATAGGAATCCGGCTCTATGCCGTTGAGCAGGCGGTGGCAAGGCGCCGCATTCTCCGTGTGGAAGTTGTGGTTCTTGCGCCGGCGCGGTGCGGCAGCCGCTTGCGCGCTGACGCTGTCGAGTAGCGCGCTATCGACGATGATGGGAGTTTTGCCCATGTTGATCCTTTTCGCTTAAGATTCGTTTTTGTATTTTTTCACGAAAGCACGGGAAAAGCCATAATCCTAGAAACCTCAGTTGACCGCTTGCCATGAAATATAGAGTTTGGGTTCTAAACAATTTTGTCGTGATTTTTGTGTTCACCCGTATGGTGAGAACGCTACGGGCTGGATTGCACGGTTTTCCGGGCGCATGGCGGCGTTGCAACTCCAAGAGAAGGCAATGGAATGACCATTGCGCGTCGTTGCGCCTCTTGTGCCCAAGCCGTCAGGCTGTCGGGTATGCCCTGCACCCGGAAAACCGCACACTCCAGCCCGTTCAACTGAGGTTTCTAGGATGATTAAGGTCTTGCTCGCCACGCCGCGCGGGTTCTGCGCCGGCGTCGATCGCGCCATCGCCATTGTCGAGCGGGCGCTGGCGCTGTTCGGCGCGCCGCTTTACGTGCGTCACGAGGTGGTGCATAACAAGTTCGTGGTAGACAGCCTGAAACAAAAAGGGGCGGTGTTCATTGAGGATTTGGCCGAGGCGCCGCCCGGCAGCACGTTGATTTTCAGCGCTCACGGCGTACCCCAGGCAGTACGCCGCGAAGCGGCGCAGCGCGGCCTCAAGGTGTTCGACGCCACCTGTCCGCTGGTGACCAAGGTACACTTGGAGGTCGCCCGTATGCGTGCCCAGGGACGGGAAATCGTGATGATCGGCCATCGCGGCCATCCCGAGGTGGTCGGCACGATGGGACAAGTGCCGGACGGCATGTACCTGGTGGAAAAGCCGGAGGATGTGGAGCGGCTCGTGGTGGCCGACGCGGGCAAGCTGGCCTTCGTCACCCAGACCACACTGTCGATGGACGATGCGGCGGCGATAGTGGCCGCGTTGCAGCGGCGCTTCCCGACCATCGTCAGGCCGAAGAAGGACGATGTCTGCTATGCCACGCAAAACCGCCAGGACGCAGTCAAAGCACTGGCTGGGCAGTGCGACGCAGTGATCGTGGTCGGCTCGGCCAATAGCTCCAACTCCAATCGCCTGCGCGAAGTGGCGCACAACATGGGCGTGCCGGCGGTGATGGTGGACAACGCTGACCAGATCGATCCGGCCTGGGTGCGCGGCAAGCGCAGGCTGGGCGTGACCGCCGGTGCTTCGGCGCCCGAAGTGCTGGTGCGCGCGGTGGTCGAGCATTTGCGCAGTCTGGAAGGTGCGGAAGTGGTGCAACTGGAAGGGGTGGAGGAAAACGTGGTGTTTCCGATACCGAAAGAACTGGCCGCGTAGGCGCGACCTCAGGGTAAATGTGTTATCGGCACGGAAAAAACCGATTCACCGCGGAGGACGCAGAGGAACCCCCCTCATGCTTTTCCTCTGCGTCCTCCGCGTCCTCTGCGGTGAAAAAGGTTTTGTCTTTATGGGTTGCCGCCATGAATCAAGCGGAGTCGCGGCTCAGTTTGCCTGGGATACATGAATGTTTTCCATCATTGATTTTCATCATGAATTTCTGAGAACAAATTTACCCTGGGCGCGACCTACCTGCCGATGGCGCTTTCCCGTCCGCTTAACAGGTTGCGGATATTGCTTTGGTGACGCCACACCAGCAGGATAGACAGCACCAACACCCCCGCAACCACGGTTTTTGAGGGCAGCAGAAACCAGGCGTAGAGCGGCGCGCAAAGTGCTGCGATCAGCGCGGACAGCGAGGAAATACGCCAGATCAGGGTCGTCGCCAGCCACGTGGCGAACAGCGCCAACCCCAGCCAGGCGTTGAGCGCGAGCAGAATGCCGAGTGCCGTGGCCACGCCCTTGCCGCCCTGGAAGCCGAAAAACACCGGATACACATGGCCGAGGAACACCGCCAGCACGCAGGCGGCGATGGCTGTATCACCCAGGCCGTAACCGGGCGCGAAATGCAGCGCCAGAAACACCGCCAGCCATCCCTTGGCGGCATCTCCCAGCAAAGTTAGCGCCGCAGCGGCTTTTTTGCCGGTGCGCAACACATTGGTCGCCCCCGGATTTTTCGAGCCGAAAGTGCGCGGATCCGGCAACTTAAACAAACGGCTGGTGACGACGGCAAAGGAAACCGAGCCGATCAGGTAGGAAAGCAGCGCAAAAACTATCGTGGTCATGGCAAATAACTTAAAATCGCGGGTTTTATCAAGGCTGCCGCCATTTTACGGCAAGCGCGGACAACTCCCAATGGACAAAATTTTTCTCGAAGAAATCAAGCTTGATCTAATCATCGGCATCTACGAATGGGAGCGCAAAGCACCGCAAACCATCCACCTGGACATCCAGGTCGGTCTGCCGCACAGCCGCGCCGGGCAGAGTGACCGAGTCGAGGATACCATCGATTACGGCGCGATAGTGGCGCGCATTCGCGAAACTGCGGCGGAAAACCATTTCAATCTGGTCGAAGCGCTGGCCGAACATGTCGCCCAACTGATCCTGCGCGAATTCGGCGCACCCTGGACCAGGGTTGGCATCGCCAAGCTGGGCGCGCTGCGCGGCGTCAAGCGGCTGGGCGTCGTTATTGAGAGAAGCGCCGCTGCGTAGGAGCGAGCTAGGCTGTCGAAATACGGTGCTTTTATCGAATTTCAACTTCCCGTGTTTTGGCTTACCAAGAAACGTCACAACCTACAGCGTTTTCACCGAGTATTGGTTGATGTATTGCGCTTATCCACCCCTATTGGCTTGAGGTTTGTTGTAACTATTCTTGATTGAAAACGCTGTATTTAACGATGCAAACTCAAACATTGCACGAACCGGCACAGACAGCCTGATGAAATAAAATCCGTTCGTCCTGAGCCTGTCGAAGGATGAACGGATTTTATTTCATCAGGCTTGCCTACGGCGAGCTTGCCATCTTGCTCCGTTCATCCTTCGACAAGCTCAGGACGAACGGAGCAAGATGGCAAGCCCGGATGATTTTACCCACGCAATTCCACATTGAACCACAGAGGTTTCACCAACTATTGGTTGATGGATTGCGCTTATCCACCACCATTGGCTTGATGTTTTTTGTGACTATTCTTGATTGAAAACGCTG
>Ga0172380_10006051_pt1 | contig 14280 bp, 13 predicted proteins | sample Leawe162metaG_FD_119747 | JGI IMG/M metagenome (GOLD analysis project Ga0172380, IMG submission 119747) | Leachate microbial communities from a municipal landfill in Southern Ontario, Canada - Leachate well 162 metaG | ecosystem: Engineered > Solid waste > Landfill > Unclassified | place... | reverse complement strand
GTCTCCGCCGACCCCGCATTCGACGTCGGGCTCAGCGTGAATGATAACGGATGGTATACGCTGGCCCGGTCCCGATCGCAATCCGGTCTGGGTGCCCCTCAGTGGTGGTGCGTGCGCCGGACGGAGCCCGCGTCGGCGCGCCGCCGAGGACTGTGCTGGGACATCGATGCCCGCGATCGGCGGCGCGAGCTGCGCCCGCCGGTGACGTCGGCGAGCCGCATCAGCGGGTTGACCATCGTGGTCTTCCCCGCGCCGCCGGGGCCCACGATCTCCACCGTCTCCTCGACTTCTCTTGCCGAGCGGTACGCAGCGGGATCGCGCGCCTCGGAGCGCCATCACCGGCATACGCTCTGGAATGGCGGCCTCTCGCGAACGACGTCATCAGTTCCGGCCGGTGACGCGACATGTACGCGCGCGGTGACGTGGAGGCAGGCGCCGCCCCTGTCCCGGTTCTTCGCTGCCGCGATGCTTACGCGCACGGCTCGGGGTGGCTGCTCACGCAACCCCCAACTCGATCACGCACGCTCGATGACCTCGACCACGCGACCCGCGCACGATTGGTCACGCGGCTGGTGTCGCCGCACCATGTCGCACCATGTCGCGCCCTGCAGGCCGTGGTCGATTACGCGTTGTTCCTCATGCACACCGCGGTGAAGCGGTGTAAGACTGCTGTGCGCGATACCCGGAGGGGCTGCGTATGCCAGACGACGCGACCGGCGCACAACTCGATCCCGCGGCCAGGCCCTCCGCCGCATCGCTGCCCCGATCGCGGGCGACCGAAGCGCACCCTTCCGAGATGGAGGAGCGGCGGCAGATCGCCGAGCAGATGCGAATCCTGCAGCGAAACGAAGAGCTCGGCACGCTCATCGCGGGGCTCGCGCACAACTTCAACAACCTGCTGACGGGCATCGCGGGGCCGCTGCAGATCGTGCAACGGAACGCATCGCTGGACGACGACGCGCGCCACTGGCTGCAGGTGGCGGAACACGCGACCGAGCAGGTCACGCGCCTGGTGCACCAGATGCAGACGCTGACGCGCCCCTCCACGACCGCGGTCGAGACCGTGGACGTCGCGGCGATCGCCTCGGATATGGTCGGGCTGATCTCTGGCGCAACCGGCCACGAGGTGGAGTTCTCGCTGGATGTCACGACCAGCCTGCCGGCGGTCCGTGCGGAGCGATCGGCGGTCGGGCAGATCCTCATGAACCTGCTGACCAACAGCAGGGACGCCGTGATCGAACGTCGCCGGCGCGACGGCGCCGCTTTCGCGGGGTGCGTGCGCGTGGTCGTGGGCGCCGACCGGGTTACCGGCACCGTGAGCGTCACGATCGAGGACAACGGGCCGGGCATCCCCGACAACCTCCGCAAGCGCGTATTCGAGCCGTTCTTCACGACGAAGTCTCCCGGGACCGGCACCGGCCTCGGGCTGTCCACGGTGGCAACGCTCGTGCGGCGCTTCGACGGGTCGATCACCGTCGCGCCCGCGCCCGGCGGCGGGTGCGTGTTCACCGTCAACCTCCCGGCCGCGAGCGATGCCAGCGATCCTGCGCCGGTAACGCTCGCTGATGGCGCGCTCCCGCTGGCCGGACTCTCGGTCCTCGTCGTCGAGGACGACGAGGCCGCGCGCGCGTTCGCCAAGCACGTCCTGCTGCGCAGCGGCGCGGGAGTGGAGTCCGCGGAGGACGGCGCGTCGGGTCTCCGGGCGCTGGCGTCCGCAGTGCCGGACGTAGTGCTGTTCGATCTCAACATGCCGGGAATGACCGGCTGGCAGTTCCTCCAGCGCGCTCGACTGCTGGCTCCACATGCGCGCTTTGTGGTCGTCGCCGGCTACGTCAACGAGGGGATGCAGGACCTCTATCGGCCGCAGGCAGTGGTGCGGAAGCCGTATCGTGTAGATGACCTGCTGGATGCCGTCCGTCCTGAGGCTCCGCACAGCGAGATCTCGCCCGGCAACCCTCGAGCCACGTGGTGAACCTGAACGCCGGGGCCGCCGCCGGATACTTCCTGCCTCGGGACAGGATCCGCCACGCGATGCAGCTGATCACGCCGGACAGCCTCTGGCGGGCGAGCGCGGCCGTCACCGTGCTCACGGGAAGCATCGTGCTGATCACCTGGCTCGCGGGCAGCGAGTGGCCGGCCGCCGTCCTTCCCTCCGCGGGGCGGATGCGCGCGAACACGGCGCTCTGCTTCATCCTTCTCGGGCTGGCGCTTGCCGCGCTCGGGCCCGAGCTGGTGAGCCGACGACGCACGATGCTGGGACTGGGCGGCGCCGCGATGGTGGGCGCGGTCGGCGTGGGCACGCTGGTCGAATGGATCACGCGGGCGAACTTCGGGCTCGATCAGATGCTCATCGTCCCCGAGCGCGCGGCCGCGGAAGCCGCGTTCCTGGCGCGCATGGCTCCCATCAACGCCGTCGCGATGATCCTCGGTGCGGCGGGGATTGCCATGCTGCCGCATCGGCAGCACCGGTATTCGCAGCTCGCAAGCGTCGCCATGGGGTTGTGCGCGTTTCTGACGCTGTCCAGCATGGTCCTGGGCGCGCAGAACGCTGCCGGGCGCGCGCCTGAGATGGCGACTGCGCTCTCCACCTCCATCACCATGCTGGTGCTCTCCGCCGGGATCCTCGCCGCGCGGCCGGACGCCCTGCTCGGTGCGATCCTTAGCAACCGCGCCGGGGGCGCCGCGGCGCGGCTCTTCATCCCGCTGGCCGCGACCGCACCGCTGGTGATGGGCTGGCTCGCGCTGCGGGGCGTGTCGCTCGACCTGTACACGCCGGAACGCGCGCACGCCCTGCTGGCCACTGCCGAGATCCTGATGCTGACCGTGATCGGCACGGTCGCCGCACGCTGGGTGAACCGCATGGACGCCGAGGCCCACCGCCAGCACGCGTTCTTCACCGCCGTCGTGGAGTCCGCCAGCGACGCGATCCACACGCGCGCCGCGGACCGCACGATCACCACGTGGAACCGCGCCTCGGAGCGGCTCTTCGGCTACACCGCATCGGAGATCATCGGACAGCGCCCGGACGTCATCGTTCCGCTCGAGCTCCGCCCGGAGATCGACCGGCTGCTGGACGGCGCGGACGCCGGGGAGTTCGTGGATGACTACGAGACGGTCCGCGTGGCGAAGGACGGGCGCCGCGTGCCCGTCTCCGTCTCAACCTTCGCCGTACGCGACGAGACGGGCACGAGGCTCGGCACGGGGGTTCTCACCCGGGACCTCACGGATCAACGAGACGTGGAGCACCTGAACGCGGCGCGCCTGCGGCTGCTGGAGTTCTCGGCCAAGCACACCGTGGAGCAACTCCTCGGCAGGACGCTGGAAGAGGCGGAGTCGCTGTCAGGCAGCCAGATCAGCTTCCTGCACTTCGTCGAGGATGATCAGGAACACCTCACGCTCTCCACGTGGTCGGCCCGGACCACCTCGGTGTTCTGCCGGATCGAACGATCGGGCATGCACTACCCGATCTCGGAGGCCGGCGTGTGGGTGGATTGCGTCCGCGAGGGGCGCCCCGTGGTGCACAACAGCTACGCTGATCTGCCGCATCGCCGGGGACTCCCGCCGGGCCACGCGGAGGTGGTGCGCGAGCTGGCCGTGCCCGTGATCCGCAACAATCGCATTCGCGCGATCCTCGGTGTCGGCAACAAGCCCTCCGACTACACCGAGGGGGACATCGAGCTGATCTCGGCCCTCGCCGATCTCGCGTGGGACATCGTGGAGCGCGTGCAGGCGGCGAACGCCGTGCGCGAGAGCGAGGAGCGCCTGCGGCAGCTCGTGGAGAACACGAACGACTTCGTGTTCCTGGTCGACCTCGATCACGATCGCCTGCTCTTCGCCAGCGCGGCGTACGAGCGGATCTGGGGGCGCCCGCTGGCGGCGATCTATGAGCGCACAGACGCGTGGATGGACGCGCTCCACCCCGACGATCGCGATGGGGTCCGCGCGGCGATCGCCGCGGGGCCGTCGGTCGAACTCGAGTTCCGGATCGTGCACCCGGATCGGGCGGTGCGCTGGATTCACTACACGGGCCATCCGGTGACGGACCCGTCCGGTCATGCCTACCGCCTGGTCGGCGTCGCCGAGGACGTCACGGAGCGCAAGAGCATCGAGGAGCAGCACGAGGCGGCGCAGCGGCTGGAGGCGGTGGGGCAGCTGGCCGCGGGCATCGCGCATGACTTCAACAACAAGCTCGCGATCATCATGGGGACCGCGGATCTCGCCGTGACCGGGCTCCCGGCATCCGCGCCGGTGCGCTCGGACTTCGAGGTGATCCGAACCGCCGCGGAGCGCGCCGCCGACATGACACGGCAACTGCTGGGCTTCGCCGGGAAGCAGCCGATTGCGCCGATCGTGCAGGACCTCAACGAGACGCTCGGGACGACCCCGCACCTGCTGGGACGTCTCATCCCCGAGCGGATCAGCCTGGTCTGGAGGCCGGACACGCGGGCATGCCGGATCCGCATGGATCCGGGGCAGATCGATCAGCTGCTGATGAACCTGGTGGTCAACGCGCGTGACGCGATCCCGGGCAACGGCACGATCACGATCACCACGCGCCACGTGGAGCTGGACGCCGCCGGTGTGGCGCATCGCAGTGGCGTCGCACCGGGCCCGTTCGTGATCCTCGAGGTGGGCGACGACGGCGTGGGGATGGATGCCGCCACAGCCGCGCGCGCCTTCGAGCCCTTCTTCAGCACCAAGGGCCCGGGGCGCGGCACGGGGCTCGGCCTGGCCACGGTGCAGGGAATCGCGCATCAGAACGCAGGCTTCGTGGACATCCGCAGCGCGCCCGGCGTGGGCACTGCAGTGGGCGTGCACCTCCCGTGCGTCGGGGGCGCCCGCGCAGGGGACGAGGACGCCCCCGCGCCAGCCGTCCCCGAGACGAGGACCGAGACCGTGCTCCTGGTCGAGGACGAGGCGGTCCTCCTGGCCGTGACCAGAAGGATGCTCGAGCAGATGGGACTGGACGTGCTCGCCTGCGACAACCCCCGCGAAGCGCTGCGCGTGGCGACGGACTACGCCGGGATGATCGATCTCCTCGTGACGGATGTCGTGATGCCCGAGATGAGCGGCCCGCAGCTGCTGCGCAGCGTGCACCGCGTACGCCCCGCCCTGCGCTGCGTGTTCGTCTCCGGCTATCCGGCGGACGCCCTCGCCGACTCGGGGGTCGGAACGGACATCGACCTCGTGCAGAAGCCCTTCGCCGAGGGCGCCCTCACCCGCAAGGTGCGCGAGGTGCTGGACCGCCGCTAGCCCCTCGCCCACGATCGGTCGCACGCCCGAACCAACCGGCCCTTTCCTGCGTTGCGACAATGGGGGTCGACAATGGGGGTGCTGCCCTCGCTGTCGCGTCGTCGCGCGACGGCCGCAACGGGACGCAGGAGGGATCAGGCGATGCGATCATTCGGCGTGTACTACGTCCGGAACGCGCTGCCATTCATCACCGGAGTTGCCTTCGTGATCATCGCGGAGCGTGCCGCGCTCCCGCTGCCCGTGCGCGTGCTCCTCGGCGCCGCGCTGGTGGCCGTGGGGCCCTTCGCGATCCAGCTCGTCCTCACGCTGGTCGTGGACGCGCTGTGGGGCGAGGACTCCCGGGGCGTCGGGCGATCCGCACGCGCGTTCCCCGGCATCACCGGACGCTTCGCGCGCGACGCACGCACGCGCGACGAGGCCCGGCGATAACCCTGCCGCACGACATCGCAACGACGATGCAACGAGGATGGACGCAAGGCGAACCTGACGCCCCGGACCCTCCGCGCGCGGCACGATAGCGTCATCCCTGTTGGCACAGGAGCCGATCGATCAGGGGGAGGTGCAACGGTGAAGACAGCGAAGCGATCACGCCGCGGCCTGATGATGGCTGCTTTGGTGCTGGGCGGGCTCGGGGCGGCGTGGGCCGCGATGCGCGCGCGGCGCCGCAGTCGCGAGACGAGGGACGAAACCGAGCTCGAGCTCGACATCGAGCGCTTCGAGAATGAGGGCGGCCGCGCGCTTCCCGTCCTCTGATCGGTCGCTCCGACGGGGCGCCGAGCGTTCCCGGCGTGCGGCGCTACGCGCGCCGCACGCGGTCCGCGTTCGTCGCTTCGTGGCTCGCTTCGTCGCTCGCGTCTTCGCTCGCGTCCGCGCTCCCGGGATCGCTCTCGGGATCGCTTCCGAGCGCTGGCGCGTGCCCATTCGTCCCTTCGTCCGAGGGGGCGACGGACTGCTGCGTGCTGAGCATGTAACCGATCCCCGGGAACGTCCGCAGGATGTTCCGCCCCGAGGTGTTCGAGCCGAGCTTCGTGCGCAGCCTGGAGATCCAGACGCGGAGATACTGCAAATCGCCCACGTACTCCGGGCCCCACACCTTGCCCAACAGCTCCGCGCTCAGCATCACCTTGTCCGGGTTGGATGCGAGGCACTGGAGCAGGTTCCACTCGGTGCGCGTAAGGTTCACGATCTCCTCGCCGCGCCGCACGATGCGGCTCTCAAGATCGATCTCCACATCGCCCGCTGTCACCACCGCGCCCGCGGCGGGCGTGGGCGACGTGCGCCGCAGGATCGCGCGCACCCGCGCACCCAGCTCATCGAGGCTGAATGGCTTGCCGAGGTAGTCGTCCGCGCCCAGCTCCAGGCCGCGGACCTTGTCCGCCTCGCCCCGCCGGGCCGATAGCATGATCACGGGAACGCTCGACCGCTCGCGCAACTCGCGCAGTACCTCGATGCCCGACATCTCGGGCATGATGATGTCGAGCAACACGAGATCCGGCCGGTGCTTCTCGGCGAGCTGGAGACCGGCCTGTCCATCTGAGGCCGTGAGCACGCGGAAGCCGCGCTCGGTCAACTCCATCTTGATGATCTTCAGGATGCCGGGTTCATCGTCGATCGCGAGTACCAACTGTTCGGTGCCGTACATGTGCCCCCCGCAAATCGAAACGCGACGCATGCCTGCCGCGTTTGCCCGCCGGGCCCCCTCACGCGACACCTGATCGTGTGTCCGGCGCGAACCATGAGACCACCAAACATGCGGCTTTGCATTGCGGTTTCGTTGCAACCGATTGTGCTGTGGGTCACGAATCGCCGCCGAAACCGGAAACCGGGCATCTCTACGCGTCTGCAACGCCGAGCCCCTCGCGAGCGCGCCTTCGACGCGACGCGGCCGCTACACCAGCGGGTGCGGAGAGCGACGAGACGAGCAGATCCCCCGCCGCAGAACCGCCGCGGAAGGACACCACCATGACCTGGTTTACCCGAGGGGCGCTGCTGGTCGTCGCTATCGCCTGCAGCATGCTCGCGGTCGCCGTCGGGCTCGCAGCGTGGATGGGCGGGACGTGGACGGCCGGCAACCCCGACACGCTCAGCCTGCGCATCGCGCTCGAGGGCACGCCCGCGGCGCGCAGCGTCGTCGTCATCGTCGCTGCGGCGGTGGCAGCGCTGGTGCTGATTCCCGGCGTCATCGCCGTCTTCATGGCCCCGCGCTCCATCACCCTGTGGCTGAACGAGCAGCAGCCCGTACGCGTGCCGGCACGCGTGATCGAGCGCACGCTGCGCACCGCGATCCAGGGCGTGAAGGACGTGGAATCCGTGAACGTCACCACCCGGTCCGCCCGCTCGCGCACCACGGCGGTGCAGGTCGACCTGATGGTGTCTCCGGATGCCGACGTCTCGGTGGTGACGGCAAGCGTCGAGGATCGCGTCGCGGCGGTGCTGAAGTCCGCCAGCAGCATCGTCCTCGAACGCCGCCCGAGCATCACCATCCGCCACGTGGCGCAGCGGGGGAGCGCCGGGAACCAGCGCCCGGCGTAGCGCCCGGCCGGCTGTCTACGCGGGCGCTGCGCCGAAATCCGGGTCGGGGCCGCCGCGGTCGGCGGACGGCCGGTCGAGGCCGTCGACGTGACCGTCGGCCTCGACCGCGTTCCGCACCGCGAGCACGAGCTGGTCCACGTCGAACGGCTTGCCGATGAACCCGATCGCGCCGATGTCGCGCGCGTAGGCGGGGGCATGCGAGCTGGCGGCCGTCATCACCAGCAGCGGCACGCGCAGGCCGCGCTCCGTGAGCGCGGCCGCGAACTGCCACCCGTTCACGACCGGCATCCACATGTCGAGCACCACTAGATCGAAGGTTGCTCCCACGGCGATCGCCTGCAGAGCATCGGCACCGTTGGTCGCGTGGGTGACCTCGTAGCCCTCCTCGGCGAGCACCTCGCGGACCAGGTTGAGGATCGCGGGCTCATCTTCAACGACCAGGATGCGCTCGCCCGTCATCCCGCGGCACCGCCGTTGTCGGTGACGCCCGTCGGTAGGCGCAGGACGAACTCGCTGCCGGTCCCCAGGCGGCTCTCCGCCCAGATGCGCCCGCCATGCTCCTCCACGATGCGCTTGCACAGGAAGAGCCCGATCCCCATGCCTCCGAACCCTCGACGCCCCACCTCCCCGCCTCGGTAGAAGCGATCGAACAGGTGCTGGAGGTCGTGTGGCGGCACCCCGATGCCCCGGTCGGTGACGCGGACCTCTACCTCATCCGCGACGCTTCGCAGCGCGACGCGGACCTCCCCGCCCGCCGGGCTGAACTTCACCGCGTTGTCCACCAGGTTCTGGAACACGTGGCGCATCGCGTCCGCATCCACCTCCGCCTCAACGCGGACGCCGTCCACCTCCAGCCGGTGGCGTGGCGACGGGATGGTGGACACCACGTCCCGCGCCAGCACAACGAGATCGGTGCGCCGGCGCTCGCCGGTGAATTCGCCCGCCTCCAATCGCGAGGCGTCCAGCACCTCGTCCGTCATGCGCCACATGCGCTGCGCAGCCTCCGTGAGCCGCTCGGCTTCCTCCAGGTTGGCCTCGATGGCCTCCGGGCGCGTGCGGAGGTGGCGCTGCAGGAGCTGCGCCAGGCCCAGCACCACCGTCAGCGGCGTGCGCAGGTCGTGCGCGGCCGCGGAAAGGAACTCGTCCTTCATGCGCGTCGCGGTCTCGCGGGCTTCCAGGTCACGCATGTTCATCACGAACTCGCGCCGCTGCAGGAACCCGCCCAGGTGGCGCGCCAGCAGCGAGAGCAGCGGGAGTTCGTCGGCCGAGAAGACGGATGCACGGTCGGCAAACGCGGACAGCACGCCGTAGCACCGGTCGCCGGAGTCCACCATGATCGGGGCTGCCAGCACGGCGGTGGCGCCGAGTCGCCGGTAGACCTCGGCGTTGGCGGGATCGCTCGCGATCGTGTCGAGCACCGCCAGCGGGCGGCGGTCCCGGAACACCCGGGACGCCACGGTCAACTCGGGTTGCGGCGCTCGCTGCGCGTCGTCCTCGGCGAGGCGAGGCGCCACCAGGCGCTGCCGCTCCTCGTCCCACAGCATCATCAGCACATTCGGTGCGCCCATGGCCGCGGCCGTGGCGCGCTCCACGACCTCCTCGATGCGGAGAATGGGGTCCTGCGCGGGGAGGCGCACCATGCTCGCCAGGAAGTCGCGGATCGCCGGAGCTTCCCAGTACCGCAGGAACGAACGCGGCGGCGCGAACGCCAGAAAGTAGCCCAGGCCGCACCCGGCCCCCCCCACCGCAACCAGGTTCGTCCACAGCCCCTGCCATGCCGGAGCAGCCGCCGCCGCGCCCGCGAACAGCAGCGCCAGCGCGAGACAGCCGCTCCCCCACGCGGCCGCCCGCATGCGCGCGCGCGTCACGCCCACGTGCGCTCCGACGGCCCCGATGAAACGCACCGTGTTGTAGCTCTGCAGCACGACGAAGTAGGCGACGAGCAGCAGGACGTGCGGAACTGAGTACGGCGGCGGGAACACCACCAGGGAGGCGATGCCCATCACCCCGCCCGCGATCGCGAGCGACCTCACCACCAGTGGGACGAGCGCGAAGTCATCGACGAGGCGCAACAGCAGGTAGGGCAGTGAGAGCGCCACGGTGCCCCGCACGACGCTGAGCACGATCGCCCCCTGTCCCTGCGGCGTCACGAACAGCTGTGCCACGCCGGTGGCCACGAGAAACACGACCGCGCCGAAGAAGACCACCGTGTCGATCACGGCGGGCTCGGGGTGCCGAAGCGCGCGAGCAAGCACGATCGCGAAGATCACGAAGAACGCAGCGTCGGAAGCTGAGTGCAGAAGTTCCGCAGCCGTCACGGGTGCTGCTTTCGACAGCGAAAGGGTTGCCTTGGTGCGTCACCCTAGCACCGGACGCCGCGCGTCGCTTGCCCGAAGGTATAGAAACCGCAACAAAAACGCGGCGATCGCGGCAGCGGATCGACGCGAGCCCGCGCGAGGCGAGGCAGGCTCCGGTTCCAGGACACGATGCCCCGGGTCCGGAGACTCCGCAGACGCTGGTGCCGAGGACTCGCGCGCCTCCCTGAACAGGCACGCCGAAAGCCGGATCACGTCGCCCCGACGACACCCGCAGGCGAGCCTCCGTCGCGCTTTCACGCGCGCGCTGGCGACCTCGCGCGTGGGAAGGATGAATTCACGACGCCGAGCGGACGGAATGCAACGATTCTGCGAGGCCCCGGACGGCAACCTGTGGTCCTGAGCGGCTGAACGAGGAACTGGGAGGAGGCCCACGTGGTGGTCCTCATTTCCGACAGCGTCATATCCGACAGCGTCCAGGTGGAGCCCCACACGCGATTTGCGATCGCAAGGGCCGTGCGCGTCTTCGCGCGGAGCATCATCGGCAGGGCGGCGCGCGCCGACCAAAGGACCCGCGATGTGCACGACCCGGTACAGGTGGCCCGAGGCGATGCTGGCTGGGTGCAGATCCTCGATGTGGATGAGCAGCGGCTGCGCGGTCGCGGCCACCTCATGTTGCAGGGCGAGCCAGATTCACGTGCCGGCGAGCCGCGCTTCCTCGCACAGCTCGAGTCGTTCGTGCCGGCGGACGGGCCGCAACTCGTGCCCGGCGAGCGGGCCTTCCTGCTCATTGAATCGGCGAACGAGCAGTATCCCATCGTCGTCCAGGAGATCGAGCCGGGAGGCTCGATCGTGCGTGTGTCATGGACTTCGGCGGAGCTCCCCGCGCCGCTCCGCGAACTCGGGGGCGAGTAGCGGCAGCGCCGATCCCCCATCGCTCACTCGACCGGTGCACTGCCCCTCGGCCTTCGCGCAAGCCGTCTGCAACGAGTCCGCCGCCGCGGGATACCCGAGGGCGAGCGCGCCGACGGCATCCTCAGCAAGGCTCGGACACGCAGGGCCATGTACGGGCCAGTGCCTCGGAGCGACGGCCCACCGACAGGAGCGAGTGATGACGGACCGACGCGACCGCGATGAACGCCGTGAGCCGGACGACCAGCGCGAGCGGGACATCCAGGATCCGCTGCCTCAGATCGGGGATCCGGAAACCGACGACCCGGACATGAACGACCGGGAGCAACAGGCGGAGATGCGCCCCCGGATGGACCAGGGCGACCGCGCGGGCCGGCGCGAAGATCAGCAGCCGGACGAGCCGGGGCAGCCTCGGCGCGCCGGCTAGCGAGGGACTTCGCTCGAGCAGCAGGCGCCGCCGGCCACCATGCCGGCGGCGCCTGATTTCGATGTTTCGGCGCAGCGCCGGCGATGGAGGGCACTCACCATGATCCTGGTCACCACGGTTGGGCGAGGCTCGATGGATCAATACGCCAGCGAGCTTGCCGTGCGCCTCCCCGAGATCCCGGTCCTCGCGACCGATGAGTCGCGGCGGGTGGAAGGGGAGTTCAACCGGCCGCTGGCGAGCCTGGATCTCCTCCGCTCCCTGCGGAGCGACGCCGGCTTCGTGCGGCGGCTCAGGCGGCTGGGAGAGGCGCTGCACTTCCCGAACCACCACCTGGCGCGATATGGCCTGTTCATGCGCGTCCCGTACATCGTGACGGTGCATGATCTGATCCGCTACTTCGATCTGCAGCGACGGCGGCCGTTCATTCACCGCCCGAACCTCAGCGACCGCATCCACCTCGCGCTCGACTACGCCGGCATCCGGCGCGCGGATGCGATCATCGCCGTGTCCAACACCACGAAGGCCGATATCGTCGAGCACCTCGGCGTCCCGGAGTCTCGCGTGCACGTGGTGTACGAGGGTGTGGATCGCCGCCGCTTCCACCGGACCGAGGCGCGCCCCTTCGACTTCCCGTACGTCCTGTACGTGGGCTCTGAGCACCCGCGAAAGAACCTCGGCGGACTGTTCGAGGCGTTCGCCCTGCTCAAGGCCTCCGGGCGCTACCCGGATCTGCGCCTGGTGAAGGTCGGAGCCGCGGGCGGCACCGAGTCGGACTTCCGCGCGGTGACGGAGCGCCTCGTCCAGGAGCACCGGCTGGGCGACTCCTTCGTCATCGTCGACCGCGTGCACGATGACGCGCTTCCCGCGTACTACTCCGGAGCCGCATGCACAGTGCTCCCGTCGCTCTACGAGGGCTTCGGGTTCCCGGCGGTGGAGGCCATGGCGTGCGGCTCGCCGGTGATCGTCTCCAGCGCCGGCTCGCTCCCGGAGATCGTGGCAGATGCCGGGATCGTGGTGTCCCCGCGGGTCCCCGAACAACTGGCATCGGCGATTCGCCAGCTGCTCGACAGCCCGGAGCGCGCGGACGCCCTGCGTGCCGCTGGCTCCCGGCGGGCCGCGGCCTTCACGTGGGAGCGCGCCGCGATCGGGACGCGACGCGTCTACTCGATCGTGGAGAGCATGGCGCTCCCCCGTGCCGCCGCGGTCGTGGCCTAGCCGGCCCGGGTGGACACGGGGATCGGACGCGGGGCGCGGGAGTGAGCGTGCCGCCGGAGTTCGGCATTCCCGCGCTGATCCTGCTGGCGAAGATCATCGAGCTGACGCTGAGCACGGTGCGCACGATCTTCGTCGTATCGGGCATGAGCACGCGGGGGGCCATCGTCGGCTTCCTGGAGATCACGTTCGGCGTGGTGGCCATGGGCCTCGTGGTGGGACACCTGACCAATCCGCTGGCGATCGCCGGGTACGCCGCGGGCTTCTCCATCGGGATCATCGTCGGCGCCCGTGTGGAGGAGGCGCTCGCCCTGGGCTACCGCATCGTGCTGATCGTCAACATCGACGCGACGCGCGAGGCCTCCGCGCTGCTGAGAGAGCTGGGCTACCGGGTGACGCGGCTGCCCGGCGCGGGACGATCGGGGTCAGTGGAGGTGGCGTTCACGCTGGTGCACCGGCGTTCGGTGCCGCGGCTCATGCGGACGCTGCACGGGCTGGTGCCGGGCGCGTTCGTCACGGTCATGCGCTCGGAGCGCTTCGCCGGGGGCAGCCTCCTCGATCAGCACTTTGCGCTCGGCCTGCCGATCCGGTTGCCGTGGCCTCGCCACCCGCGCTGACGCACCGTGCTCCTGACGCGTGTTTGCAGGCGTGCGCCGGTCGTCCTCAGGGCCGGCGCTGATGCGAAGGAAGGAAGGAAGGAACGATGGGCAAGATCCGTTTGAACCTCTGGTTCGATACGCAGGCCGAGGAGGCCGCGCGCTTCTACACCGGCATCTTCCGCGATTCCCGGCTGGGAGCGATCGCGCGGTATCCCGATGCCGGGCGCGAGATCCACGGCAAACCGCCGGGGTCGGTCATGACCGTGGAGTTCGAGTTGAACGGGCAACCGCTCGTCGCACTGAACGGCGGGCCCAACTTCACCTTCAACGAGGCGCTGTCACTCGAGGTCGATTGCGCGGATCAGGCTGAGGTGGACTACTACTGGGATCGGCTGTCCGAGGGTGGCGACCCCGGCGCACAGCAGTGCGGCTGGCTGAAGGACCGGTTCGGCGTCTCGTGGCAGGTGGTCCCGCGGGCGCTGCAGGAACTGCTGAACGACCCCGACCGGGCGAAGTCCGAGCGCGCGTTCGAGGCGATGCTCCAGATGAAGAAGCTCGACATCCAGGCGCTCCACCGCGCGATCGAGGCGACGTCCTAAACGACCGAGGACCGGAGCGATGCGTGCGCAGAAGCGCATGCGTCTCGCTCCGGTCCTCGCCTGCATCGTCCCGGGATGGGGCGGGACGAGGCGTTGTCTCCGGGCTACCGGGTCTCCGGGCTACCGGCTGCGCGGCAGCCCGAGGCCTCGCAGCGCCACCTGGTCACGCATGATCTGCGTGCTGCCGTGGTTGATCCCGGACTGGAACGCGCCCATCACGTTGTGCGCGTACAGGCCGCTCTCGATGGCGTCCTCGGCGCCATTGAGCAGCTGCGCGTACGGTCCGAGGAGCTGCGCGATGGTCTCCGTGACCTTCACACCGTGCTCGGGAGCCCACACCTTCTCGGCGCTGCCCTCGTACGTGAACTTCCCCTCGTGCTCCACGATCGACATGCTGCGCAGCGTCATCAGCCGGCAGACCTGAGCCTCGG
>Ga0172380_10006050_pt1 | contig 14284 bp, 15 predicted proteins | sample Leawe162metaG_FD_119747 | JGI IMG/M metagenome (GOLD analysis project Ga0172380, IMG submission 119747) | Leachate microbial communities from a municipal landfill in Southern Ontario, Canada - Leachate well 162 metaG | ecosystem: Engineered > Solid waste > Landfill > Unclassified | place... | reverse complement strand
TCTTAATATTATTACAAAAAATGATGTAATTGGGTATTTTAATCACGCTGCTCAATATTAATTAATAATATAATAATCCGGTGTTGAGGACGCGGTACATTGATCTGAGTTGAAAACGCTGTACAAGGGGAAAAATTTATCATCTGAAACCAGCGTCATGTCTTCGACCAACGCTTGGGCGATGATAAGCCGATCAAAGGGGTCGCGATGGTGGAATGGCAAACTCAGCAGGCGCTGCAAATGGACGGTTTGAATGGGCAGAATGCGTATGCCTTGTTGAAGCAGCGTCGCTTCTATCGTGGCAAGGTCATCCATGAGTTCAAGTTTTCCTATGGAAATCTTGATGGTCATTTCCCACAGGCTGGCTGAGCTAACTGCAACCAAGTTGCGGCGATCTTCAATCATTAGCCGTTGAGATTCAGGAAGATTGGGATGCCCTTCCAGATACCAGATCAGGATGTGCGTATCCAGCAGTAACTTCACGGTTGGTAATCTGCAAAATCGACCAGCGGCGCATTGAAGTCCGCGCTCATTTTGATGCGCCCCTTGAGTGCGCCTGCCTTGCGTGGTGGGCTTTTCACCAGTTCGAGATCGGGCGCGTCGGAAACGGCAATTTCAATGGTTTTATTTTGAAATTGCTTCTTGATTACCTGCAAAAATTTTTCGTTCAATTCGTCCGGCTTGAGTTGGAAGGTTGCGCGCATGGTGACCTCCAAGTAATGGTTGATGAGCGGCTGAGCTTTAGACGATGGGGAAGCTGACCACAGCTTCCCCCTTCTTTACTATCAGGAAACCGTAGTCTACCTCAATTATTTCCAACAAGAGCCCGTAGGATGTGCCGAGGAACGAGGCGCATCTGTCGCGTGTTGCCGCCGGGATACGCGAGCGATGCGCTTCCTGTCGTCAAGTACATCCTACGGCACCAACGAATCCTCAAGGATAAAGCGTATACGGCGTCTCAAGCCCATAAATATGCACCTGCCCCGGCCCGCCCGCGAAATATTGATCGAGGTTGGGGACTGCTGCGACTGGAACGATGGTGATATCCGTTGCATTCAGCGTTTGAAAGTCGGCATTGCTTGAGGTGCTCCTGTTGGGGTCGCCGCCTTTTGCCGGGGTTTGCACCCGCGCCAATTGGGTGTGTCCGGCGTAGTTGCTGTTGCCGGCATCGACATAGTTGGCATAGATGCACGTTACGCTATTGAGCGTGCCCTGTTGCGCTTGGCCGATGCTGCTGTCCAGCGCGTATTGGCCGTCGCAGTTGAAGACGAATCCGTTGGTGTCGGCAGCAACACTCGGCTGGCTGATTTGCATGCCGCACGAGGGAATCAGGTGGATATGCACCGCGTCGCCGGGTGCGGGGAAGGGTTCGTTGTCTATGTTTCTTCTGAGGCGCACGTCGCTGTGATCCAGGCAGACTTCTATGCCGAAATCCATGTAGTTGGGAAAATTTCCGTTTCCGTAGTTTTGCCTGAATATGGCGTGTTTGTCGTAAGCCGTTTTTTTGATGTCGCCGTTGGATAGGTCGATATACGGGTAGGTGGTCATTTGTTCGGTGACGACATTGGGGTTGCCGCTGACTTCGTACAGCAGGAAGTCTTCGTTGGAGACGTAGTATTTTTCGCTGGTCATGTTGTTTGTGTTCAGCGTGGCCAGCGGCGTGTCGAGCGGGATGTTGCTGACGATCAGCGCGCGGTTGCGCACCTCTAAACTCGGGTAGGCGTGGCAATTTTTGATGAAATTGACCAGCATGTCGAAAATCACGCCATTGAGCGGCCCATACGCCGCCAGCCATTGTTTCGACAAGGCTTCCACCACGGCGTTGCGCACCGTGGTGGAATTGGCGGCGTATATTTTTTCGATGCTATCGACCTTGGCGGTGATCGCGCTGCCGAATACGAAGGTCCAGTTGGGATATTCAGCCGCAGTAAAGACGTTGGTTAGCTCCTGTAGCATCGCGACTACCGGGTCGTCGCCCTTGGTGTCGAATACATAGGGACCCTGGAGGCCGTGAAAGAAAAACTCGGGCGCCATGAAAAGGTTGATTACGCTGCCGGGGACTTCGTTCTGCGGCAATTGGCTTTTGGCGGCATCGACCGCGTTTTTCAGCACGGCGATGCGCGCGGCGATGTCGGTGGCAAGGTCGGCATTGCCCAGATACGTCCCGGCAACCGCCCCCGGCCCGTTGGGGTTGCCTATCGCCACCATGTTGGCGGGGGTGGTGGGGATGGTGTAGCCGATGAAGCGGATGGTGGAATAATTATTGGTTGGCATGAGTTTTTCCCTCTCCTTCTAAATATTAGTAACTTACCAGTCAAGTCGTTGCATTTTTTGCGAAGAATATGTCGTAGATCAAGCACTGGAACGGTTCTCCGTGTGATTTTTTTCACCGCAGAGACGCCGAGGCGCGGAGAAATACAACGGAGGATGAAACCATATAATGATTCTATAAAATCTCTGCGTCTCGGCGTCTCGGCGTCTCGGCGTCTCGGCGTCTCTGCGGTAAATATTTTTGGTTCCGGCAATTGTCCGGCTTAGGAATGCTGGCGCTGCACGAAACCGGGCTATGCCCGCTATTGTATCAAGGCAAAGCAACATTGGGTTGATTCTCTTAATGTTTTATGCTTGCTGGGTACGCCGCGCGGCTACGCGCTTTGGCTCCATTGAACGAAGCCCGTGATCGTGACGCCCTGTTGCTGGAAGTAGGTTTTGGCGCTCTGGTACATGTCGGCGTTGACTATGCTCGGGATCACCGCCGCCTTGGCGCCGGCGTATTGCTGCCAGAGCACCCCGCCGGAGGTCGTGTAGTCGTTGCTGGTTTCATCGCCATTGGTGTATAGCTGCGGCGACAGGAAATTGATATTCGCATCCGCAAAAAACGATTGCATCAAGCTGGCGGCGTCATTGATGCCATAAGGCGCGGAATGGCTGACCGTGACCAGCACCTTGAACCCTTGCGCCTGGGCGGCGGCGAAGGATTGTTGGAACAGCGTTTCCAGCCCGGTTTCCCCTTCCTCGATGTCATAGGCAATGCCGTCATATCCGGCAAACGCACCGGCATTGATGGCTGCCGTGAGCGATGCCAGATTGGCGCTGGTGAACGATCCGGTCTCCGGCTTGCCGCCGCCCACCGAAATGAATTTGCCGCCCGGCAATCTGTCCTTGATGGTGGCGCTGCTGGACAGCGCCTGCGCTTGATCGGACCAGCCGCTGAAGGCAATGCCGAGGTTGGTTCCGGCTGGGGCGGCATTGGCTGGCGACCAAGTCCACCACCAGAAACCGATAGTTTCCGCATCGGTCACCGGATCGACCGGAACGGGGCTGGATATGTCCGGGATGGCGATCACTTGCCCGACCGCCAGCGTATTCGGGTCGATGCCGGGATTGGCGGCTTGTATGGCTGGATAAGTCATGCCGGCGCAGGCGCTCAACTCACTGGCGATTTTCGAATAGGAATCGCCCGCCAAGACGGTATATCTTAACGCCGTCGCACTGCCGGTGCGCGCGGGAATATTCAGCACCATGCCGATTGCCAGCGCGTTCGGATTGACGCCGGGATTGGCCTGTTCAATCGCCTGCACACCGACACCGGCGGAAGCATTCAAACCGGACGCAATGGATGACAAGGTGTCGCCGGCCAAAACGGTATATCTCAAAGCAGTCGTCATTGTGTTTCCTTCCAGATTATATGGTTGATTCGATAAAGTAATTAATTGGCACGGCGATGCTTTGCCAAGGTTTGCCCCGATGCTGCGGCCATTGCGATCATGACTGGAATTTCGCAATGAATGAAAGAGTAGCAGAGATTGATTGCCGACCAAATATTTCACATCGCTCCTTGACAAGGGAGAGGAAGTCGTTACAATTGATAACAATTCTCAATTACAAAGAAAGGGCAGCAAATGGAATACATGCTTGATGCTTGGCTGGAGCGCCGCGACCCGGTGGTGCGTTTGATTGATGTGGAAAATCGGGCAACGCTTGCCGAATGGCGCGGAGAGCCGTTACGGAAGCTGCTCGAAGAAGGTTTTTTGGAGTGGGATTGCTTGCTCGAAAGTGCATTGCAGTTCCTGGGGCGCGGACAAATTCCCCTAAAAAAATTTACCCATGAACAGCAATAGTTCTCATTATCATAACTGAAAGGAAAATCGATGACCAAGCACGTCAACCCCCATTACGCCCTGCCCTTGCTGCTCGGCATGTCGCTTGCCGCAACCCAGGCGGCAGCGGTCGAATATCCCATCGGCGCGCCGCAGCAGCGCAACGGCATGGAAATCGCCGCCGTCTACCTGCATCCGGTGCTGATGGAACCGGATGGCATGATGAAAAAGCCGGAAGAATCGGACGTTCACATGGAAGCGGACATCCAGGCGCTGGCCAACAACCCCAATGGTTTTGCGGAAGGCGCGTGGATGCCCTATTTGGTAATCAAATATGAAGTCACCAAACAGGGCAGCAACGAAAAAATCGTGGGAGACTTCATGCCCATGGTGGCCAACGACGGACCGCATTACGGCGACAACGTGAAGCTTAAGGGGCCGGGCAAGTACACCGTCAAATACAAGATTTCCCCGCCCACCGCCAACCCCGAGGCGCATTTCGGCCGCCACACCGACCGGCTGACCGGTGTGCGCCCGTGGTTCAAGCCGTTCGAGGTCGAATACGAATTCACCTATGTCGGCATCGGCAAAAAAGGGGGCTATTAACATGCCGCCCTTTAGCCCCAAGCATCTTGCCGCAGCGCTGGCCGGCGTCATGCTGGCCGGCGGTCTCCCCGCTCTTGCCGCCGAACCTTCCCAGGCCGATCTGCTGAAGGAACTGCGCCGTTTAAGCGAACGTATGGAAAAGTTGGAAGCCCGCAACGCCGAACTGGAAAAGAAAACCCAGGTTGCGCCGGCCAAATCGGAAGCGGAGCTGGCGCAACGGGTCAAGGCGTTGGAAGAAAACAACGCCCGGATGGAAGCAGCACTCGCAAGCGAGCACCTCAGCGATAAAGACCCCGAGGCTATCACGCGCCTGAAAGATGTCGAATTCCGCACGCTCTCCATGCAAAAGCAGGCGCGCATGGTCGAATCGCTGGAGGGCATAACGGCGGGCGCCAGCCTCACCATGGTGGCGCAGAATGCCAATAAATCCTCGGTTGCTGCGGGCGAAGCGGCCAGCGCGCTGAATTACCGCGGCGATGTCTCGGTCACGCTGCCGGGCGGCAGCATCGGCAATGCCGAGGGGAAAATTTTCTCCCACTTCCGGCTCGGCCAGGGCAACGGGCTGGCGCTGGCCAATACGCTGAGCAGCACACCCAACAGCACCGCCTTCCAACTCACCAACCGAGACGATTCCGCTGCCATGCTCGCCCAGGCCTGGTATCAACTGGACATGCCGCTGCCGTTCGGCGGCCACAAGCCCGATTCGCACGAACATCTGGAAATCAATTTCGGCAAGATCGACCCGTTCGTGTTCTTTGACCAGAACGCGGCTGCGGACGACGAGTCGGCCAAGTTCCTTAACAACGCCTTCGTCCACAACCCGCTGCTGGATTCCGGCGGCGATGCGGGGGTGGATGCCTACGGTTTCTCGCCGGGGGTGCGCCTCGCCTATCACAACGAAAGCGACAAGCCGGAATGGTGGCGGGCATCGCTGGGCGTATTCGGCGCAGGCAACGGCGCGGGGTACGAGCGCACTTTCAGCGCGCCTTTCGTCATCGGCCAACTGGAACTCGGGCGCAAATTTTTCGGCGGGCAGGACGGTGTTTACCGCCTCTATGCCTGGCGCAACGGCCAAGCGACGGCTTACCAGAATGAATTCGACGTGGCCATAGAGCGCCATTCGGGATGGGGCGCGAGCATCGACCAGCGCGTCGGCGATGCCACCATGCTGTTCGGGCGCTACGGCAAGAGCTTGAGCGGCAAGGTGCGCTTCGACCAAACCCTGACGCTGGGCGCGGAATTCGGCGGCAACGTCTGGAACCGCAGCGCGGACGGCATCGGCGTGGCGCTGGGCTGGCTGCGCACATCCGGGGATTTCCGCGACAACGCCGCAACGCTCGACGCCAACGCCGACGGCAATCCCGATTTCGGCTACAACGCAACGGGAGTCGAGCAACTGGCCGAAGTCTACTACCGGATAAGCCTTAACAAAAACCTGGAGTTGACCCCGGACTTCCAGTTGATACGCCAACCCGGCGGCGACAAAACTGCGGCGACCGCAAGAGTGTTCGGGCTGCGCGCCAAAGCTTCGTTCTGATAGGAAAGGAAAATCATGAAAACCCTGCATTGCCTGTTTCGCACTCGGCTAGCCGGCTTGGCGGCAGCCGCTATTATCTTGCCGCTTTACGCCAATGCAGGGGAATTGCCGGCCTATCCGCTGACCGTGGAAAACGGTCGCTTTACCCCGGAGACGCTTAACATTCCGGCGGGGCAACGCTTCAAGATCGTCGTCACCAACAAGGGGCCGGGGCCGGAAGAATTCGAGAGCCTCGAACTCAGAAAGGAAACCGTGCTGGCGCCCGGCGTCACCCGCGCGGTGGTGTTCGCGCCGCTCAAGCCCGGCATTTACAAATTCTTCGGCGAATTCCACCCGGACACCGCCAAGGGACAGATCGTCGTTAAATAAGGGGACCACCGTGGGCAATGCACTATTTATCGTCTGGCGCGAAAGCGTCGAAGCCATCCTGGTGATCGGCATCCTCTATGCCTGGCTGCAAGCCAACGATTACCGCCACGGCGTCCGCTGGCTGTGGGGCGGCGTCGTTGCGGGCGTCGGCCTTGCCGCGTTGCTGGGCTTCACCATGCTGGCGGTGCAAAGCCAATTGGCCGGCGATGCGCTGGAAGGGTTCCAGATCGCCATGGTATTCATCGCAGCCGCGCTGATTACGCAAATGGTGCTGTGGATGCGCCGCCACGGCAAAAACCTGAAAGGCGAGTTGGAAGCCGAAATGGGGCGCGCCATGAATCGCTCCAGCATGTTGGGCGTAGCCGTGGTGGCTGCCCTGGCGGTGGGACGGGAAGGGGCGGAAACCGTGATTTTCCTGTATGGCCTGGGACTGGAGCGTAGCGGCGCCGATCTCGCGCTGTTCGCCGCGGCGGGCCTGGCCGGCTTGCTGCTGGCGCTGGCGACCGGCTGGGCGCTGGTGCGCGGCGGACGGAAGGTTTCCTGGAAGACCTTCTTTCGCGTGACGGAAACGCTGTTGCTGTTGCTCGCCGCCTCGCTTCTGGTCGGCGGTGTAGAAAAGCTGATCGCGCTGGGCATCCTGCCCCCCGGCATTGATCCTTTATGGGACAGCGCTTTCCTGCTGGACGACAGCGGCGGCATCGGCGGTTTCGTCGCGCAACTGACCGGCTACCGCGCGCGCCCTGCCCTGAGCACGCTGCTGGTGTTCATGTCGTATTGGCTGCTGGCGCTGGCGGCGCTCAACCGGACGGCCAAGGCCAAGCCATGAATTGTAGGAGCGACCTCCTGATCGTGAATCCGGCTGTTCGCGACCAGGAGGTCGCTCCTACGGACGACGGCGCATGCGTATTGTGCGCCATTCTCGGCGCACTGGTCGCGGCACTGGTGGTCACCGTGCTGGTGAAATCCATGCTATTCGCGCCGCCCAGGTTCACCGCGCTGCCGCTCGACGAAACGTGCAGCCTGAGCGATGGCGTCTGCGCCGTGTCGTTGCCGGATGGCGGACGCCTGGAATTCACCCTTGCTCCGCGCCCAGTTCCACTGCTCAAGCCGCTGAACCTCGAACTGCGCATCGCGGGCAGCAGCGCCCGCGCAGTGGAAGTCGATTTCACCGGCGTGAACCTGGCGATGGCCTTCAACCGCGCCCACCTATCCGCCGACGGCGCGGGCCGCTACGACGGCCAAGCCAGCTTGCCGCTATGCAGTTCCGGGCGCATGAAGTGGAACGCCACGGTGCGGCTGGAAGACGGCAAACGCAAAATTTACGTGCCGTTCCGTTTCGAAACGGAACGGGGAAGAACTTGAGGAGCAAAACCATGGAACACGCGATCATCCCCATCCTGCCCCTGGCGCAATCGCCCAAAGCGCCGGTCGGCCTGCTTCAACGCCTGGGCGACGCGATGCGCCGTCGGCGCGGCCTGATCATCGGCGTCCAATGGGCGGTGGTGGTGTTTTATCTGGCGCTGGTGACCATACCCGCCTTTCTGCCGCTGCCGCCCGCCGACGGACGCATACTGGAAAACCTCACCCTGTTCGCCCAGTTCCTTTTCTGGGGCGTGTGGTGGCCGTTCGTGATCGTTTCGGTGATGACCGTGGGGCGCGCCTGGTGCGGCCTGTTCTGCCCGGAAGGCACGCTCACCGAGTTTGCCAGCCGCTTTGGTCTGGGGCGCGCCGTGCCGCGCTGGATCAAATGGGGCGGCTGGCCGTTTGTTGCTTTCGTAATCACCACCACCTATGGGCAACTGCTGTCGGTTTACGAATACCCCAAGGCGGTGCTGTTAATCCTTGGCGGCTCCACCCTCGCCGCACTCGCTGTCGGCCTGGTTTACGGCAAGGGAACGCGCGTATGGTGTCGCCACCTGTGCCCGGTGTCCGGCGTATTCGGCCTGCTTGCCCGGCTCGCGCCGCTGCATTTCAACGTCGAGCGCGAACGCTGGAACAGCGCGCCGGACAGCACCCGCCAAGCGGTGCAATGCGCGCCGCTGATCGACATCCGGCGCATGACCGGCGCCGCCCAATGCCACATGTGCGGTCGTTGCAGCGGTAGCCGCGATGCGGTGAAACTGGCGGCGCGCCTGCCGGGGCGCGAAATCGCCGATCTCCTCCCCAGTGATGCGCGCCCCTGGGAAGCGCGCCTATTGGTGTTCGGCATGATGGGTGTCGCGCTGGGCGCGTTCCAGTGGTCGGCCTCGCCGTGGTTCGTCGCCATCAAGCAGAAAATCGCCACATGGCTGGTGGAGCACGATACATTTTGGCTGTTGCAGGATAATGCGCCATGGTGGCTGCTCACTCATTACCCTGAATCCAGCGACATATTCACCTGGCTGGACGGGTTGATGATCCTCGCCTACCTCGGCGGCGCCACGCTGCTGGCGGGCGGCTGGGTGTGGGGCTGGCTGCGGGCAGCCGGCGCACTGCTGCCGGGAGAGCCTAAAAACAACGCGCACTGGCTCGCCTACAGCCTGGTTCCGCTGGGAGGCGTGGGCGTGTTCCTCGGCCTTTCGGCCTTGACCGTCTCGCATCTATCCGCCGAAGGAATAACGTTACCCTGGTTGCCGCAAATCCGCGCCATCCTGCTGGGCGTCGCCGCATTGTGGAGCATCACGCTGGCCGTCGCCATGTTGCGCCGGGTTCCGTCGCGTGCGCGTCGGCTGCTCGCCGTCCTGGCCGTAACGCTCGCCGTGGTCGGCGCGATTACGCCATGGTTGTTCCTGTTCTTCCTGTGGTAACTGGCTATAATTCAATTTCAAGCCCGCCGGGGAAACCGGTAATTTCGTAAAGGAGAACCAAAATGGAATTCGACAAAGATAAAGCCATTGAATTGCTCAACAAAATCATGGAACTCGAACTGGCGGGCGTGGTGCGCTACACCCACTATTCGCTGATGGTTTTCGGCTACAACCGCCTGCCCATCATCGGCTGGCTGTCTGCGCAAGCGGATGAAGGGCTGCTGCACGCAAGGAAAGCCGGCGAGTTGATCACCCATTTCGGCGGCCACCCCTCGCTCGCCATCGGACCCCTGCTGGGATGCCACACGCACGACATCGGCACCATCCTGCGCGAATCGATGGAACATGAAAACGCGGCCAAGTCGGTGTATTACGAGCTGTTCGAACTGGTGCAAGGGAAATCCGTGCTGCTGGAGGAATATGCCCGCGGACTGATCGTCGAAGAAGAAATGCACATCGGAGAAGTAGACAAGATGCTGCGCACTCCCGGCGACATCGGCGTTTTCGCTAAAGGCTAACGTATATGCGCCGGACATGGCACAAGCTTTTTTACCGCAGAGGCGCAGAGACGCGGAGGTTTCGTTCTTTCTCCGCGTCTCTGCGCCTCTGCGGTAAATAGTTTTGGTTCCGGCAATCGTCCGGCTTAGGTGCTTTCCGTTTCCCCCGATAATTCGCGCCGGCTTTTCTTCACCCCTCCAAATCGGCGTTCATCAATTCTGCAATGATTTGCGCTTTCTGGAACGGCAGCGCGTGGTCTGCGCCCTGTATCAAGTGACATAGCCAGTCGGTGCGGCTTGCCGCGATTGTGCGGCACAGCGCGTGGATTTCCGGGGAGGAGCGATCGCCGATGAAGCTGCTGACGTTGGACTGGGCCGCGACCAGCGCGCTACGGTCGAGACGCTTGCCGGCGCGGGAGACGCATTCGATGGTGCAAGCCAGCCCGGCAGGACGATGCGACAGCCGTCGGCGGACGATGGCCTCGTTTTTCGAGCCGCGCGTGCGATTGGGGGCGACGGCGTCGAGGAACCGGTCCAGCCCTTCCTTGACATGCTCCCGGTGACGCAAACGTTTGGCGGCATGCAGCATCAGCTCGCGGCTGATGCGGGTTTCATCGTCGCTGATTTTGCCGAGCAGCGCCGGTTCGAGCAAATAGGTTTTGTTGTCGCATGCAACCGGGTGGGCCGCCCTGAGCAGCATCGCAATCAGCCCGCCGTAGGAATAGCCGCCGAGATCGAAACAACCCCAGCCGAGGTGGGTAAGCAGCGCTTCAATGTCCGCCACTACTTCCTCCACCTCGAAATCGCGCTCGCACTGGTCGGGATAGCGCGTTTTGCCGGCGCCGCGCAAATCCGGCACGAGAATTTCATTCCAGTGCGCGAGATGAGGCAGAATGCCGCTCCAGGTAATGCCGCCATCCACCCCGCCGCCATGCAGCAGCAGCAAGCGGCGCGGCGGCGCCTGGAGTTTGCGGTAAACGCGGTAAAACACCTCCTGCTCCGGCAGGTGCAAGACGCCTTCGGCACAGGGAACAGGCGGCGGCATGTCAGTCCATCCGGCGCACTTCGTCTTTGATGTCGTCGTACTCCGCCTCCGTAACGCCGAGCGCGCCCAATACGTGGCCGCGCACTTTTTCCCAGCCCTGGTCGCCGTACATGCGCAGGAGGGTCTCGCGGAGGTGCTCGGCCAGCCGACGCAGGGCAATCAGGGTGCGTATCCTGGGCTGTATGCTGTCGGGAATAGTGTAGACGGTAAAATCGTGATGGCGCAGAATGGCTTCGTAAAGCGATTCCGGCAGGCACCAGGCCTTGGCCATCAAATAGCCGATAATGGCATGGTTGGTGGCGTGGCGCTCGTCTTCCACCGCAGTGAACAGTTCGTCGCCGCTTGCACTGGCGGAAAACAGCGTGTCCTTGTAATCGGGAAATTTCTGCATCAGGATGGGAATGCCGCAATCGTGAAACAGGCCGTAGGTATGCGCCTCGTCGCTGGAAACGCCGGGCAGGCGCTTGGCGAGGAAAGTGCTGAGCATGGCGACCTGATCGGCGCTTTCCCAAAAGCGTTCGAAATTGACGCTTTTATTGCCGATGGCGGTGCGCAGCATCAGGCCGGTGACGATGTTGACGGTGTTCTTAACGCCCATCACAGTGACCGCCTGGGGCACGGATTCGATTTTCTTGCGCAAGCCGAAAAACGGCGAGTTAACGGTTTTCATCATCGCCGCCGACAGCCCGACATCGCCGGCGATCAGGCGCGCCATGGCCGGCAGGTTGGGTTCCTCCTTATTGCGTTCCTTCATCAACTCGACCAGCACGACGGGACGCGGCGGGATGGTGATCCCGTTGAGAAGCTTGTCTATGTTTTCTTTTTCTATTTCAACCGTCATTTACGTTCCCCCAATAATGTCATGAGCTGCGGCTGCACTGCGAAGCCCATCATAATCTATTTGTTTTATATGGAAATTTGGCGTTTTTTCCGTTCCCCCGCGAAGCACTCGTCGTTACACACCTCTTTGCCGGCAATAACTGCTGCCGGAGATCAGGAACAAACCTGTCTACGACACTTGTGCGTAACAATGAGCGCGGGAGCGCTCAACAATCGAACGCCGAACATCCCCACCTGCGCCGCCCGGCGCGGGCAGCATTGTGCATCGCCGGGACGCTTACGTCCAGTGCGGTGCAGATGGGAGGCAGGGTAAATTTGCTCTCATAAATTCATATTGGAAATCAATGATATAAGACATTCATAAATCCCAAGAAAACTTAGCGCGACGCTACTCGACTCATGGCGGCAACCCATAAAGACAAAACCTTTTTCCGTGCCGAGAACAAATTTGCCCTGGCAAAATCTTCGGCATCGTCTATCCTTAAAGAAGTTTTGCGCCGAAACTGGAGTAGCATCCAACCGCTTAACCCCTTGTCCACCATTAATTCGGCGATCCAATTCTTTTAATGGCTCTTACAAGGGTCAACAATCTGGAGATCATGCTATGACATCACCTTCAAGCTCTCCCCCCTCGTCGGAAATGTCCATCAGCGCCAACGAATTTCTGACTTTTACGCTCGGCAAGGAGGAATACGGCCTGCCCATCCTTAACGTGCAGGAAATACGTGGTTACGACACCGTCACATCGCTTGCGAACACCCCCGAATTCATCAAGGGCGTGGTCAATCTGCGCGGCATCATCGTCCCTATCCTGGACATGCGCATCAAATTCCACCTCGGGCAAGTCGAGTACAACGAGCTAACCGTGGTGATCATTCTCAACGTGGCGAAACGGGTAATCGGCATGGTGGTTGACGGCGTATCCGATGTGATCACCCTCGCCCCGGAGCAAATCAAAGCCGCGCCGGAATTCGGCGCGGCCATAGACACTAAATACGTGATGGGGCTAGGCGCCGTGGATGAGCGTATGCTGATCCTGGTGGACATCGAAAAACTCATGACCAGCCGCGACATGGAACTGGTTGACGTGGCATCCGCCTGACCGATTCAGCAATTCACTAGAGGTGACAAAAATGGCATCCGCAAACATGAAAGTAGGCGCCCGGCTTGGGTTGGGCTTCGGCGTTGTGCTGCTATTGCTGGCGATCATCGCCGGCCTCAGCATCAAGGACATTAGCTCGCTGAACAATGAGATCGACGACATCGTCAACGACAAATTCCCCAAGACGGTGTGGGCGAACGATATGATCGACAGCATTAACACGGTCGCGCGCTCCACGCGCAATGCCGTGTTGGTGAAAGACAAGGAAACGGCACAAAAAGAATTGGACCGCATTCCGCCGGCGCGCAAGGTGATTCTGGAGCGACTCAAGACTCTCGAAGAAAAGGTCAAGTCCGATGAGGGCAAAGCCTTGTTGAAGAGCATCCATGATGCGCGCTCCAACTATATTGCTTCGCAGGATCAGTTCATTAAGCTCCTCGGAGACGGCAAACGCGACGAAGCGATTGATCTCATCATGACAGATATGCGCAAATCGCAAAATAGCTACATGGATGCGATCAACAAGCTGGTGGCGTATCAGTCCAAACTGATGGGTGAGGCGGGTAAAAAAGCCGCCGATCAAGTCAGTAGCGCCATGACCATGATTATCATCATCTCGCTGATTGCTCTGGCAATTGGCATCGCGGTCGGCTTCCTGATCACCCGCAGCCTGCTCAAGCAACTGGGCGGCGAACCGGATTACGCAGCCAACGCGGTGCATAAGATCGCCGGCGGCGACCTGTCGATAGAGCTGGAAACCAAGCAAGGCGACACCACCAGTCTGGTGTACTCGCTGAAAATCATGCAGGACAGCTTGCGCAAGATTGTCGGCGAAATCAAGAACATCGTCGAAGCCGCAGCGCTACGCGGCGACTTCAGCGTGAAAATGGACCTAAGCGGCAAGGCGGGCTATACGAAAGAATTGTCCGAACTGCTGAACCAACTCTCCAACGTTTCCGAAACCGGCCTGAACGACGTGACCCGCGTAGCAAGCGCGCTTGCCAACGGCGATCTCTCCCAGAAGATCACCAAAGAATATTTCGGCGTCTTCGCCCAGACCAAGATTGGTGTGAACAGCACTGTGGACGCGCTGACCAAGATCGTCGCCGAAATCCAGCAGATCGTCGAAGCCGCAGCCGCACGCGGCGATTTCAGCGTCAAGATGGACATGAACGGCAAGCAGGGCTACACCAAGACTTTGAGTGAACTGCTCAACCGCCTTTCCGACGTGACCGACACCGGCCTGCGCGATGTGATGCGCGTTGCCAATGCACTGGCGGCGGGCGACCTGACCCAGAGCATGACCAAGGACTACCCCGGCCTGTTCGGCCAAACCAAGGACGGCGTGAACGCCACGGTGGAAAACCTGAAGAAACTGGTGGACGAAATCAAGCTGGCGGTG
>Ga0172380_10006048_pt1 | contig 14287 bp, 14 predicted proteins | sample Leawe162metaG_FD_119747 | JGI IMG/M metagenome (GOLD analysis project Ga0172380, IMG submission 119747) | Leachate microbial communities from a municipal landfill in Southern Ontario, Canada - Leachate well 162 metaG | ecosystem: Engineered > Solid waste > Landfill > Unclassified | place... | reverse complement strand
GGGTTCGCGGCCGGCATTTTGGTCACACCCGGGCCGCCTCGATCGGCCGTTTCTGTCACCATGCCCGGCCGGCGCTTTTTGGCGACAAAAAGGAGCTGGCCAGGTCGCCGCGGTGTCTCCAAGGCCGTGACACAAACGGGAGTCAGGGCATGTGGATTTGTGGACAATCCGGCGCGGCCGGATTCCGTGCTAACCGCTGCGCGGTTCCCTGGTGACAGGGCGATGGACAACCGCAAGCGGTTGCCCACACCCTGCCAACAGGTCGCCCGTTGCCCACAAGCTCCACAAGCCGCCACGATCATTTTTTTATAGTTCTTCAAGGCAAAACCGGAGAACGGCGCGTAAGGCAGGTGTCAAGGACATCTTGCCGGCTTTGGTGACAAAGTGCGCTTTCTTGTCGTCTTTTAGTCGCCAAAAAGCTATAATTTGGCGACAGGAAGGGGTGAATATGGCGGTCGGGTTGTCGCCAATTCGCTACCTAGCGCGCGGAGTCGCGCAACGAGAGGGATTGAAGCCCGAAGGGGTCGAGACTTGGAACAAGGCTCGATGCGCAGCACGAAAGCCCGTACCCGGCACGGCCGGGGCGAGCATGCAGCTTGAGATTTGCAACAAGTTTTTGACCGGATCACTTATGAATGACTACCAAAATACATCGTTTTGGCATTAAAATAGGATGCTTTCAGACATGACCGCACCCAACGACAGGACACACATGAATCGAACCGCATGTAGTCCCGCTAACAGCATTTTGGAGGGCGATCTAGAACTGGCCGTGCAACAGCAGACGTTGAAGAAACTGACCATCGCTGAAACACCGGACGGGTTCTATGTCGTCGCTCAATTGAAATGGGCGGGAAACAAAGAGTGGTATCTGACCACCCGACGCGAACGCGAACAGCCCAGGCTTTTCAAAGATTTGAAGCGCCTGAACGATCACCTTAAAACAGCCTATCCAACGGACAGCGTAGAGATTTTGAGAAATCAACAATTACCGCCCCAAGGCGAGACAGCAACCCCTGTAACCGCCACACCTGAACAACCAGAAAAGAAGCCCAAAAAGACAACCAAAAAAGGCAATCCATGAGTACCAAGATATGCTATCATGGTTCCGGTCAAGACATGACGGATCGGAGACGGAACCATGCTGGAATTTCTGGCACTCGCTCAAGAGTGCGCCCCGACGGTAGCGCCGCAGACAATGGCGGCTGTCGTCAGTGTCGAGTCGGGCTATAACCCCTATGCAATCGGCGTCGTCGGCGGTCGGCTCGCTCGGCAACCCAAGAGCCGCGACGAAGCCGTAGCCACGGCGCAGCAGCTCGAAGCGGACGGGTGGAATTTTTCGCTGGGCGTTGCGCAGGTCAACCGCTACAACCTGCCGAAGTATCAAATCAGCTATGAGCAAGCGTTCGACGCTTGCACCAGTCTCCGGGTCGGCTCGAAGATTCTCGAAGACTGTTACGTTCGCGCCTCCAAGCGAACGCCTGAGCCTCAAGCCGCGTTGCACGCGGCTTTCTCCTGCTACTACTCGGGAAACTTCACTCGCGGCTTCAAGCCCGACGTGGCCGGCAAGCCCAGCTACGTGCAAAAGGTGCTCGCCAGCGCCGGGGTGCAGCCGAAGGCAATCCCTGTAGTCCCGTCGATCCAGACGGGCACCGGCCCCAAGCCGCAGTTCGACAAGGCGGCGGCGAGCACAGCCGCCCCGGCTGTTCTCAAAGCTCAACCCTCGGAACCGGCCGCATTGCCTTCGGACAATGCGCCGGTTTTGCTGCGCCCGAAAAATGCCGGCAGCGGTGCGGCGAAGCTGCAACCGCTGGCGACTGGCGCAGCCGGTGGCCAGCCCGAAGGTGTCGCCAATGAAGCGCCGGCCGACAAGCCCGCGCCGGCCAGCTCGGCCATTGTTTTCTAAGGGAGGATTTATGAAATTGATGGTGGTTGAAAGCCCGAACAAAATCAAAAAGCTGGAATCCATTCTTGGCGGTGATTGGAAAGTCATGGCAAGCGTGGGCCACATCCGCGACTTGCCGCGCAATGACCTGGGCATCGAGCAACCGGGCTTCACGCTCAACTATGAATTCATCCCGCCTGCGACGGTGCAGGGCCGCACCTTTCCGGGCGGTGAAGAACGGGTTGCGCGCATCCGCAAAGAGGCGAGAAACGCCGATATGGTCTATCTCGCCAGCGACCCGGATCGTGAAGGCGAAGCCATCGCGTGGCACCTGAAAGAAACGCTCGGCCTGGACGAATCGGAATACATGCGCGTCACTTTCGACGCCATCACGCCCGACGTGATTAAGGCGGCCTTGAACAAGGCCCGCAAGATCGACTATGACCTTGTGCATGCGCAGGAAGCGCGCCGCGCCCTGGATCGCATGTACGGCTATCTGGTGTCGCCGCTTCTCTCCGACATGCTCGGCATGTCGCTGTCTGCCGGCCGGGTGCAAAGCCCGGCCGTGCGCCTTGTTGTCGATCAGGAACGCCGCATCAAGGCGTTCAAGAAGACAAGCCATTTCGGCGCGGTCGTGGCCTTCGATGGCGAGTCCTGGCACGCGGAATGGAACACCAAACCGTTCGTCAGCGAAGACAAGCCCTATGTGCTGGATGAAGCCCTGGCGAACCGGGCGGCGGCCTGCCGCCAGTTCCGGGTAACGGACGCCGACAGCGGCCCGGCGAAGCAATCGCCGCCGTCGCCGTTCTCCACGTCCTTGCTGCTGCAAGCGGCAAGCGTGAGCCTGAAACTTGACCCGGAAGTGACGGCGAAGCTCGCGCAAAAGCTGTTTGAACAGGGCGTGATTACCTACATCCGCACCGACAGCGTGAATTTCAGCGACGAAGCGAACGCGGAGATTCGCGCCTTCGCCCAGGGCAAGGGCTGGGCACTGCCCGACAAGCCGCGCAAGTTCAAAGCGAAGGGCGACGCGCAAGAGGCACACGAAGCCATCCGGCCGACACATATCGAGGTGGAAGAAGCCGGGGAAGATGACAAGCAACGCGCCCTTTACCGGCTGATCTGGCAACGCTCGGTTGCCTCGCAACTGGCCGATGCCCGGTACAAGGTGAACACGGTCACGCTGGAAGCCACGGACGGCGCGGAAACCTTCGAGTTCAAGGCCAAGGGCCGCGTACTCGTTGAACAGGGTTGGCGCGTGCTGACCGCCAAGGATGCCGTGAAGGATGAGGAAGCCGGCGACGGCGACGAAGACGACGCCAGCGGCGGCAAGGTGCCCTTGCTCGATGTCGGATCGGCCAAGCAAGCCGATTCCGGCAAGCTGCTGCGCAAGGAGACGAAGCCGCCCGCGCGCTTCACCAAGGCCAGCTTGATTGCCAAGCTCGAAGCCGAAGGGGTAGGGCGGCCGTCCACCTACCCGGCGATCATGCAAAACATCATGTCCAAGGGCTACTTGGGCGAAGTGAAGCGGTTCCTTGAACCCACGGAAACCGGCGTGTTGCTGGTCGATCAGTTGGTGAAGGCGGAATTCGCCTTCATCGAACTGGCCTTTACGCGCGGCCTGGAAGAAGAACTTGACGTGATTGCCGATGGCAATTGCGGCTATTTCGAGGTGGTCGAACCCGCGTTCGTCCAGTTGCAGGCCGATATTGAGGCCGTAGGCAGCAGCGGGGCCATGAAGCCACGCTTCCCTTGCCCGAAGTGCGAAAGCGGCCTACGGCGCTATTCGCCGGCCGGGAAGACCCCTTTCTGGTGCTGCACGAACGCCGAGTGCAAGACCTTCATGGACGACGTGGACAACAAGCCCGTTGAGCGCAAAACCTACACCTGCACGACGTGCGGCACCGGCAGCATGCGCCGCTTCAAGCGGAAGACGGGCGGCGGCTTCCTGTGGGCCTGCTCTACCGAAGGTTGCAAGCACTTCATGGACGACGACAAGGGCAAGCCCGTCGAACCCACGGTGCATACGTGCCCGAAGTGCAAGGCGGCACCCTTGCGGCGCTACCAGAAAAAGGACAAGGAAACCGGCAAGCCGAAGGGCGGCTTCGGGTGGTTCTGCACTGGTGAAGACTGCAAGACGTTCTTGGACGATGAAAAGGGCAAGCCGGTTGCCGTGAAGACGGCACCTTGCCCGGCCTGCGGCAAGCCGATGTACCGGCGCAAAGGCCAGTACGGCTACTGGTGGGGTTGCAGCGGCTTCAAGGAAGGCTGCAAGACCATCATGGATGACGACAAGGGCAAGCCCGTCAAGCGCGCACCGAAGAAAGCCGTCACCAAGAAAGCGTAAATTTGATTGCCAAGATGGTATATTTTGGCGATGACTACCGTATAATATGGGGAACGCATCTGAGGGGAGCCATACAACCATGCAATGAGACGGAAACGACTTTCAAACCGGCAGGCGGACCGGACACCTCGCCAACACTGATTAACAACTTCTGGAGTTTCGATATGCAAGCAACGATCAACAACAACAGCACCGCCAAGGCACTTTCCATCATGGCTGTGTTCCTGGGCCTCGCCCTCATGGCCGCCGAACCCGCGTTCGCGCAAGGCGGCTTGGACAAGGTGAACACCTTCGTGGAAAACGTGCTGGTCGTCCTGCGCGGTATCTCGATTGGCGTCGTCACCATCGCCATCATGTGGGCCGGCTACAAGTTCCTGTTCAAACATGCCGACATGGCCGAAGCCGGCAAGATTCTGGCCGGTGGCCTGCTGATTGGTGGCGCGGCCGAACTGGCCGGCTACCTGCTGGGTTAAGGGGCGGGTATGTCGGCACCAATGGAAGAATTCGATCCGCGCGACCCGTTGTTCAAGGGTTGCACGCGGCCGGCGATGATATTCGGCGTGCCATTGGTGCCGCTGGCCGCCGTCTCGGTCGTGGTGATCCTCGTAAGCGTTTGGACGACGGTTTTTTTCGCGGCCACGCTCGTTCCCATCACCTTGACGATGCGACAAATCGCCAAGTCGGACGATCAGCAGTTCAGGCTCTTGGGCCTGAAACTGCTGTTTCGCGGCATCAACTACAACCACAACGCGAAGTTCTGGAAGGCATCGGCCTACAGCCCCTTCGCGTTCAAAAAACGCAAGTGAGGCGATATGTCTGCACAACCCAAATACCTCAAGCAAGTAAGCAACGAAAGGGCGGTCGCGCCCTTCGTGCCGTACAGCAGCCACGTTTCTCCGAACACCCTTGTCACCAAAGACGGTGACTTTTTGCGCATCTGGAAACTGAGCGGCATCAGCTTCGAGACGGCCGACGCGGAAGACATGCTTTTGCGCAAGGATCAACTGAATACGTTGTTCCGCTCCATCGGGTCGAACCACGTTGCGCTGTGGTCGCATAGCCTGCGCCGCCAGACTTCGGACAGGCTCAAATCGACGTTTGAAAGCAATTTCTGCCGCGACTTCGACAAGAAGTATTTCGACAGCTTTGCCGGCTATCGCATGATGGCAAACGAGCTGTATTTGACGGTCGTTTATCGCCCCATGCCTTCGCGCATGGACAAGGCGATGGCGAAAACGGCCCGTCGCTCGCACGATGAAATCATGAACGACCAGCGCGCGGCCATCCGCAAGCTGGATGAAGTGGCCTATCAGATCGAATCCAGCATGCGCCGCTATGGCCTGGAAGAACTGACCACCTACGAAGATGAAAACGGCGCGCTCTGCTCGCACGCCTTGACCTTCCTGAACTTCCTCATTTCTGGCGAATGGCAGAAAGTGCGCGTGCCATCGGCACCGCTGAATGAATACCTGGGCACGGCCTGGGTGTTCGTCGGCACCGAAACGATTGAAATTCGCTCGCCGACCAAAACGCGCTACGCGCAGTGCGTGGACTTCAAGGACTACACCGCGCACACGGAGCCGGGCATTCTCAATGGTTTGATGTACGAGGATTACGAGTACGTCGTCACGCAGTCGTATAGCTTCATGGCGAAGCGCCAGGGCAAAGAGTTTCTGGAAAAGCAAATGAAGCAGCTCCAGAACGCCGAAGACGGCAGCGCGACACAGATCGCGCAAATGAAGACCGCCATCGACCAATTGATTCAGGGCGAGTTCACGATGGGCGAATATCACTATTCGCTCATGATCTTTGGCGAGTCCGTGGAAAAAGTGCGGCGCAACACCACGTCGGCCATGACGATCATTCAGGATCGTGGTTTTCTGGCCGCCCTGGTCGCCACGGCTACCGATTCCGCGTTCTATGCCCAACTGCCGTGCAATTGGTCGTACCGGCCGCGCATCGCCGGCCTGACCAGCAAGAATTTCGCGGGCCTCTCGTCCTTCCACAACTTCACGGCAGGCAAGCGCGAGGGCAACCCCTGGGGCGATGCCGTGACGCTGTTCAAGACGCCTTCGGGCCAGCCGCTGTACTTCAATTTCCATTACTCGAAGGGCGACGAAGACAGCTTCGATAAGAAGCTGCTCGGCAATACCCGCATGATCGGTCAATCCGGCGCAGGTAAGACCGTGATGCTGAATGCGCTGCTGGTCGAGTCGCAGAAATTCAAGGCCAATGCGCCGATGGGTTTCACGACGGTTTTCTTCGACAAGGACGAAGGCGCGAAGCTGTGTATCAAGGCTATCGGCGGCAAGTATCTGTCGGTGAAAAACGGCAAGCCGACCGGCTTCCAGCCGATGCAAATGGAACCGACCGAAGCCAACATCCTGTTCCTCGAAAAGCTGATTAAGGTTCTGGTGTCGGGCGAACACAACCGCGTCACGACGACGGACGAACACCGGATCAGCCACGCGGTGCGTACCGTCATGCGGATGCCGCCCCAGCTTCGCCGGCTCTCTACCGTGCTGCAAAACATGACCGAAGGCACGGACAAGGAAGACCGCGAAAACAGCGTTGCAAAGCGCCTGTCGCGGTGGTGCTACGACGACGGCCGGGGCAAGCAAGGCCCGCTTGCCTGGGTGCTGGATTGCCCGAACGATGAAATCGACTTCACCACGCACAACAACTACGGCTTCGATGGAACCGACTTCCTCGATAACTCCGACGTGCGCACGCCCATTTCGATGTACCTGCTTCATCGCATGGATACGATCATCGACGGCCGCCGCTTCATGTACTTCATGGATGAGGCGTGGAAGTGGGTCGATGACGAAGCGTTCTCGGAATTCGCCGGCAACAAGCAACTGACGATCCGCAAGCAAAACGGCCTCGGCGTGTTTGCGACTCAAATGCCCAGCAGCTTGTTGAAGTCGAAAATTGCATCCTCCCTGGTGCAACAGGTGGCGACTGAAATCTACCTTCCCAATCCGAAGGCCGACTTCATCGAATACACCGAAGGGTTCAAATGCTCGGTCGCGGAGTTCGACATCATCCGCAACATGGGCGAGGAAAGCCGGATGTTCCTTATCAAGCAAGGCCACACGTCCATGATCGGGCGTCTTGATCTTGGTGGCTTTGATGATGAACTGGCTATTTTGTCGGGCAGTCTCGATAACAACGAACTGCTGGATGAAGTCATCGCCGAGGTTGGCGACAACCCGGACAACTGGCTTCCAGTGTTCCACACGCGCCGCAAGGCGCGCGTGGCGTCTTCAAAACTTCAAGTGGTGAGGTAATAGCATGAAAGTGAAAAAAGTTCTTCTCGGCGTCACGCTGTCGGCGCTCATGTCTTCGGCGGCTTTTGCTCAGATTCCAGTTACCGACGTTGCATCCATCGGGCAACAGGTCGCGGCGCAGATTGAGACGATTGCGAAGTGGAAAATGCAATATGACCAGATGATGAGCCAGATTGAACAGGCCAAGCAGCAATATGAATCGCTGACCGGCTCGCGCAACCTGGGTGCCATCTTGAACAATCCCGCGTTGCGGGATTACCTGCCGGGCGACTGGCAGAGCGTCTATGACGCCGTGAAAAACGGCGGCTACGACGGCCTGAGCGGCACGGCCAGGGCCGTGTATGACGCCAACAAGATTTTCGATAGCTGCGCGCGGGTCAGCACGGGCGAACAGCGCACGGCTTGCGAAGCGCGGGCCGTGAAGGCATCGCAGGACAAGGGCTTTGCCCTGGATGCCTACGACAAAGCCAAGAGCCGGATCAACCAGATTGACCAGCTCATGGCGAAGATCAACGACACCCAAGACCCGAAGGCCATTGCCGAGCTGCAAGGCCGGATCGCCGCCGAACAGGCGAACATCCAGAACGAGCAAACGAAGTTGCAGCTTTACGCGATGGTCGCGGCGGCCGAAGAAAAGGTGCAGGCCCAGCGCCAACGCGAGATTCAGGCCAAGACCTGGGCGGCGAAGAAGCCCATTCAGGTGCAGCCGCTATCTTTCAGCAACTAAGCAATTTGGTGACAGGTGCCGCGCTACCTGGTGCGGCCCCTGTCACCATAACCCGATGACGACGGACAGCACGCCCGCTGTCCCCAAATAGGAGATTCACCAAATGAAAAAACTGACCGTTTTGCTGGTTGTAGCGGGCACGCTGTCGATGTTGACCGGGTGCAACGAGGACAAGCCGGCCGCAGCGCCGGCCGATGTCGTTCAAACCGTGGACTGGTACAAGGCCCACAAGACCGAACGCGCCGAAGTCCTGGCGAAGTGCAGGGCAAACCCCGGCGAGCTGGCCGCTACGCCCAATTGCGTGAACGCCAGCCGCGCCGATTCGTCCTCCACTTGGAGCGCGAAGGGCGGCGGCATCAGCCCGGTCAAGCCACTGACGGCTAACGACATCAACAAGAAATAGGAGGGTGCAGCATGGACCCGATGGTTTTTCAATTCATTGGCGAGACGGTCAAGAACGCGACGGATGCGTTTGTTACCCCGGCCGCGTCCAGCCTCATGTTCGCCCTGCAAATGGTCGTGCTGACAGGTGTAACGCTCTACATCACCATGACCGGCTACGCGATCTCGACGGGTGCCGTCGAGTCGCCGTTTTGGACGTTCGTGAAGCAGTGTTTGAAGATCATCATCATTGCGTTTTTCGCCCTGACTGCTGACGGCTACATCAACGGCGTGATGAGCGCCATCAACGGCCTGGAAGGCGGCTTGTCGCAGGCGATGAATACGGCCGGTGGCCCTCCGATGTCCATCTATCAAGTGCTGGATCAGTCGATGGGCAAAGGCTTCGAGCTGGTAGGCATCTGCTTTCAGCGCGCCGACGAAGCCGGTTGGAATTTCGGCTCCGTCTTGGGCTGGGCTATCGCCGGTATCGTGGTCGCTGCTGGCACGGTACTGGTCGCCGTGCTCGGCGGCGCTGTTGTCATCGTGGCGAAGTTCTCGCTTGCGGTGATGTTCGCGCTTGGGCCGCTGTTCATCGTGTGTCTGATGTTCCCGGTCACGGCCCGGTTCTTCGATAGCTGGTTCTCCCAGGTCATGAACTACGTGCTGACCATCGTCATCATGGCTATCGTGATGACCTTCGCCATGAAGGCATACGACGCATTCATTGCCGGCGCTGACTTCTCCGGTGATGGCGACAGCAACCCGATGTTTGCAGCCCTGCAAATTGGCGCGCTGACGGGCGTTCTCTGCTGGATCATCCTGCAAGCGGGCGGCATGGCCTCCGGGCTGGCCGGTGGCGTCTCAATGGCCGCGATGGGTATCCGTCACCTCATGTCACCAGTTACGGGCGGCCTGAACGCTGCAAAGGGTGTCGGCAACATGGTCAATCCGATGACCACGCGGCGCGACATGCAATCGGGAATGATGGTCACGGCACGCCGGTCAAACCATCTGGTTGCGGGCAACACAATGTGGAACCCGGCCTATCGGCAGCACGTCATGCAGAACATGGGCAAGAACTGGGGCAAAGCCACTGGCGGTTCTGTCAAGCAATAAGAGCAAAAGACCGTCCTGTTTTACCAAGAACAGGGCGGTTTTTTTTCGCCCGCCAATGACCAAGATGGGGCACTTTGGATGCAAAGATAGTATAATCTGGCCTGCATCTGTCATTAACAACGAAGGATTCAGCTCATGAAGCAAGCATTTGTCGTCTTGTTGGTCGCGGCCCTTGCGGGATGCGCCACCAACAAAGCGGTTTTACCCTCACTTGAAGGCAAGCCGCGAGTGAAGATAAACGCCGTCGCTCCCACTGTCCCGCAGGCCGCCCCGGTTGCAGCAACGCCGGCAGCCGGGACATTCGATTTCAGTTTTGACGGTGACATCCTCGATGCGGTGAAGGCTCTCAAGGTCATCCAGCCGCAAATCAACGTCCTGCCCCCGCTCGGAAAGCCTTTCCCCTGGAAAGTCGCCGTGAACCTGAAAGGCACAACGCTGGATGAAGCGTTGCGCAACATCGGCGAACAAGGCGGCGATGCCGTGGACGTGGTTTTGAATAAGTCGCAGCACCAAGGCGGCAATCAAGTTCTGATTCGTTTTAACAATCCCAAGGAGTAACAAGAATGTTCGGAAAAAAACCCGGGGTGGAAACGCCCACTGACGAAAAACCCGTCTTCGAGCAGGCGATCAATTGGGAGTCCTCGCGGGTGCTCTCCGTCGAAAAATCCGAACGCCGGGCATGGTTCGTTGCCTTCGCCTCGGTCGGCGTTGCCGTCCTGGCGATTGCTGCAATCGCCATGATGATGCCGCTGAAAGAGTCGGTGCCCTATGTCATCCGCGTAGACAACGCGACAGGCGTTCCCGACATCGTGACCGCGATCACCGACAAGGCGGTAACGGGCGATGAGGTCATGGATAAATACTGGCTCGCCCATTACGTGCGCGCCCGCGAAACCTACGACTGGTACACGCTGCAACGCGACTACAACACGGTCGGCTTGCTGTCCTCGGCGAACGTCGGCCAGGGGTATGCCCAGCTCTTTGAAGGCAAAGACGCCCTGGACAAGACCTACGGCAAGACGGTTCGCGCAACGGTTGAAATCGTGAGCGTGGTTCCTACCGGCAAGAACACCGGGACGGTTCGCTTCATCAAGACGACGAAGCGCACCGATCAGGAAGGCACACCGGGAACGGTGACGAAGTGGGTCGCCACGGTGGCCTATGAGTACCGCAGCACGGCACTTATCAAGGAAAGCGAGCGACTGGTGAACCCCTTCGGCTTTCAGGTGCTGACGTACCGCGTTGACCCTGAAATGGTGGGGAGCGTCCAATGAAACGACTCGCATTGATTCTCGCGCTCTCGGCGGCCTTCGGTGCCGCCCATGCGGCCGACGTGCCGCAAGGCTCGAAGTTCGACAACCGCATCCAGTACGTGAACTACAACCCCGGCGACGTGGTTGTAGTTCGTGCTGTCGCCGGCCTCGGTGCCCGCGTCGTTTTCGCTCCTGGCGAAGCGATTCTTGATGTTGCCTCGGGCTTTACCCAAGGCTGGGAATTCTCGGATCGTCGGAACATTCTCTACATCAAGCCGAAGTCGGTAGTGGTCGGCCAGGGCGTGCCGGCAATGCCACCGGAAGCGGGGAAGTGGAACACCAATCTGATGGTGACGACGAACCTCCGCATGTACGACATCGACTTGCAATTGCTGCCCAGCAACAACAGCGGCAAGCCGCCCGCAAGCCGTGTCGCGTACCGCGTCGAATACAGGTATCCGGCCGACGAACTGGCGGCGGCAAAGGCGCTGGCCGAAAAGGAGCGCGCGCAAGCAAAGCTCGATGTCAAGCCGGAACCTCGGAACTGGAACTACTCGATGCAGATCGGGGACGCATCCGAGAACATCGCGCCGACGATGGCCTATGACGACGGCCGGTTTACCTACTTGAAGTTCCCGAACAACCGGGATTTCCCTTCGGCGTTCTTGGTGGCTGCTGACAAGACTGAAAGCCTCGTCAACAGTCATATCGACCCGGCCGTGCCGGATACGTTGGTTCTGCAACGTGTGTCGAAGGAAATGGTTCTGCGCCTCGGCAACGCGGTCGTGGGCATCTACAACGACAGCTTCGACCCTGACGGCGTGCCAGCCGATCAGGGCACGACAGTTCCGGGCGTGAAGCGCGTCATCAAAGCCGGGGAGAACAACTAATGAGCAATCAAACCAACACCGAACAGACCGTCTATTCGTTGCCGGGCGAAGAACGCGGCATGCCCAGCGTGAACGAAACCGGGCCATCGACGGCCAAGCGCGGCTTGATCGTCATCGTCCTGCTGTTGATCCTGTGCGCTGCGGGTGGCGTCGGGTACTGGAAGTACCAAAAGAACGCGGCCAAGGCCAACGATGCGGCGGCGCAAAAAAACTTGCAGCTCTCCAATGCGGTGCCTGCTCGCACGTTCAATGAACCGCCTGCGCCGAAGGAGGCACCGCCTCTGCCGGGTGCCGTTCCCGTTGTGCCTGCTCCTACAGGTGCCGCGCCGGCCCTTCCTGGCGCTTCTGGCGGCCCTGTGGCGTCCAATGGCAAGCCGGTTCCGCCGTTGGACAAGTCCGGTTCCTCGCTCATGGCCGTTGCGAGCAAGACGAACGCGGGCGGCGGCGAAGGCTCCCCGGCTGGTGCGGGTGCAGGCACCGGCAGCGGCGGCACCCTCGGCGCTTCGGGTGGCATGGCCGAAATGCTGACTTCGACGCGGACGGGAACGCGCAAGGCCGGGATGCTGGGCAACCGCAATTTCATCTTGGCGAAGGGCAGCTTCATCGACTGCGCCTTGCAAACGCGCCTGGATTCCACGGTGCCCGGCATGACGGCATGTGTCCTCACGCGCAACATCTACAGCGACAACGGCAAGGTGCTGTTGCTTGAACGCGGTTCGACCGTGACGGGCGAATACAAGGCCAACATGCGCCAAGGCATGGCCCGCATCTTCGTACTGTGGAGCCGCATCAAGACGCCGAACGGTGTCGTCATTCCCCTGGACTCGCCCGGCACCGACCAGCTCGGCGGCGGCGGCGTTCCCGGCTATATCGACAACCATTTTTGGCAGCGCTTCGGCGGCGCTCTCATGCTGAGTTTGGTTGACGACGTGGCGCGCGGCCTGACTTCCAACACCGGCAGCGGCGGCAATAGTCAGTTCAATTTCAATAGCACTGGCGATGCCACGCAAAACATGGCGGCGGAAGCGTTGAAGAACACCATCAACATCCCGCCAACCCTCTACAAAAACCAAGGCGAGCAAGTCGGTATCTACGTCGCCCGCGACTTGGACTTTTCGAGTGTTTACGATGTCGCAGCGCAATAACAGTAACGAGTACATCGCTTCCGTTGACCGGGCCGCCTCGGTCAACTACCACCTTGAATTTGCCAAGGAATGGATGGAAGACCCGACCATCACGGAAATCTGCGTGAACCGGCCGTTTGAGGTTTTCTGCGAGCGGCAAAACGTATGGGAACGGCACGAAGTGCCGGGCCTGACGCAAGATCACTTGCTGTCACTGGCAACGGCGACGGCCAAGTTTTCCAGCAACGACGTTTCGGAAAACCGGCCGATCCTCTCGGCAATCATGCCGGGCGGTGAGCGCGTGCAAATCGTGCTGCCGCCCGCCTGCGAGCATGGAACGGTGTCGGTCACGATCCGTAAGCCGTCGTTCAACGTCCGCACTCTGGACGACTACGACAAGCAAGGCTTTTTCAAGCACATCAAGCCGCTGACTGGCGACTTGACGGAGCAAGAAACGGAGTTGGTGCGGCTCAAGGAAGACGGCAACTACATCGAGTTCCTGCGCCGCGCCGTCCAGCTCGAAAAGGTCATCGTGGTGGCCGGCGAAACCGGCTCGGGCAAGACCACCTTCATGAAAGCCTTGATGCAGGAAATTCCTGCTGACCAGCGCATCATCACGATTGAGGACGTGCCCGAACTGTTCTTGCCCAGCCATCCGAACCACGTCCACCTGTTCTACCCCAGCGAAGCGAAGGAAGAAGATAACGCGCCGGTCACGGCCGCCGCGCTTCTGAAAAGCTGCCTGCGGATGAAGCCCACGCGCATCTTGCTTGCCGAGCTGCGCAGCGGCGAGACGTTCGACTTCATCAACGTGGCCGCCTCGGGCCACGGTGGCAGCATCACAAGCTGCCACGCCGGATCGTGCGACCTGACGTTTGAACGGCTGGCCTTGATGGTCTTGCAGAACCGCCAGGGCCGCACGCTGCCTTACTCGGTGATTCGCCGGCTGCTGTATCTGGTGGTGGATGTCGTGGTGCATGTCCACAACGATCTAACAGGCGGTGCAGGCCGGCACATTACCGAACTCTGGTATGACCCGATGATGAAGCGCGCGCCGGCTCCGAAGGACTAAGGGGCATGCGGGCGAAGGGCATCAGCCAGGATCAGCGCGCCTTGTGCGCGCTGTTTGCGTTGGTGACAACGGATCTTCCTCGATCGCGCGATTCTGTCACCAACGGGAACCCTCCGCGCTTCGCTTGGGCAACCCCCTTCGGGTTGCATCCCGCGTCGGTTCTTGCCCGACTGGCTGCGGGGGCAGGGGTGGCGGGCTT
>Ga0172380_10006047_pt1 | contig 14291 bp, 15 predicted proteins | sample Leawe162metaG_FD_119747 | JGI IMG/M metagenome (GOLD analysis project Ga0172380, IMG submission 119747) | Leachate microbial communities from a municipal landfill in Southern Ontario, Canada - Leachate well 162 metaG | ecosystem: Engineered > Solid waste > Landfill > Unclassified | place... | reverse complement strand
TTACATCCGCATTCCCAGGGTTAAGTTTCAAGACATATTCGAGTTGCTCCTTAGCGTCAATGCTCCTACCAAGTTCATCATATGCAAGCGCAAGATGATAGCGCGCATTGGCGAAGTTCTCGTCATATGCGAGCGCATTCTCAAATGCGACGACTGCTGCCTGCGTATTATTGCGAGCGCGCTCAAGAATTCCCAGCTGGTAGTAGCGAGTAGGATTCTGTGGCTCAAGCGTAATGGTTGCCTGCGTTGAACGAATCGCTGCCTCAACATTCCCTGTTGCGATCTCAATTTGAGAGAGAAGGAAGAAAGCCTCAACAAAGTTTGATTTGAGGGCAATTGCTTCATTGATATGTGTACGCGCTTCCTCTATATTTCCTGCCCGTGCTTCCACGATAGCGCGCTCCAAGATAGGAAGCGGGCTCTTTGGATTAAGCTCCTGTGCACGACCGAGGAATTCAACTGCACGGTCATACGCACCCTCTACACCAACTGATGCAAGAACACTGTATATGTTACCGAGCACAGCGACATTTGCTGGATCATTTGCATCATTTTCAATAGCGACATTTGCCGCATTGATACCGAGTGAGACTGCAGTACTGAATTGCTGTTGTTCAGCCTCAGTAGGCTCTGGAAGAGCCACAAGTGAGTTCATGCGTGCAAGCTGATATTCAGCAACTCTCCGTGCGAAGATGTCGCTTGAGAAGAGCTGAAATGCTTCTGCAACCTTTGCCTCAAGAGTCTCAATAGGCTCTCCCGACTGCATTGCACGGATACTCGTATTGAATGTATAGATCGCAGAATAGTGTCGGCCAGCCTCATACAGAATGCCGATCGAGCCGATGATAATAACGACCGTTACGAGCGTGAGAACGAAACGTGCGCGGCGATTTCCTGCAACCGCAATAGCACGACCCTCGTCTCCCTTGAGTATTGAGAATGCATGGAGCGAGATACCGGTCTGAAGCGCACCAATGAGCAGCACAACTGCTCCTGGCACGTACACGAGTGAGAGGCCCCAAATATAGAGCGCGCTCAAAAATGATGAGACTGCTACGAAATACCACACCCGGTCACCTGCATGCGAAGGCATGAGAAGTCGGCGCGCACCCGTCGTCGCATACGCCCCGATAAATAGCAACCAGAGAAGACCTCCCAAGACACCCGTCGTTACGAAGAATGTTGGAATATATCCGCTTCCTGCGTTGAAGTCAGTGTTCCAGAATACCGTGTTGTTTATAGAAGGGTCCTTGTACATGCGCCACGCATCAGTGAATCGGTTCGTACCAATTCCTAAAAGTGCGTTCTCGCTGTACACCGAGCGCGTGATGTCTGCAGTCGCTTCAAATGAGGGACGAACCTCCACATAATTTATACCCGTGAGCTTCATGATCCCCGCACCAATCGTTGAACCGCCGATCACAAAGAGTACCGATACAAGGAACACAATGAACGCATGGGCAAGAGAAGCCGCTGAGCGTGTCTTCTGTGGATCAGAGCCCATAAGGGGTAACTGTGTATCGAGCGAGCGATCACGTCCCAAGGTAAATACAATCATCACAAGGCTTGCGAGAGCGAGGAGAAGCCAAACGGTAAAGAAGTTGATGACCGCGAGCATGAAGAGCGCTCCCAGCGTCACTACTCCAAAGAGTATGCGACCAACCTTGGTGAGTGCAAGTTGCTCAAGCGCAACAAGTGACAGGATCACCACGAGTCCCAGGAAAAGTGCAAGATCATTCCAGCTTCCTACTGGTGTCCCCACATTGCTTGTGAAGACGCCAAGTGAGAGCACATCAGCACCAAAGACGATACGGATGACATGGAAGACGACCAGTACGATGGTGCTTACTGCAAGCAGCATGTAGGTTCGCATCACTACCGGCTTCCCTGGTCGTAGCAACACCCACGTCGTTGACACAAGCGCGAGGAGCGCGACGAATGCAGTCGCGTGTATGCTGAAGAGATCGCCTATAAGCGCATCAGTGATATCTCCTGATAGTAGCCCCGAGACAAGTGCACTGCCCACAACAAGCCATAGCGCACCCAATGCATATGAGAAGCTCACTCGTACGAGCCCTGCACGGAGTACGGAAAGACTGAAGAGAATGAGCGCGAGAAATGTGCCAAGCAACACTGCAAACACCTTTGTGTATTCAAATGGCGCGACTGCCGTTGGAATGAAGATAAGTGGTAATAGACCAAAGATGACCGAAAGTATGTTCTGTGCATACGCACGTAGGGTCTCTGCGACTCGATCATGTTCACTCATATGTTCCTGTGGCAACATAACAAAAATCTCCTAATGATTAATACCTCGCTTATAGATGAGATGATACCACACACAAACAGGCACCCCGAGGGGTGCCTGTTTGCACGTTTATAAGCCGAATTCTGTACCCAGCACCACTTTTGCCCGTCGAATTGTAATTACTCACATTACCCAAACCCCTGCTTGGATACCTTTATTACAACTCCATTTGCAAAAGTGGTGCTGGGTGTGATCATTTATCTAGGCATCATGTCGCCACAATGCTCAAGCGGCACTTCCAGCACCACTTTTTGCGTACTAAGCAAAAAGTGGTGCTGGACACGGCCTTGCACACAGGTAAGGATTTAGCCGTTTCACCCTCGTGGTTTTAACCACGAGGCTCATCCAATCAAAGATTGGATGCCGACTCACTTTCGTACGTCGGCGTCTCTGCTCGCACCTCGAGAATCACTCCTGACAGGCGTTACCTGCTACCCTGCTCTTTGCATACAAGTACACAAAGGTGTGTTCGGACTTTCCTCCCAGCACCACTTTTGCATGTCGAATTATAATGTTTCCATTACAACTCCATTTGCAAAAGTGGTGCTGGGTAATCACAAACGTGACATATATTATACCACTCTTTATAGAGCTACTCAAGTACCTGTATCGGGAGCGTCACCCTCTGCCCTACCGTAAAGCCGAACGTCTCGACGTAGTGACTGTTGGTCTCAAGCACATAGCGTGAGGGAGTGCGTGGTCTAAAGACCTTAGGATACGTATCTGGCTGTACATTGTGCTCAATGTGAATAATGGTCAGTTCTTCATCTATCCAAATAATGTCGATTGGGAAACGCATGTCTTTCATCCAAATGCCGTGAAGGTCGTTTTCAGGAAACACAAAGAGGAGCCCGTCCGTACCAATCGCATCGCGCCCCGAGAGGCCGCGCATGCGCTCTGCAGGCGTCACTGCAAGTTCGACACGAACCGCAAGATCGCCAATGCGCATACGCGGTGCTGGCGATAGTAACTCAGAGGCCGTCATGTCCTTTTCATGGAGATACCAAAAAAAGAAACCAATGGGAACGAGAATAATGAAAAGCAATAATTGTACACGTTGTGTTGTCATGTCTTACCAGGGCCAATATGTAATGATTGATAGTCCTCCAAGTGCGATGCCAATTGCGTGTCCCACATGCACAAGCGCGCGTTGCATAAGAGCGTCTCCTGAAGCAATGAGGTACGGATACTGATGCATTGAGAAAAGTGCGGTGAACACTGCAACAGTTAGAAACGATACTTCCCCACGGTGTATAAGCGGCACGAGTTGCGCGAGTGCAAAGAAGAATACGAAATAGACTGTAACACGCACTGCAGTGGCACGGAGTGATTCGCTCGGCGCGGTCCCGAGAAATGTGTACCATACGTTACCAAAGGCCACAGCAAGTAGTGTCGCGGCAATGATGGCAAGTACCGATACGTCTCCAGTCATCATATCTACGAGTATAGCATTACCCGATGAGTCGGTGTACACCGACGGCCACACATGCAATCCATGCCCCGAGCACTGTTCCCCAAATCATGTCGACAACGGTAACGATAACGGGCCAGTCGCGTATAAGCGCATTACTCGTTAAATCGTACGTTGCATACGCAATAAGTCCAAAGAAAGCGCCCGTGAGTACGACCTTGTGCAGGGGCTCTGCAGCAAGTGGGTACGTCACGAAATAGGTGAAGCCAAGCGTGAAGAGTAGATAAAAGACGATGGCGGGAACCCATCGAACGTCACCAAGAAGATACCCAATATGCTTCGTATAGAAACCATGGCCAATAACGCCGACCCAAAGTAGGTCTGCCACAACAATCGCGAGAAGACCGAACCCATACAAGAATAGAAATGTGTGCATGACCCTATTGTACGACATGTCTCCTTCTGTACCAGAGGTACGCTCCCCATACTATGAGCAGGACGCAGTAAAGTGGCGCATACACATAGGGAGAAAAGACTATTGTCGTACCTGCCTTGCCGAGAAATTGCTTGAGTGATGCAAGCTCTCCAATAAATGCAGAGTATCCCATCGTGCGCTCCGCTTCAGTGCCGATGCGTAGAAGATACGGCTCTGTGTTATCTGCAGTGTGTACCTCAAGTCGATATCGTCCTGGAGTAAGCTCGGCATCAAATGCTGGACCTTCACGATACGGATCACCTGTAATACTGAGACGGGCAACCTCCCACGAGGCTTCGTCTCCATGAAGACGCGCAACCTCCGTCACTCTTCCCTTTCCTTCTGGTTCTCGTACGAGAATTCCCGAGATAGTCTCTGCACCATCAACAGGAATCATGATGCGTGTATGAAAGGGTGTAGCTTCACGTATGCTAAACGTATAGGTATGCGGAAGCGATTCCAACTCTCCATAGAAGAGTTGCATACGCGACGGGTCACTCACCATAATCGTATCAGTCTGTCGCTCGAGCGAGACGCGACGTATATCAAATGAATCTGCGCGGAGCCACGACACGAGAACCAAGACTGTCACTACCGCAACAGCTATGTACATATATCTTTGAGAGAGCATATTTCTTGACATAGCTACTCTGATCCGAATGCTTCAAAATAACCTTCCAAGGTGTGAAAAAGAAGTAAATCTTCAGTGTCCTGCACACATGAGTCAATGCGGTGTCGTTCACCCTTGTATGTAATCTCGTACCTGTAGGCAACACCATCATAGTTCACTGGACATTCACCTGAGAAGGGTGGCAACGCAACGTCGGCAAGCCGCATATCCTTAAGCTGATCGCCAAGAGCACGCCTGTCCGCGAGTGGAACGGTGCCACTCTTCCTTCCTTCTCCCTGTGATGATGGAGAAGCAATATAAATGTATTCTCCTGTCTGCTCTATACGATAGAGTGGGCAGCCGAGACGCATGCAGCCTCCGTACATAAAGGCTTCAATCACATATCCTGATCCAGGTTCTTCTATTCCCCCGCCGCCTTCCTTGGGCGCGGTACCAAGAAAAAGCAGTCCACCCACGATGAAGCCGAGGAGAAACGTCGAGCCGAGAACGAGATACAGATGTTTCATTGCTAACCACTACGATACCGCCTTTTAAATTGTGAGACAAATGCGGTAGTATGGTTTCTCTCGGAGGGTTCGCATAGCGGTCTAGTGCGCCACCTTGGAAAGGTGGTAAGGGGGAAACCCCTTCAGGAGTTCGAATCTCCTACCCTCCGCACCTGTTTTGAAAGGCACCCCTTGTGGGTGTTTTTTAGAACAGGAGGAGAGATTCGAAGACCTTGCGAGAAATTTTTCGAGTGTAACGAAGAAAAATATCCACAAGGTGTACTGAAACTGTAAGTTTCGAATCTCCTACCCTCCGCTTGAAGAAAAATGTCTGGATGCTTCCAGGCATTTTTGTTTATTGGGTAGGAGATTCGAAAGACGAGCGATGTGAGGGACTATCCTTAATGTGCCGAACCAGCGAGTCCGGGGAGGAAGTTCTTAATGAGCGTAGTGAATTTAGAAACTTGACTTCGAATCTCCTACCCTCCGCAATCTACGACTAAACCACCGCCTCTGGCGTAACTGGGGTCTGTACATATCGCTCTGCGAGGAGCTTGTATGAACGTGAACGGAACGCGAGGAGCGTGACACAGAGTCCGATGATTCCTGCAAAGATAAAGACGAGTGCTATTCCTCGTCCAAGGCCAACACCGAACCAATCTCCGATAAGGGCAACTCCTGCTCCTGTTGTCATGAATGGAATAAAGATGAACTGTGCGATGGGTCCTATGAGAAATGCGGTGATGGGCGATGCTGCTGACTCAACGCTCTGTGCAAAACCGAACACTCTTCCCTGCTTCTCATACGGCACGACAGATTGAATGATGGTATGTTCTGCAGCTTCAACGAATGGCATTAAGGTCATCCATACGAGCATACCCATCGCAAGTAACACAAGCGACGGCTGTATGGCGAAAAAGATGCACGTTGTCCATGTCACTACATTAACGCCAAGCATCAATCGAAGCGGTCGTTTTCCTAGCCCGTACTTTGCTATATACGTACTTCCTGCAATGAATCCGAAGCTGAGGAACGCGAGCAGGATACCCCATGTCTGCACGGACGTCAGTGTGAGTCCGTACGCATCCATAAGCGACATAAAGACGCCGCCAAGAAAGTTATTGAACGTCGTGAAGAATATGAGACCGAAGAGTCCCGGTACAGAGATAATGACCGCAATAATCGCGCGCACATTGAAATGTTTTTCTTCCGTATCCGACCCCGCTGTCGTCGGGCTACTTGGCTCTGGTTCGTCGAAACGGATCAGCACAAGATGTATCAAGACAAGGACCGTTCCTACCACTGCACACATAAGTGCGAGATGCATGCCCGAGAAACCAATAGCAAGTCCACTCAAGACTGACGTGACCGAGAAACTGATGCCATTCGTCGCACCGATGAGACCGTTCGCCTTATCGCGTCCCTCTGCAAAGAGCAGGGTTACCGTTGTGGCAAGTGCAATCGTACGAAGATTTCCTGCAACGCTTCCGCACATGAGAATAATAATGAATGCCCACAAACGACCTGACGATGGATCGGCGAAGGCCTCGGGTGCGGTAGTAAAAAAGAGCAATGCGCCGAGCGTATATGCAATAAGCGACCCTGCCGTTGAGAGTAGCATCGCGGTACGCTTCTTATTTCGGTCCACAATACCGCCAAAGAAAAATGCACCAAGCATATTGAGGACTGCAAATGAGCCCGCGATAAGTGAGGTTGCAAGTACGGACCGTGTCTCAAGAAATACCCAGAATGTCAGTGCGAACCATACGAATGCGTTCGTTACTGACGATAAAAGTGTGTTGGCAAGAAGACGGTAAAAAAGTTTTTTGTTCTCTCGGGGAATGTCAGGTTGCGTAGCGTCCATAAGAGATAGTGAGGTAGTTAGAAGACCTCATGGTGCGAGGTCATCCGCCTATCATACACGTCGAAATGAGATCACTTGCTGGATATCCTCCCGTGTTCTATAGTGATGGTTGGTATCAACAAGGAGAAATGGCCATGAACTGGCTGAGGAAACTGTTCTCAGGAGCCCCTGCTCCGCAGAGGGCGCTTACGAAGGAAGAGAAGCTGGTGCAGGACTGCCCGCAGAAGTTCTACGGAAGTAACCCTTGGACAGAGTATGCAGGAAAGATACTCTTCCATGGCATCGGTGATGAAGTCTGGAAATGGAAGACCGACGACGAGAAGCAGCGTGAAAAACAGCTTTCCGTGGTGACCGCCGTTATGAACAGCCGTGGGATTCGTCAGACTGCGATCATTGCGGTCGTCGCATGGAAGCTGTCCGAGATGCTCAGCGAACCTCCCGTGTACGTCATGTGACGCATGGACAGGGTTCACACAGAAAGGCGCACGACCTTCCGGTACGGCGCCTTTTCCTATGTTTTAAAACGAGACAAAAAAACAGCTACGCAAGCGTAGCTGTTAAAAAGAACATGTATCAAGCTCAGGAAGCTTCGGCCATGTTGGCGCGGTCACGGCCCGCATGCTTTGCGGCATACATGGCCTTGTCCGCTCTGCGCAACAGCGCGGTCATACTTTCATTGTCCGCGCGCTCAGCGATGCCAATACTCGCTGTCGCGTGCAACAGTGGCCCTTCTTCGAGATGGATGACAAGATCCTCTCGAATACGACAGAGCAAACGGTTGACGTACACATCAGCACCTTTCAGGTCGCAGCTCCGCAACAGTACCGCGAACTCCTCGCCACCCCAACGCACGCACACATCTTTCTCACGATGCGAAACGGTCTTGAGAATGGCTCCGAACCGACTGAGAACCGCGTCACCGATGTGGTGACCGTATTGATCGTTGATCTTTTTGAAATGATCAAGATCAACCATCACCAAACAGACTGGCTCAATCTTGTCTTCAAGAGAATCGAAGATTTCTTGGAGATGTATCCGGCTGAATAAGCCCGTTACCTTGTCGTGGTACGCGAGCTCATGGAGCTCGCGATTCTTCCTCCGCAGACCAGTAATCTCCTCTTCCATCCGCCGAAGATCAGCGTGAAGACGCTCGTTCTCTTCCTTGAGAGCGGCAGGATGCAATGTAATAGTTTCGCCCACAGAAACCCCCTGAAATGTGATGTGAATGAACGGTAAGTTACTACCTATATTTATACCACAGTTACTGTATAAAAGCAATAGGCGATATGGCTCTAATTGGCCATATCCCTAAGAATCTTGATTCGATCACCTGCAGGAGGATGGGTCTGGAAAAGACTGCCTATTTTAGCCATAAAACTGCGTTTCTGGCCTCCGAATGGGTCTGCAATGAAAAGGTGTGCCGTCGCATGATTTGCATTCTTCATTGGGCGCGCATACGTGCTTATCTTCTCAAGTGCTGAAGCGAGACCCTCTGGGTATCGCGTAAGCATTGCACCTGACGCATCGGCAAGGAACTCCCGTTTCCTTGATATCGCAAGCTGAATGAGCTGCGCAGCGAGGGGTACCAATATGATACCGATAATAGCGAACACCATGACAAGCGGACCTTTATTGCGGTCACCCCCTCCCCCATGCACAGCAACCCGAAGGAAAAAGTCTGCGAGAATTGCAAGGAATCCCGCAAGCACAACCGCAACAGTCATCACGAGCATGTCGCGATTACCAATGTGCGAAAGTTCATGCGCCATGACGCCTTCAAGTTCTGTGCGGTTAAGAATCGCCAGAAGTCCTGTGGTAGCGGCAACGACTGCATGCTCTGGGTCGCGCCCTGTTGCAAAGGCATTCGGCGACGCATCATCTACCACATACACCTTTGGCATCGGAAGTCCTGCAGTGATGGAAAGATTCTCAACCACATTCCAGAGGTCAGGAAATTCTGCGCGTGTTGCTGGACGAGCGTGCGTCATACTGAGCACTATCTTGTCGGAGAACCAGTAGCTTCCCACGTTCATAAGGAGTGCAAAGATGACGGCTCCGTAGAGAATCGCAGGTGACTCCAAATACCAGCTCACGCCGTAGCCCACGGCAATTACCAAAATAAGGAACATGCCCATGAGTAGCCATGTCTTTCGTACGTTTGCTCCTTGATGTGTATAGAAAGTAGCCATATCCCTATTGTACGAAAATAGGACGAAACCCGCAAAGCTACCAGCTTCCGCCCCCACCTCCTCCGCTTCCGCCACCAGACGAACCTCCTCCTGAAGATGCGCTTGCACCTGAAGAAGCAAGCGCTGTTGAGAAACTACTGAGACTATTAGTGAGCGCAACCGCGCTGAATGCATGTGCTCCGCTTCCGCCGTCATACCAAGAAGGATCAGGGATAGTGATTCCTTCAAATGCCTTTGCCCATTCTTTCTCAACCCCGAATGCAATGGCATACGGCAAGTACTCCATGAACTGATCCGCATTGCGCTTTGGCGCATTATGAAACACGTATCGCTCCTTTTCTGTTATCGATAGGAATTGCTTGAAACCACGAAGATGATCAAGTGCTTCGTATCCCTTACGAGTACGCCTTCCATTTGCAACAATAATAAACAGTATCGCAAGTCCGATAAGGAAGAATATAAGTGCGATACTAGAGAATATAGTGATGAGGGTGGCGGCAACTACAAAACCTATAATGAGTTGCGGACGGAAGAGTTTCCTAAATTCAAATCCTGTAATGAAGCCTTGCTCCTGTAGATCCTTCCGCATTCGCTCTTGTAATTCTTGGAGCAGTGCAAAGTTCTCACGTGCCTCAGCGTGATTATCTTTAAGGTCTTTCAACGAGATGCGCGTACCTACTTTTGCCGCAGAGTCGTCAAAGAGCATAACGAGAAGTTCCTCCTCAAATGAGCCGCGTGTTTCGGTGATTGGTCGAAGTAACGTAATTTCATAGTCATCAACCTCAAAGACGAACAATACCTTCTGTTCCAAATGGCGTATCTTGAGATAGCCTTCGCGTGCAAGATACACGATACCTGCAGTCACGTCATGCGCATCAAGACGGCGATCAATAAGAAGACCCGCGTACATCGGCTTTACACCTGCAAATGGCTCGTACTGAGCAATAATTGGTGCATCCGTCTTATATTCGGTCTTGTATCCATAGGTACGTGCAGCGGCCCATACAAGGAATCCGAGTATGAACGGAATAAGGAACCACCCAAGCTTGATACGCTCGTGTACATCGCGAGCAACCCCACCATGTGCAAGCGATTGTGCGATAGTCATTCCTTCTCCTGGCAGAAGTTCGTTTGTGCTGAATGTGATGGAACCATCTTCAGCTTCAAGAATTGCGCACGATGCGCCAGTGCCTATCACACCTTTGTAACAGGCACGCTCTGGACGCATAAGACCCTCAGCGTGCACGGTTGCTACCGCATATCTAATAGGAACCTGCCAGCCGTTTCCCGTGACATTGAAATAGAGTTCGGGAGTAGCATTTTTTGGATATGAAAGACCTCCTGAGACTTTGTATGCAATCAAGTACGTATGCGGGCCATCAATCGTGGCGTCCGGGTCGCCAATACGAACCCTAAAAAGATTCTTAAGTGATTCAAGTTGATACGGCACAGTCTCTCCATCCATTTGTATATCAATAAGCTCAATCTCGATTACTCGTTCGCGAAGCGCACTACTCGCCTCTTCAGGATGGGTGAGAGGTATCTCGCGAAATATGCCATGTCGTGCCGCTCCAAATGAGTACTCAATCTCTTCTGTTACCACAAAGGAGCCATCCTCAGACACTGCAATATCCGATCGGAAAGCGTTAATCACCTCCTGTGCGTGTGAAGCAGATGGAAAGAAGAGCACAGCACCCACAAGAAATAACCGCACAAAGACAGTGCGGTTATTTCTTGTACATAGATGCGATAGAAATCGAAAAGGCATGTCGCAATTGGGTCACGTATCGGTCTTAGCTAATCGTCAAAACCTCCCTTCCCTTGATCGTTTGAACTGTATTGGGTATCAGATGACCATGAGAGGTACAAACGATCTTCGTATCCTCCCTTATCTTCAATACTTGCCTCAACAGCCTCATTCACTTCTTCATCAGAGATTCCGTATTCCTTCTTGACTGCATCTACGGTAATCAGGAGATCTGCAAGCTCTTTAAGAAGTCCTGAGCGACCGGAGTGGTTAGAGACACCACTCGCCTCTTCAAATACCTTACGGATAATCTCGCGACGATACTCGTCATGGTCAACTTCACGAACATCACACTCAAAACCTTTGCCGCGGATGATGTCAGGTACTTTATCGCGACAAAGTTTGTTGTAGTAAATCTTTTGCATGACCTAGAAACTAACTTTTACCGGTTCCTTCTCAACACTTCCGTCAGGCAACTCAAAGAATGCTTCGTCCTTAAAATTGAAGAGTCCGCCGATAATGTTTCCTGGGAATGACTGAAGGCCAATCTTGAGATCGCGCACATTACCGTTATAGAAACGACGTGCAGCCTGAATCTTGTTCTCTGTGTCAGAGAGTTCAGTCTGAAGCTGTGCAAAATTCTGATTTGCTTTGAGATCTGGGTACGCTTCTGCAACAGCAAGAAGCTTGCCGAGTGCCTGCGTAAGTCCCGCTTCTGCACCTGCCATTGCCGCAATTGCCTGCGGTGTAAGCTTACTTGGATCAACGTGCACCTGTGTAGCAGTTGCACGTGCCTGCGTCACCGCATCAAAGGTACCGCGTTCATGCGCTGCATATCCCTTTACGGTTTCAACAAGGTTGGGAATAAGATCATAGCGACGCTTCAACTGCACATCGATATCGGCCCAAGCTTCCTTGGTACGTTGCACAAGTTTGACGAAATTGTTGTATGCATAGACTGCCCAGAGAGCAACGACGCCTACGACAATCAGAAGAATGAGTGTTAGTGACATACGGAACGGTTAGTGTATATACCTATCAGTATACCATCGGCATACTGTTTGCAAAGCAAAACGCGCGACCTTAGGGTCGCGCGTTTTGGCTTATGTTTTGCTTAGAATCACCCTACATTCCCATACCCATGCCGCCCATGCCACTCATATCAGGCATTCCTGATTTTTCTGGCTCTGGTGCATCTGCGATAGCAACTTCTGATGTGAGAAGAATACCTACTGCGGACACAGCATGCTGAACACCTGCGCGCTCTACCTTTACTGGGTCAATGATACCTGCCTTGATCATGTCCTCTACCATCACACCGCGTGCGGCGTCATATCCAGCGTTGCCACCCATCTCGCGCACACGCTGTACAATCACTGCGCCGTCGTCCTTTCCTACATTGTGTGCAATCTGACGAAGTGGCTTCTCAAGCGCCTTGAGCACGATGCGATAGCCAATAAGTTCATCAGCATCAAGATCCTTACTCATGCGTCCTTCAACAATTGATGACGCGCGCGCAAGGGACGAACCGCCTCCAGGTACGATTCCTTCTTCGATTGCTGCCTTGGTCGCATTCACCGCATCTTCAATCTTGAGTTTAAGGTATTTCATCTCAGTCTCGGTCGCAGCACCAACGCGGAGTACCGCCACACCACCTGAAAGCTTTGCAATACGCTCTTCAAGCTTCTCTTTGTCGTATTTCGAATCAGTATCCTTAAGTTGCGCACGAAGTGCATCAACGCGAGCTTCGATACCAGACTTCTCACCTTCACCACCAACTACAATAGTCTTATCTTTGGTAGATACTACTCGCTTTGCGTGTCCAAGGTGTGCAAGTTCGGCATTCTCAAGCTTGAGACCAATCTCTTCTGAAATCAGATGTCCGCCTGTCATGACCGCTAGGTCTTGCAGGAGCTCCTTCTTGCGATCGCCATAACCAGGTGCCTTCACTGCAAGTACTGAGAAACCTCCCTTGAGCTTATTTACGATAAAGGTCGTGAGTGCTTCGCCGTCAACATCATCAGCAACAATCACGAGTTCTTTACGACCTGCCTGGGCAACCTTCTCAAGAAGCGGCAAGATATCCTTTACCGATGAAATCTTCTTATCGGTGATAAGAATCTGCGCATTCTTGTACTCAGCCTCCATACGCTCCGTATTGGTAATCATGTACGGAGAGACGTATCCGCGATCGAACTCCATACCTTCCGTGAATTCAGTCTGAATGCCGAATGACTGTGATTCCTCCACAGTCACCACACCATCCTTACCAACCTTCTCAATAGTTTCAGCAATCCTTGCGCCAATCTCTTCACTTTCTGCAGAGATAGTTGCTACTTGCTTGATTTCCTCAGTGGTTGAAATCTGTATCGCCATTTCATGAAGCGCTTTCACAACGTCTTCTGATGCCTTTTCCATACCATGCCGAACCGCCATTGCGTTCACACCCATAGTCGTATGCTTCAGACCCTCACTAAAGAGTGCCTGCGTGAGAATAGTTGCAGTCGTTGTACCGTCTCCTGCAAGCTCATTGGTCTTATTTGCAACTTCCTTCACAATCTCAGCACCCATGTTCTCAAACTTATCCTTCAGTGTGATTTCTTTTGCGATAGAAACACCGTCATTGGTGACGGTAGGGCCACCAAAACCTTTGTCGATAATGACATTGCGTCCTCGTGGACCAAGGGTAACTTTCACTGCGTTTGCCACAGCATCAACACCTCGCTTGAGTCTCTTCTTTAAATCTTCTCTATATACCAATTCTTTTGCCATAGCTGATCAAATATCCGTTAACGTTTAGGAGATAATGCCGAGAATCGACGAGGCTGACACGATATAGACTTCTGTATCTCCAATCTTCGCTTCATCGTAACCGTACTTTGAGAAGATAACGCGATCCCCCACCTTAACGTCCATCGGGATACGTTTCTCACCGTCCTCGTCCCACTTACCATCACCGACTGCGATAATGATGCCCTGTTCTGGTTTTTCTTTATTAACCGTATCGGGGACGATAATACCTGAAGCGGACTTCGTGCCTGCTTCCTCTTCGGTCAGCCGGCGCACAACGACTCGGTCCAAGAGCGGTCGAATGCTTGTACCTCCCTCATTGTTTGAACTCATGTTTCAAATATTTTTCGCTTAAATTCCTTATAATGCGGGAGCATTATAGAAGGGGTTC
>Ga0172380_10006046_pt1 | contig 14293 bp, 23 predicted proteins | sample Leawe162metaG_FD_119747 | JGI IMG/M metagenome (GOLD analysis project Ga0172380, IMG submission 119747) | Leachate microbial communities from a municipal landfill in Southern Ontario, Canada - Leachate well 162 metaG | ecosystem: Engineered > Solid waste > Landfill > Unclassified | place... | reverse complement strand
TCGGTCATCTCGCCGAGCCTGCCGGTGTCGCTGACGGCCGACGAGTCGAAGGATATCATTGTCGCCGTGACCGGCAACGCCGCCACGGCCGCGACCGATATCGTCCTTGACGGCTTCCTGATTGAGGCGCTCAATTAATGGCGTCCCGCCAATGGGGCTACAAGCCCAATGGACAGGCTTGCGTCTTCGCCGTTCCGGCCGGAGGGAAACTTCCGGCCGGATGGTCCGCCGATTTCAACGTGATCGAGGACAAAGCGCTTCTTGACCCACTGAAACTGGCTGCGGCGGCCGGCGACAGCCTCAACAAGCCGGTTCCGGTTGACGCTGCGGCGGTCGCTGAAGTGCGCAGGGAAGCCGTTGCGGCGCAGGAGGAGGCCGACAAGGCGCTGCGCTACGACGAGAACAACCAGATTGTTCCGCCGAAGCGACGCGGGCGGCCACCGAAGGCGACGCCTGAAATCGTGGCGGAGGCGCAGGAGCCGGAGGATAGCCCGTGGCCGATACCGACTATTACTCCGTAAACGATCTAATCAAAATGGCGTTGGAGGAACTCGGCGTTCAGGACGCCGGGCAACCGATCGCCGCCGAGGACGCGCAAGTGTTGCTGGATCGCTGGCCCAGCGTCGTGGCGGACCTGAACCACCGCGACGTTGGATGGTTCGACGAGCAAGCGATCGAGACAGCGTGTCTTTTGCCGCTCGCGCAAGTGCTCGCCTATAATTGCCGCAACGCCTTCTCCATCACCGACGCCGCAAAGGTGGCGGAATTGACGGCGATCGGCGGCAAGGACGGCGAGGCTGAACGCACGCTGAAAAATATTCGGCGGCTCCGTCGCCCGCGCCAGACCATGCGAACGGATATCTTCAACCGCTACCGCGTTGGCAGGTTCGGTTACTGATGGTCGATATTCCATTTCCCGTCGCAACAACAAAAGACTCTCCTGAACGCGCAGGAAGCGGCAAGCTTATCAACGCTATACTTGAGCAGATTCCAGACGGCCGCGTCATTCGCAAACGCGCGCCGGGGGTGGCGCAGTTCGCGACAAGCGCCAGTGGCGCGTCGCATTGTCGCGGGATGCTGCTTGCGAACGAAAACGAGGTGCTTGTCGCCTATGACGGGGCGCTGGAAGTCGTAAACGCCATTGGCGGCTCGACTTATCTTGGCGTCCTTTCGGGCGCGGGTCTGGCGACAATGGCGCGAAATTTAAAAGCGCCGACGCCGGACATCGTCATCGTCGCGAATAACATAGCCTACGTCGCCAACACTACAGGCCCCCCAGCGCCCTACCCTGACCTGACGATCGGCAACCCCAATTCGGTTTGCTATGGCGACGGGTATTTTTTCTTTACCTATCTCAGCGGTGAATGTCAGGCGAGCGCAATCAACGATACGACGCTGGACCCGCTTGACGCTATCCAGGTCAATTCGTCGTCGTCGAGCTTGCTTCGCGGCGTCTATTACGCGCAGACGCTCTATCTCTTTACGGAAGATACGACGGAGGCATGGACGAATACAGCGAATCCGACAGGCTTCCCGTTCAGCCGATCAGCGGTCATCCCGCGCGGGCTCCTGAGCCCGTTCGCAGTCGCGGGCTTTGAGGCCAAATTCACGTCATCGTTGCTTTTCGTCGGCAGCGACAGCATCGTCTATCTGATGAACGGCTATTCGCCAGTGCGCGTCAGCAATAGCGATATAGAGCGGCGCATATCCAGCGTCGCCGATAAATCAACTCTTCGGGCGTCCGTCCATGTTAGCGAGGGGCATGCGATATGGCAGTTAACGTCGAGCGATTTCACGCTTTGCTTTGACGTGACCAACACCTACTGGTTCGAGCGCAAGAGCGAAGGTTCTGAATTCAGCCGGATGGAGTGCAGCGTTTATGCCTTTGGCGGCTGGCTTGTCGGCGACCGCTCGACAGGCGTCGTCGGGCGCGTCTCCGCCAATGCGTTCTCGGAATACGGCGCGACGCTGACGTGGGCGGTCCAGTCGCTACCGGTCGATAAATTCCCATCCTACACGATCGTTCGCCGCGCCGATTTCAATTTCGTCGTCGGCATAGGTCTCGATCCGCCGCATGAGCCGCTCGATCTGGTGACGGATTACGCCTCCGATCCGCAAATCTCCGTCTCATGGTCCGACGACGGCGGCGCAACCTTCAATATGCCTGTGTTGCGCGCGCTTGGCAAAGTAGGCCGTGACATTCAGTCGATAACGGTGTTAAGATCGGGGCAGTCCACACGCTATGGGCGCGTGTGGCGCGTCGAAGTGAGCGACCCCTGTTATGTTGGGCTGCTTTCCGCTAACATGGAGATGCGCTGATGGCGCGTCAGCTTCCCCCGCTTCCCGACCCGAAGGTCCCGATGTTTGGGCCGGATGGCACAATGTCGCCGACATGGCGCGTGTTTTGGCAAGGACTTCTCCTATACGTTAGTTGCGTCGATCTCCAACAGTCCCCCTCATACCCCAACGACGCGGCGGCGGCGGCGGGAGGCGTGCGGATCGGGGAAGAGTACCGCAATAATAATGTGCGCCAAGTGAGGATCGTATGAAAAAGCCCGCTCTAGGCTCTGGCGCTCGTTTCAAGGCGCTTGAAAAGAAACTTTCCGGACGCTCGGGCGTTACCGATCCGGGCGCGCTTGCGGCGTCGATAGGCCGCAAGAAATTCGGCGCCTCGAAAATGGCGTCGCTCGCGGCCAAGGGCCGCAGGAAAGGCAAGTGACATGGCGAAGAAGATGACGATGAAGGCTTGGGAAAAGAGCGCCGCCGACAAGAAAATGGACAAGAAAATGGGCTTCAAGGAAGGCTCCAAGGCTGACCGCGCCGCCGACAAGAAAGCCGTCGCCAAGATTAACAAGGCGCGCGGCTGCAAGTAAGGATCGAATATCATGGGCCTGTTCGGGGGAAACACATCCGGCGCTCAAGGGGGGTTCCAAAACGCCCTCTTGCAGATGATCGCGGCCGGGCAGGCGCAAGAAGCGCTCAATAAGCAATACGGCAAAGCTGAAAAGCGCTTCGACGTAAACTATTTTGAGCCCTACACATCGGCGGGCTCCGACGCGCTGACGATGTATAAGAACGCGCTTGGTCTTGGCGGCGCGGAAGGAAACGCCGCAGCCAAGTCAGCTTTTCAGGCTAGTCCCGGCTATGACTTCGCGCTCGATCAGGGCGTTAAAGCGCTCGACCGGTCCGCCGCCGGAAAAGGCATGTATGGCAGCGGAAACAACGCCATCGCGCTTACGAAATACGGACAGGGGGTCGCGGACCAGGAGTATTCGAATTGGCTGAACAGCCTCAGCGGGCTCGGAAACACCGGCCTGCAAGCGGCTGGCGGCCAGCTACAGCGCCAAGGGGCGCTTGCGGGCATTGACACGGGCCTTGGATCGAATATCGCGAACACGATCATTGGCGCGGCGACGAACGCTGGACAGGGCATTGTGGAAGGCCAGCGCGCCGACGCGGCTGCTAACGCCGCTGGCGCTGGCAATCTCTTCAGCGCTTTGCTTGGCGGCGCTAATCTTGGCGCCAAGTATTTCGCATAGGAGGGGTCCTGACGTGGCGCTCGGCGGCGGATCATACGTTCCCAGCATTAATTTCTTCGGGGCGCTCTCCGGCATTGGCGACACAATCGCCGAAGCGCGCCAGCGCGCGCGCGACGAAGAGCTGTTGGGGGGCGCTTCCTCTGAGCCAAGGTCTTTCATTGACCGGCTCGCTGGCGCTGTGCAATCGCCTGTCGAGACGGCAAGCAAAGCGCTTGGCGGCGTCGGCCTGCCTGTCACGGGCGCCTCCGCTCCGGCGCCAAAGGCCGGAGAACTTGACGGCCAGAAGCTCTATTCCATGCTCCTGGAAAAGGGAGCGACGCCGAATGAGGCGGCTGTGCTGGCTGGAAACGCGGCGGTCGAGAGTAGATATGACCCCACGGCAGTGCATGACAAAGGCACGGGTTATGGGCTGTGGGGCCACCGGCTTGAGCGCTTGGACGCCATGAGGCGTTTCGCGGGGTCTGATAAGCCAACGGCGGAACAACAGGCCGCATTCGCGTTGCAGGAGCTTCGCCAGCGTCCAGAATATGGAAAGGTCGCGGCAGCGCGGACGCCGCAGGAACTCGCCGACGCCGGCATGTATTACGAGCGCCCGCTGGGTTTTTCGGAACGAAACCCGCGCGGCGGCATGGGCTACAATCAGCGGCTTGACGCTATCTCCCAATTTGCCTCAGGGGGCGGCGAGCAGCCCGTCCAAGTAGCGCAAGCGACCGCGCAACCGGGCGTCGTCTCGGATCAGGTTCTTGCGGCGTTCCCGCCCCGCCTCCGCACGCTTGAGGGCATTTCGCAGGCGATGGCGGCAGGCTCCCCGCGCGTTCGAGAAATCGCGGCGAAGGCGCTTCAGGTCTATACGGCGGCGCAGACGCGCAGCGAGGCTGCGCAATTGCACGCGGCGGAACGCGCCGACCAGCGCGCGTATCAGGAACAGCAACGTCAGGATCAGCGGGCGTATCAGGAACAGTTACGGCAGGACGATCGCGCCTATAAAGAACAGCAGCGGCAGGACATGCTCCGCGAAAAAGCCGAAGCCAAAAAGGCCGAAGGCGAAAAGCAAACTGGAGAGCAGGCGAACGCCGCGACTTTCGCCACGCGCATGCACGAGGCGGACAAGATCATTTCTGATCCGTCGATCTATTCGAGCGCCATTGGCCCGCGCGGCGCCGCGCGGGGGGTGACGGAAAGGATTCCCGTTGTCGGCAATGCGCTCTCCGGCATGGGCGATCAAGGCCCGCGGTATCAGCAGTTCCGTCAGGCGCAGCGGGATTTCATCAACGCCGTGCTGCGCAAGGAATCCGGCGCGGCGATCAGCGCCAGCGAGTTTGAGAACGCTGAGAAGCAGTATTTCCCGCAGCCGGGCGACAGTCAGCAGGTGATCGCACAGAAAGCCAAGAATCGAGCGACGGCGATCGATGCGATCGCGCAGGGCGGCAATAACACATTCCGCAAGGAATTCGCCGAGAAGCGCGCCGCGCAGTCGCAGGGCGCCCCGAAACTCGGCTCCGTCGCCATCCCGCCGGCGGCGGCCTCGCATCTGAAGTCCAACCCAGGGCTGCGCGACGCTTTCGACGCCAAATACGGAGCCGGCGCGGCGGATCAGGTTTTGGGAAGGGCGCGCTGATGGCTGAGCCGAACCCTTTCGACCAGTTCGACGCGCCGTCGCCAGCAGCCGGCGCGAATCCGTTCGATCAATTTGACGCGCCCAGGACGGACGCGGCCTGGTCGCTTGCGGGCGCCCGCGCCACGCCGGAGGGCCAAAAGCTTGAAAGCGAGTTGCGATCAAAAGCCGATCGCATGTTGCTGAAGGCCGCCGGGGCCGAGAGCCCCGGATACGCTGGAATCACGTCGGCGGCGAATACGGCGCTTCTTAACGCGCCGCGCAATGTCGGCGCGCTCGTGCGCTCGCTCAAGACGGGGCGCCCGTTCGAGCAGGAATACAGCTATCTGCGCGACGTGGACGAAGCGGCGGCGCGGCAAAGCCCTGTGGCGTCCGGCGTAGGGACGGCGGCGGGCGTCCTTGGACAGGCGGCGGCGCTCCCTGTCGCGCCCGCCGCGTCGCTCGCTGGCCGCATGGCGCAGGGGGCGGCGATCGGCGCTGGCGCGGCCGGCGTCGCCGATCTGGCGGATACGAAGGATTTAGCGAGCGCGGGAAAGTCGGCGCTTGGCGGCGCGCTTATAGGCGGCGCGGCGGCTCCCGTTCTCGCAGGCGTGGCGAAGCTGGCAAATGCCGGCGCACGAGCGACGGGCCTATCACGCACGCCCTCTATTCCGGCGACGGAAGAGTTGCGAGACCTGTCTCAGGCGGCATATAAGCGCGCCGACGCCGCTGGGCTCGTCGTCAATCGCGAAGGCATTCGCAACATTGCCGGCAACATCAAGACGGCGCTTGCTGAAGAAGCGTATCATCCGAAAAACCAGCCAAAACTCTCCAATTTCCTGAACGAACTGGAAAGCTTGTCATTCAATCGCGGCGTTCCCGGGGAGCCGCGCAATATCGGCGTAACACTTTCCGGGCTCGATACGACGCGGAAGATGCTGCGCGCCGCGCGAATGTCGCCGGATCGCGAGGAAGCCCGCATGGCGCGTATCGCGGCGGACCATTTCGATAACTATCTGTCGAACCTGAAGCCGTCTGAAGTCGTCGCGGGCGACATCCGCGAAGGCGTGGAGGCGCTGAAGGAAGCGCGCTCGCTCTGGTCGTCTTATCGCAAGGCCGATCTTGTGGACGACGCCATCGAGGCGGCGCGGCTGCGCGCGGCGTCCACTGGCTCAGGCGGCAATGTGGATAACGCCATCCGTCAGGAATTCCGGAAGATACTTCAAAGCCCGAAAAAGTCAGGGGCGTTCACGAGCGACGAAAAGGCGGCGCTGGCGCGGATCGTCACAGGAACGAAGGGGCAGAACACGCTCCGTCTCCTCGGCAAGCTGTCTCCGACTGGAGGCGGGCTGCAACTCATGCTAGGCACTGGCGCGATGGCGTCAGGCGGCGCGACGGTCCCGATCGGCGCGCTTGGCGCGCTTGGCGCGGCGGCGAAACATTTCGACGACAACGCCACGCCGAAGAACGTCGAAAGGCTGTCTAAAATCATCCGGGCGCGCGGCCTCAACATCGACCCTCAAGATTTGGTGAACGCGGCCAGGACTGAGCGGCTCCGAAACTTCTTCACGTCCATCGGCGTCAACGTGGACAAGATGGCGTCGGACCTTGGCGGGGGCGCGTCAAACGCCATGCGTAATTTGGCGGGCCAAACGCCGGCCCGCGCAGACAGCGAAGATACAGACGAAATTCCAGCCGTGCGGCGCTAGCAGCCAAACGAGCGATAGAACAAGGGTAAGGCGGATCATGGGCTCCCTTTGGAACGAAGTGCCGACTCCGGTGTTTACGATAACCGGCGCTTTAGCGCGCGGGGCGGCGGCCTATTTCTATACGGGTTCGTCCACGACGCCGCTCGTCGTCTATCGCGACGCCGCGCTGACGCAACCGCATCCATGGCCGGTCATCGCCGATGTGAACGGCGTATTCCCCGCGATATTTGTCCCTTACGTAACCTATCGACGGCGCATCGTCACGTCAACAGGCGTATTGATCTCGGACGTTGGCGACATTCCCAATCCCGCGCCGCCGAGCGGCGGCGGAGGCGTCGTCGTCACGGCCGACCAGATTTTTCAGACGGGCGACCCGATATGGCGGATGCGCTCGGGGGCCATGCTGGGTTGGGTCCGGATGAATGGATTGACGCTTGGCAGCGCTACGTCAGGCGCGACGGAATACGCAGCGGCGGACGCGCAGCCGCTGTTCGTATTTCTATGGAACGGTCTTCCTAACGGCATCGCGCCGGTTTCGGGCGGGCGCGGCGCGAGCGGCGCGGCGGATTTCGCGGCAAACAAGACGATCGTCATCCCGACCATGCAAGGTTATCTGGGAGCGGGCGTGGACGACTTAGGCAACGCCGCCGCCGGCCGCATCCAGGTATTAACGACGTGCACGGCGACAAACGCGTCCCCGACGATTACGGTCGCCAGCGCTGCGGGCGTCGGGAAGGGCATGTTTGTGATAATCGATGGCGCGGCGGCCGGACAAGTGACGGCGGTTAGCGGCGTCTCTGTTACGCTCGATACGCCTTACGCAGGCGCGTCGGGCCCAGGAAAGGCCGCGCGCTTTTCCTGGTTCGCCGACGCGCAGCAAGTCGGGCAGGCCGGCGGCGCCCAATCGTACGTCATGACGACGGCCGAGCTGGCGGCGCACACGCATGTCGTCACCGATCCAGGTCACACGCATCTTTATACGACGCCCAATCCCAACGCCGCCGGGGCTGGCGCCAATGGCATGGCGAGCGTCGGCGGCAGCGTCCCGACGAGCTCCAGCACGACCGGCGTTACAAACCAGAGCACAGGTCAGGGGCTGCCCGCTTCCATCGTCCAGCCGACGCGGCTGGGCACTTTTTACATGAAGCTATAGGGGGATTGCATGTATATATACAATTTCCCACAGCGTAGCAACGTCGAGAACTTTTATGAAAGGTGGCTCCTGCTCGCTGATGACGACGGGACGCCGATTCAGAACGATCAATGCGTTGTGCGCATCCAGATGTGGGCGCGATCGGCGCGAGGGACCGGCGATCAATCGCAGTTCTTTGGCAACTGGCCCTATATCTATGGCGGAGGCTATAACGCAGTGCCCTCGTTCTCTGCCGCAACGAACGACGGGACCGGCCTCCTGACGCTCTACGATGGCGTTCTGGAGGTAAATATCCCGTCGCCGACGATGCAGCGCCTGTTGCCTGGCTACTATGAACTCGCCATGACCATATCGGCTCCAGACGATCAGTTCACGTCGCAGCTAGCGGTCGGAACCGTTCCCATATACAATGGCGGCGTATGGCAGAACGTCGCCCCAAGCTTCTAAGGATCAACCAATGGCAGGCCCTCCTTTCGCGGTAACGCCTCAAATCCCGGCGCAACTAGTTGGCGTCTATCCGATCATCGTCAACAAGACGGGACTGGCGTATACGATCTCGTTCGCCGCGGGCATCGTCGGCACGGTGACGAAGCGCCAGTGGTTTGAAGCCGTGGCGACGCTTTACGACATGAATACGCTTTTCGCGGCCGTAAACTCCGACGCCAATGATCCCGCATGGATGCAGTTCTATGGAGGCTATGGCGTCACAAATAGCCCGAGCGACCCGCTCGCGGCGCTAACCAAAACGACGTTCGCGCTTACCGACGCGCAAATGGACGCGCTGTTTACGCTCGCCATGACCTTGACGCCATAGGCGGAGACGACATGCTGAAACGCTTCCTTCTCCTGATCGCCGCGTTCTTCGCCGCGTCGCCGGCAAGCGCCGATTACACTCAGCTTCTAACCGCCACCCCCTGTTCTGGAGGCGACGATGGCTGAGCGCGAAGCTCTCACGGCCGACTATGTGCGGTCAATCCTGCATTACGCTCCTGAAACCGGCGTCTTTACGTGGCGCGAGCGGCCGTGCGAGCATTTCGCCACGCTGAACGCTTGTGGCGTTTGGAATTCGCGCTGCGCTGGGAAGACTGCCGGAAATATAGACCGCGGCTACGTTCAAATCACGATCGACGGCCGGCCTTACCGCGCGCATCGACTCGCGTGGCTCTACATGACGGGCGAATGGCCGATCAATGATATTGACCACGCGAGCCTGGATCGGTCCGACAATCGCTTTGCGAACTTGCGCGAAGCTACGAGATCGCAGAACGGCGCAAACAGGCGCGCCATGTCCAACAACACGTCTGGCGTCAAGGGCGTGAGCTGGCACGCCTCCACACGCAAGTGGCAAGCGCGAATTCAAGTCGCCGGCAAAAGTAAACCCCTTGGCTACTTCGACGACCTTGAGGCAGCGGCGGCGGCCTACGAGCGCGCGGCGCATGAGACATTCGGCGAATTCGCGAGGACGGCATGAACAGAATTCTTCGCCCCCTGCTCTGGGCGGCGCTCATCTCTCTCTGCATTCTCGCGTTCGTTCCGAGGGCCAGCGCAGATTACCAACAAATTATGTGGGGGATTGACAATGCGAATCTGCCACCGCTGATTAGTTATCGCAAGACGCCGACGACATGGGAAGTCCTGTTCAGCGACGGCGTACTCACTTCCTCGCACGGCGGCGCGGGAACGGTCAGCGGCCTGTTGCAAGCCGACGGCGCCGGAAATGTGAGCGCCGCAGACCTTCTTGATCTTACGAACGTCGCCTACGCCGCGCAGTTCCCGGGAATCGACCCTACAGGCGCCACGGATTCCGCGGCCGGAATCAACGCGCTGGAGGCGATCCTCGGCGCCCTCGCGCCGAGCCAGAAACGGGCGCCGACGATCGTATTCGGCCCGGGAACGTTTCTCCTCCAGGACCAGGTCAATCTCCTGAACGGCCAGATCATTCAGTGCGCTGGAATCAACCGCACCGTATTTCTTGTCGACGCCGGATTCAACATGCTGGCGAACGGCGTGTTTCAGCTAGGGACTGGCGAACCCGGCGCGGTGATGAAGGACTGCGCCATCCGCTTTGTCCAGCCATCGGCGGTTATCGGGCAGTTCAGCGGGAGCATTTCCGGAACGACTCTGACATGGACGAGTGGCGCGACGCCATCGGTCGGCGACGTGGTGTCAGGGGCCGGCGCGGTCAACGGCACCCGCATCCTTAGCGGATCGAGCCCGACTTATGCGGTCAGCGCTTCTCAGACCGTTGGGCCTGCTACCTTCGATCTCAAGAACCGCTCAGCGCTGACGCAATATCCTCCCGCGCTGTACGCCAACAACGTTCCCCGGTTCGTGCTGGACCACGTCCAGATCGAGGGCGCATGGAAATGCGCGAATTTTCCCGGCAACGATGGCGGAGCCGTTTTTCGTGATTTTTGGTGCGGCGGCATAAACACGGCGGGCAACATATCCATAGATGGCTCGCTCGATTTCATTACCGGACTGATCCGATGCTTCCCTTGGGGCCACGACCTGCAGCTCTATATGGATCAGCAGACCGTGTGCCTCGAACTGGGCCGCGCCGATGGCTGGACGGTTTCCGTCCACGCCTATTCGTCCGCCGTCAAACTGACAGCCAGCTACCAAGGCGGCGAATTCCCCACCCTTAATCTGGACGGTCCAGGTTCGTATATTTCCGGGGCATCGTCAGGTTCTACTTACGTAGGCGGCGGCTATATCGCTCAAGGGATAAATGCGCTTAACCCCGGCGTGCGGGCTACTGGATTAGCCGCATTCCATCTTTCAAACATGAATATGGTGACCGGCGGAACTGTCACGGCCCCGGTTCTTTACGCTGGCGATTCAGGGTCGACGGGCGCGTTAATATTCGCTAATTTTATCAACATGCTCGTTTCCGGGTCGTCTGCCTCTACGTCGTCGATGCAGGTCGGGTCTGGGGGGCGCCTGCTCGTCAACAACTCAAACTTTCAGGTATCTTCAGCTGACGTTCGCACGATAGGCACAATCCGGCAAACCAGCGGAGGCCTCGTGGCGCAGAATAATACGTTCACTTCCGCCTCCGGCGGCTCCGGCCCAGTCATATCCGTAGCCGCTGACTCCGCGGAGCACGTTATTTCAGGCAACCGCCTCAACGGATGGAGCGTGGCGCTTCCTTTCGCGACGAGTCTTGGCTATTACGATATCGCGACGCCTTACACAGGCCTGACGCCGACGCTCGCCTTTGCGACGCCGGGCGATTCCAGTTTCACGCTCAACTCATCGTCGGCGACCTACTGGCGCATGGGCGATTTTGTCAAAGCGCGCGTCGCCCTGAACTTCACGACGAATGGCTATACTACGGCGTCCGGCGCGCTTTCGGTGAGCGGCTTCGGACTGCCGACGCCGTTTACGGCGACCAATAGCGGCTGCGCTTGGAACACTTTCCAGAACGTGACGTTCACGACGCCGATCTTTCCAAGGCTGCTCTCGACGGGCGTTTTCAATGTCGCCGTTCCGACAAGCGCCGGCGCCATGGGAACGGCGGACGTGACGAATTTTCTGGCGTCGACTTCGAACATCGTTCTCGACGCGACCTGCGATTACCGGGTGCGCTGATGACCGGAGGCGACGATGGATCACACAAGCGAGTATTGCGCGCTGGCGCCGCTTGTCCTGGTGACGGCGGCGTGCGTCGGCTTCGCGTGGCTGTCATGGGAGCTTTCTCGCGACGAGCCAGCGCAACCGAAATGGCGATGGGGAGACGCTCCGCGCCGCCCGCCGCGTTACGTCGCGACCGTCGAATTCGCCGAGCATGCATGCGGCTTCTGCGCCGTGGCTTTCCTTGCTGGCTTTGCGATCGCGAATCCGGTCTGCGCTTAACCGCGTCGATCGAAAATCGATGAAAGGAGATCGACCATGTCCGCATGGCCGAAGCAGTCTCAATGCGACTCGTTCTATGGCAATCCGCGCGGGGTGAACGGCCGCGCCTCGGCGAAATGGGAGGGCGCCAGCCTCACGCTCATCCAACCGCCGTTCAAAATCTATTTTCTCGGCAAGCCGGCGAAGATGCGCGTTCACAGGAAATGTGCTGACGGCTTCATGGCGTGGCTTGAGGCCGTCTGGGCAAACGCCGGGAAGGACGCCAAAATCATCAAGGCTTGGGGGATGGATAATTACGCCGGGGCGTACAATTTTCGCGCGATGCGCGGCGGTCGGGCGCTCTCCATGCACTCCTATGGATGCGCAGTCGATTTTGACGCGCCGCGCAACGGTCAATATGACCGCACGCCGCATTTCGCGACGCTGCGCGAACAGGTGGTCGCGCCATTCCTGAAAATCGGCGGCGTCTGGGGCGGCGATTGGAACGGCAACGGCGACTCGCTAGACGAGCGCGCGTGTGACGGCATGCACTTTCAGTTCGCGCGCCTCGGATGATGCGGGCGCTCACAAGGCTTTCCGCGGCCATCTGCATCATGCTGGCGCGGCTCGCGTGGTGGGCGTTCAAGACGGCCTTGAGGCGCACATGGCGCTCTATCTGGCGGCCTGCAAAACGGCCCTCGCGGCGCCGCGCTTTCTGATGTTCGCTGGCAGGGTCATCCCGCCCGGCCTTCCTCCTGAAATCGGATCACGCTGATGCTCTACAGCCTCGCCGCTCTCGCGCTGCTCTTCGGGGCAATCCTTCTCGGCATGCAGATCGTCGTGGCGGCGATCTGCGTCGTCCTCGCGCTTTGCGAGGCGCTTATCGACTGGCTGGCGAGGCGTCCATGAACTGGCGTATCTGGCTTTTCCTCGCATGGGCGTCATTCATCGCACTCGGCATCCTCGCGCTCGTTCCGAGGGCTCGCGCCGAAGACCCCGCATGGGGCTATCCGCTTTACGCGCTGAGGCTTAGTCCTGAGTTTTGGAAACATGCGGCGCAAGAAAAACGCGACTTGGAACTGCTCAGATGCTGGAATAGGTGCGGGCCTCGCAAGCGCGCAAGCAAACATGAGCGCGTGACTAGCCGCGACGGCTATGTTATAAACGGGTCGTTCAGATTGTGGAGAAGGGACAGCGCGCCTGCATGTTCGCCAGGGGACGGGAAATGACCGCAGATCAAATCCGCGCGGCGAACGTCGCGCTGCAATGCCGCGCGATCAGCGCAATCGCGAAGAGCGTCATCAACGATCTACGCGAGATTTCACCGGGCTCACATGGGTTCATCGGCATGCTGAGCGACGCATCCGAACATGCGCTGCTCATAGCGCACAGTTTCGACATCCGCGCCGGCAACGCGCCGGGGGCGGAGAAGCTGGAAGATCATAAGATGCATCGTCGGAGCTTCGATATTCGGTCGAGGCAGGAAGACGACTACTTCGGAGCATAGGAGGCGGACATGCCAGAATGGCTCAAGAAATTCATCGAATCCCTGCGTCCGCCGCAGGGCGAACCCGTCGCGACGACCGCCTGAGCGGCAAACCTGAAAGGAAATGAACCATGTCCAAGAAACTTGCTGTCGCGATGGCCATTGGCGTGATTCTGACGGCGCCGGCGCTCGCCGATACCGACATCACCCTGACCATCCCGTCGGAATGGCCGCATGACTTCGTCGGATGGGCGTCGCTCGTCTGGTCTTGGTTGACGCCGATCATCGAGGCGACAGGCGTCGCCAGCTTCGTGACCGCGCTCCTGCCGCAGGGAACCCCTGGTGGCGTTTGGGACATGGTCCGCAAGGTTCTGAACTTCGTCGCGGCAAACTTCCTGAACGCCCGCAACGTCGATCTGAACAGGTAGCAGCGACCATGCCGTCGCTCTCGACAATCGCCATCGTCGCCATTTTGGCGGCGGCGGCTGGCGCCGTCATCTACGCGCTGCGCGTCTGGATGATGAAGCGCATCGAAGCCGGCGGCGCTGCGGCCGATCGGGCTGAACGTGCTGAGGCCGATTTGGCCATAGCGAAAAAGCAGGCCGAGGCCATGGCCAAGGATTTGACAACCGAGGACGTGGCAAGGTCTCTCGACGCGGGAGAATTCTAATGCGCGCCTTGATCGTCATTGGCCTCCCGCTGACTCTAGTAGGAGCCTGCCAGAGCGTTCCGTCTGGCGGTTGCCCCGCGTTAGTGGCGTATTCTGTCGAGACGCAGCGGGCGGCCGCCGCAGAGCTTCGCAAACTTGCGAGCGATAGCAGCGTCGCAAAACTCGTCAGAGACTATAAACGGATGCGCGACGCTTGCCGCGCAGGGGGGAAATAACGAATGCCGACGCCGGTCCAGCGCCATATCCAGCATGCCTCAGACGTGCTGCTTACCCCTTTCATGGAAAAGACCGCCGCGATCGGCTCG
>Ga0172380_10006045_pt1 | contig 14294 bp, 17 predicted proteins | sample Leawe162metaG_FD_119747 | JGI IMG/M metagenome (GOLD analysis project Ga0172380, IMG submission 119747) | Leachate microbial communities from a municipal landfill in Southern Ontario, Canada - Leachate well 162 metaG | ecosystem: Engineered > Solid waste > Landfill > Unclassified | place... | reverse complement strand
ATGTTAAGACTAATTTTTAAAAGACTCGTCAACTGCTTTTTGCGTTTAATTTTATTCTCTAATTAAAAAATAAGCAACTAAATAAAATATTGCAAATGGAACAACCCCATACAAAAAGAACTGTATTAGCGCATCTGTTGTGGGCATGCAGTTGCATGCGTTACATAAAAAAAAGCCCCTCATTTCCCCAGTAGGGCAAGTATTGTTTACACATGCACAGGTGGTTGTCGCAAATAGAGGAATGTATACTAAAAAGAATATTAAGAGTGCAACGAATGTTCGAATAACAGTGTTTTTCACTGTGTTAAAATCCATTTTTTAAACATCCTTTAAAAATTAAAATTTTGGAATAAATTTTGTCCCGTAATGAATTACTCCTTTCTCTCCGCTTGAGTAGAATTTTCTAAATACTGCTTCTACTTCCATTCCAACTTTTAGTTCTTCAAATTTACAATCCATTACTTGGGCTTCTACCCTTGCCCCTTCCACTAAATCAATTAATGCGACACAGTAAGGAGATTTATTTTCAAATACTTCAGGACCTGAGTGAATTTGAGTGAATGCAACTATTTTTCCGTTTCCTGAGAAATCAACTTCATTAAACTCCAAGCTTCCGCAAGGACAAAGCCCTTTCTTTTCAAAGAATGCGGCTTTGCATTTAGTGCAAACGTATCCTTTCAACCGGTAATGGTCGTTATAGCTTCTCCATCTAATTATTGGACTTTCTCTAAACATTGCATTTCCCTTCTTTTTATTTTACTTAAAATAATTAACCAACCTTCAATTCCTAAAATCTTTTTCTCTTAATCATTGGAGTGTCTATTTCTCTTGATTCTCTTTCTTTTTTTGCTAATTTCCATCTTGGGGTAAATTCTTCGCTATCACTTTGGGCTTTTTTAACTTCGAGTCTTCTTGGCACTTCTTTTTCATATTTGTCGGTAGATTTTTCCCCAAATAAATTTTTTAATTTTCCCATCAATCCTGTCATGTTTTCACCCTTGTACTAAATATAATTACAAATTACTTCATTTTCTTAAATACGTGTACGCAAGCACTTCCGCCCGATCCACCAACATTATAAGTTACTCCGATTTCTGCACCTTTTACTTGTCTTTTGCCTGCTTCTCCGCGTAATTGCATTGTTGCTTCTACTGCTTGTTTTACTCCTGTTGCTGCTACAGGGTGACCGCATGCTTTTAGTCCGCCTGAAGTGTTCACAGGGTGTTTACCGTCAAAGTAAGTTTGTTTTGAAGTGTAAAGTTGTGCTGCTTCTCCTTGTTTTGCAAGTCCGAGTGCTTCAACTGCATATATTTCTGCAATTGAAAAACAATCATGTACTTCTGCAAAATTTATTTGCTTTGGAGTAATTCCTGCTTGAGCAAATGCTCTTTCTCTTGCTACAATCCCCGCATCTAATCGAAGTAAAGATTTTCTTCGTGCGAGTGAAAGTGTATCAGTAGCAAGTCCAGAACCAGTAATGTAAACTTCCGCACCCATTTTTTTAGCAGTTTTTTCGCTTGCTAAAATAATTGTTGCTGCCCCGTCTGTTATTGGAGAACAATCAAATAAAGTTAATGGATCTGCTACCATTGTAGAGTTAAGTACTGTGTCAATTGTTATTTCGCTTTGAAACTGCGCGTAGGGATTTCTTGCTCCATGAAAGTGATTTTTTACAGACACTTCAGCAAGTACTTCTCTAGTTAATCCATATTCTTTCATATAAGCATTAGCAAGTAATGCATAAAGTCCTGGGAAAGTTAATCCATTAAATCCTTCTAGTTCTTCATCTCCCGCGCCCATTAGTGCAGTGGTTACTTGTTCAGTTGAAACGTCCGTCATTTTTTCTACTCCGCTAACCATTACAATATCTGCTTCTCCAGCTTCAATTGCGTGAACTCCTTGTCTTAGTGCAAGACTTCCGCTCGCGCATGCCCCTTCTACTCTCACACTTGGTTTATCTAAATTTAAATTTTCTGCCGCCATACTTCCAATATGTAATTGCCCTGAGAGAGAATCTCCACACATGTTTCCAGTATAAAGTGCATCTATTTGTTTTGTAGTAATTTTTGCGTCGTTTAATGCACGTAATTGTGCATCAAGTAGTAAATCTCGTAAGGATTGTTCCCACAGTTCTCCAAATTTAGTAATTCCAATTCCTAGTACTCCAACTTTCATAAAAATCCCTTTTTTTCATTTCATTTTAAAATTAATTGTTATTCATGGCGTTTTTGGTTTTACAAATCCGATTGGTGTTCCTGCTGCCTCAAGGTCCGCTCGTATTTTTGCACCTTTGTGATCTTTTACTATATTAAAAATTTCTACCAAAGATACGTGGTGAGAATTTGTATATTGTGTTTTTGGACCAGATTTCATATAATCCGTAGGCCCGTTTATCTTTTCCGCAATTAATTCTCCTCTTGAATTTACCGTAATGTGAGTAAATCCTTCTTTTTTGAGCGCTTGTAATTGATCCATAACTGCTTTGTCTTTGAATGCTTCAAATGCTAATGCCAATCCAACTGTTGTTATAGTTGATCTTTTTTTAATCCCCACTCCCTTGTAATCTGTAAACATTCCCGTAAAATTTTTTTCTTTTAAGTTTGACCAAAAATTTTTTCTAACAGCTGCCCACGGACTTGCCTTGCGCATTTTTTCTACTCCTTTTAATGCATCCAGTATTGCAGGTTTTCTTATTGTTAATACTCTGTGTGTCATTCGTGTATCCCCGCCATATGCTTTAGGTATTGCGCGTAAGAAATGTATTCTTTTCGTGCAATATAATCATTAACTTTTTTTGCTTTGTTTTGTGCTTTTGTAATTTTTTCAGTACAAGTAAAAATAAATGAATCACTTCCAGATCCGGATCCGTAACTTGTTACTAATATTTTGTCGCCTGGTTTTGCAACATCAAGTACACTTGCTAGTCCCAAGATTGAAGAACCTGAATAAGTGTTTCCAATTTTTGTAACAACTAACCCTGGTTCAATTTGTTCTTTTGTTACCCCAAATATTTTTGCAACACGTAAAGGAAATTTTCCATTAGGCATGTGAAATACTACATATTTGAAATCTTTCATTTCCATTTTACTTTTTTCTAGCATCATTTTTGTTGCACTTACTACGTGTTTAAAGTAAGCGGGTTCTCCAGTGAATCTTCCTGCGTGTGAGGGATATTCCTGCATTGCTCTTCTCCAAAAATCAGGAGTATCTGTTGTAAATGAAACTGTGCTTTCTAAAATTGCAACTGATTCTTCATTTGGGCCAATAATAAATGCTGCTCCGCCTGCTGCTGCACTATATTCAAGTGCGTTTCCAGGTTCTGCTTGGGAAGTATCTGCCCCAATACTGAATCCATATTTAATCATTTTTGAATCAACTAGCCCAGCGTTAATTTGTATTGTTGCACTTCCTGCTTTACACGCAAACTCTGTGTCAACTGCCATGTATTTATTTCCTATATCAAGTGCTTCTCCAACAATACTTGCAGTTGGTTTTACTGCATAAGGGTGTGATTCACTCCCAACATAAACTGATCCAATTTCTTTTTTGTTTATCTCTGTTCTCTTTAATGCATTTCTTGCGGCAGCAACTGAAATAGTTGCCGTGTCTTCGTCTTTTCCAGGAACTGATTTTTCAGTTAAACCAAGTCCGGCTTTAATCGCTTCAGCATCCGCATTTTGTACTTGGGCAATAGATTCCGCAGTAATTCTATACTTTGGGATATAAGCCCCCCATCCAACAATTCCGCTCATAACATCAACCAATAAATTTTGACTTTTCGTTTCATTTCACTAAATATTGTCTCTCTTCGCTAGCACCCAATAACAAATTTAATGTTTCTTCTGAATAAAAAACTAAGCACCCCCCAATTTTTTGGGCCATGCCTCCAGTAAACATTCTCTCGTCGCCCGAATTTAAAAACCTTTCTAAAAGACGAAGGCAAATACGTCAATTGACGTGGAGTTTTGACTTTTTGGCATACTAAGGGTTATAAACAATAAGTCTCCAATACTTAAAGTGGCTTTAATGTACCTTGAATTATTTGCAAGTTTAACAGCAATTTCATTAGTTTCTTTAATTGGAGTTTTTACTTTAAAAATTAAAGAAAATAAACTGGAAAACTTTCTTGAACTAATGGTTGCTTTCGCAGTTGGGGCGCTTTTAGGAGATGTTTTCATCCATTTACTGCCCGAACTTTCAGAAAAAGGATTTTCCCTGGATATTTCATTAGCAATACTGCTTGGGGTAGTTGTTTTTTTTATTTTAGAAAAAGTAGTTCACTGGCACCACTGCCACCATGCCCACCATGGAAAAAAATATCACACCTTCACTTATATGAGTCTTGCTGGAGATTTGCTTCACAATGCAATTGACGGAATAATTCTGGCGGGGGCCTTTATGGCAAGCCCAATAATTGGTTTTTCAACAGCAATTGCAATAGTACTGCACGAAATTCCCCAAGAAATTGCGGATTATGGGGTTTTACTAAAAGGAGGATTTTCAAAAAAGAAAGCATTAGCGTTTAATTTTATTACTGCACTGAGTGCATTTGTCGGAGCAATTGTTGCTTTAATTTTAGGAAGCGCAATTGATGGAATTACCCCTTTGTTAATTGCTTTTGCTGCAGGAAGTTTTTTGTATATAGCAGGAACTGATCTTTTACCACAATTACACGATCAAGAAAGTTTTACAACAAAAAAAGCACTCATGCAAGTTTTATTTTTAATTTTGGGAATGACTGTAATGGCAGCATTACTTTTGGTTGGATGAATACATGGCTAAAATAAAGTCTTACCGTTCTCCAAAAATTGAGATTAAAAAAAGTCAAGTTGGAGGAAAAGGAATTTTTGCTAAAGAAGACATAAAAAAAGGAGAGCTTGTTTTTATCAGAAGTGGCCACATTATTGGGTTGGATGAAGCCCAAAAATGCGATAAAAAAATCGGAGACTTTGGAATTCAAATAACTGACGACTTTTTCTTATACCCTACATCAAAACAGGAACTAAAGGACATAGTAATTTTCTTCAACCATTCTTGTGACCCTAATATTGGCCCAAATGGCCAAATTAGTTTTGTTGCAATTAAAAATATTCTCACAGGAACAGAACTGGTTTGTGACTATTCAATGTTTACTACGGCCCCTTACAAATTAGACTGCAATTGTGGCACTAAATATTGCAGGAAAACTGTCACTGGGGAGGATTGGAAATTAAAAGAATTACAAAAAAGATATGGCAATAATTTTTCCTGGCACATTCTAAAGAAATTAAAGAAACTATAAATTAAACTTATTTTATTCCTCTAATTTCTTTTAATATTTCTTCAGCTTTTAATTGATTAAACATTTTTGCTTCAATCATTTTTTGAGCAACTAAATCTACTTCGTTTTCTCTCGCACCAGCTTGTGCAGCAAGAGATTTTGCGTGTAACTTCATGTGCCCTGCTTGAATTCCTGTTGTTGCTAGTGCACGTAGCGCAGCAAAGTTTTGTGCAAGGCCAACGCAAGCACCAATTCTTGATAATTCATTTGAAGTTTTTACTCCAAGAATTTTCAAACTTAATTGGGCCATTGGGTTTGATTTCATTGTTCCCCCAATTGTTGCTAAGACCATTGGCATTTCTATTTCTCCAACTAAATTTCCATTTTCATCTTTGTAATACTTTGTCAGTGAATGATACTCGTGTCCGTGTGCTGCATAAGAGTGTGCTCCTGCTTCTACTCCGCGAAAATCATTTCCTGTTGCAATTGTTAATGCATCCACTCCATTCATTATTCCTTTATTGTGAGTTGCTGTTCGAAATACTGTCGCTAGTGCATATTCATATGCATCAAGTATTCTTTCAACTATTTCTTCCCCACTCATTTTTGTTTCAGGACCCATGCTCAAAACTAAGGATTCTTTTGTCCAAGTAGTTTTTGCGCGTGCTTTTCTGTGAATTGCAAGATTTGAAATAATTTTTAGTCTTACTTCCCCACCAGAGATTTGTTCAATTATTGGAGAAATCTTTTCAGCCATAGTATTAATTGCATTTGATCCCATTGCATCCCGCACATCAACTAATAATTGTAAGGAAATCATTTCCCCCCGAGAAGTTTTTAATACCTCTCCTTTAATGTCGCGTGGTCCGCCCCCAAACTTTACAAGTATTGGATCAATTTTCATTATTTCTTCCAAGAGTTCATTTTTCTTGGATAAAATTTTAATTAATGAATCAGTTGCATTTGGGCATTTTACCACTTGAATTAATCCGATCATTATTGGTTCATCAGCGCTTGTAATAAATCCACTCGAAAGTTTTGCTGCATTTGATGCTGCGGCAACTACGCTTGGTTCTTCAAGAGCAAATGGAATAATATAATCTTTTCCATCAATAACAAAGTTTGTTGCAAGCCCATAAGCAAGAGGCATTGTTCCAACAACATTTTCTATCATTCGATCAGCCACACTAAATGGGAGTGGGCCTTCTTTTGTAAGAGTTGCAACTTCAGCGTCAGTTAGTGCAAATTCTTTAGCAACTATTTCTTGTCTTTCTTTAATTGATTTCTTATAGAATCCACTAAATGCTTGCTTATTCATTAAATCAACTCCTTATTCTAAATAAAATTTGTTTAATACAAAAGTCTTTTATATTGCCTGGGCTGGATAAAATACGAAGCACTATCTTCGCATTCTTTTTAGTCTATTTTTTAAAAATCCCTTTGCTTGCGTTTCATTAACTACTATTCCCCTATTTCCAATTCGCTTAAGTCGAGCAGCAAGAGTTTTTGCTTCAGCAGGAGTTAAATTTTCGTGCAATTTATTTCCAAGCATCCCAACAACAGTAGCATCTGTTCCTTGGCCATATAACGTTTCGCGTTTGAGCCCTATGCTTTCTGGAGAAATTGCTTCAAATCCTTGCGGTGCACGTATGTGTAGCGCAGAGGAATGAGATCGCGCACGAATTCCAATAAATGCTTTGTTTGGCGCAATAGTAAATTTTCCAATTCTTGCAAGTTTCTCTGTTGTTTTTCCAAGCGCTCCCATTCGAACATTTGTTTTGATTCCTAATTGATCACGCAAATTTAGTACTATTTCATCAAGAGCTGCATTTCCTGCTTTGTCTCCAAGCCCAGCAACTGCAACATGTACTTGCCTTGCTCCCCCGCGTACTGCTGCTAAAGAAATTGCTGTTGCTTGTCCTCGATCGTTGTGCGCGTGCGCAGAGAGAGGGATTTTTACCGCTTTACTTATCTCTCGAAACAATTGTCTTGTTTTGAATGCATCAAGTGTTCCGACTGTGTCAGATAAAGTTAACATTTGAGCTCCAACTTTTTCTAAATGTCTTGCAAATATTTTCAAAAATCCTTTTTCCGCCCTCACTGCATCCATCATAGTAACTTCTATATTGAGTCCTTTTTCGCGTGCATACTTTACAGCGTCAATTGTTGCTTTTGCTCCGCGTAGTGGGGTTGCTTGCCCCATTGCAGAGGATTGAATTTTTGAACAGGAAACAAAAAAATTTATTCTTTTTGCCCCACTTTGTAAAACTAAATCCACATCTTTCTTTGAAGGCATTGCTAACGCACATAGTTCTGCTTTTATCCCTGATGACACCAATCTTTTTCCAAGTTCAATATCTGCGGGGTTTGCGCGTGGGAAACCAAATTCTATTGTGTCTACTCCCAGAGAGTCAATTAAATGCCCAATTTCAAATTTTTGTTTGGGTGTCCAAGCAATCCCCGGAGTTTGTGCCCCATCCCTAAGAGTAGTATCAAATATTTTTACTTCACGCATATTATCACTAATAATATTTTTTAAATATAATTACTTAGCAGGGCAAAGTACTTTTAGAGGAAATTTTGAAAGTTTGAAAGTTACTTTGTCTTCTTTTTTTAAGAGTTGAACATGGTAAGAATCCATTGAGAGACACATGTCCTCTTTTTTTACAACCAACTTAAAATCAGTTCCTGTTGCAATTCCTTCAAAAATATTTAATTTTTCTTTTTCTTTATTATATGGTTCTCTTACCAAAAATAGCACTTTTTCTTCGCTCGGGTCAAATGGTTTCCCCCCAGCAGAATTATACCAGGCAGTACTCCCTGTGCCGCTTGCAATTAATACTCCTGAACTTTTTTGAATTTCTTTTTTGCCACTATAATTAATTTCATATTCCGCAATCATACAAGCGTGTGCCGAACCAAAAAAAGTTTCGTTTAGAATTGGATCTTCTATTGAAGAATTATTTACCCTAACCTCTATTCTTTGTCTTAATTTTGTAGTAAATTTCCCATCAAGAATTTGAGCTAACTTGTCAAGTTCATCAATAGTAAATTCATCTATTACCCCTTTACTGCTTGTGGGACAAGAATTAATCAAAATTACACCTTGATTGTAAATATATTTGCAAGTTTTTAGGATTGTTCCGTCTCCTCCCAAAATTATTACTTTTTCAAATCCAGTTAAGTCTTCTTTTAGAAGCATTGACACTGGAATTTTTTTATAAACTATTTTTTTCTGTTTTAGCACTTCTTCAACTTTTTTCACTGCTTGTTTTGTCGAGTCAAATTTATTTTCTTTGTGAACTAAAAGAATTTTATTATTATTATTTTTTACCATTACAATCACACTAAAAAAAGTTTACTAGTTCATTTGACGTAAAGCATTGTTTATTGCAGCAGCCCATTCTTTTTTAGTAATTAAACTTTTTGTTTTATCTTTTTGTCTTGCCCTTAATTCTTTCACAGCTAATTGAATAGCTTTTCTAACACTGGGCAAGGTTCTAATTATTCCTTTCACTCGCATTGCTTCGCTAAGTTCTTGTATTGCTAATGCATATTTGTTTTTTTCAAGCGCACGTGCTTCTGCACGTTTTTTTAATATTAATTCAATAAGAGTTCCATTTCTTCTTAGTTCTGGGGAGAGTTCTTGCAGAACGCTCTTTCGTTCTGCCGCAGGAGTAGTGTTCCCGCTGTCCATTCTTTGAAGCATGCGCATAAAACTCTGAAATTGAGACGTGGGAATATTACTTTCAATAGTCATCCAAGGCTTTCTTTGAACTTTTTTTGCAGCAATATGACTGGGTTTTCCAACTTGCAATTAATCACCAAAAATATTACGTATTAAGTAGTTTATATGTCTTTGTTTGTCTACAAATTTTTATAAATAAAATTTTAAATTGTGCTTCTCCTACAACCAGTTTTCAACTATCTTTGTTTTAATTAGTTTAAGTTAATCAATTTTGCCTTCTCTTTTTAACCGAAAAATTATTCCTCGTGCAATATGCAATAAGTCATCATTAGATACTTTTTCTTTTGACTCTTTAAGTGCTTTTTCTTCGGCAATTAATTCAACTCCAATTAAACGCATATTTTTTGCAGTAGGGTGTATTTTGTACACAAGTAAGTGGGAAAGAATTGCATCTGCGAGAACATTAAAACGCGCCTTATTTTCAGGAGTTTTTTTTACTTTTTGAATTTTTCTTAAATATTCTGCCATCACATTTTGAAACTGGGGTTTTGCTCGAAGAGCATTTCTTTTTACAAGAGACATAATAGTCAAATACAACACACTTGTTAATTAAATATCTCTGTTTGAGTGGTCCTGTGGAGAAACTATTTTCTTATTTTCATCAACAGGATTTATTCCCATTGCTTCATTTGCTATTTTTGCATCCAAGTATTTTATTATTGTTTGAGCAGTTTTTCTTCCAGCATCTATTGCATGAATTACTGTTTTTGGCCCGTGTACGCAATCCCCTGCTGCAAACACATTGTTGATAGTGGTTTGAAAGTTTTCATTTACTTGTATGCATCCATTTTTGCCTGTTCTTATTGGTGTTTTTAATGAATCTTCGTCATGTTCTTGCCCTATTGCGCAAATTACTTTTGTACATTCAATTTTTCCTTCTATGTGATTTGAGTACCCGACTGCTTCTACTTTTTCAGAGCCAAATATTTCTTTTACTTTTGCTTCAAAAATAAATTTTACTCCCTCTTCTGTTGCTTCTTCATAATCTTTTGGGCTAACACTTTTGAATGCATCTTTTTCTCTTGCAACTGTTACACAAGTTACCTCTCCTCCGAGTCTAATTGCACTTCTTGCCGCATCAATTCCAACATATCCTGCTCCAACAACTACTACTTTTTCTCCTTTTGAAATCATTGGAATATTACTTTGATTTAAATTAATTAAAAATTTCATTGCACTCATTACCCCTTTTAGGCTTGATCCCGGAACATCAAGGATTCTTGCTTTTCCCACCCCAGTTCCAATAAATACTGCATCAAATCTTTTTGAAATGCTTTCAAGTCCTTCTTCATCTATTTTTGCATTTGGTTCAAAATCAATTCCTAGTTCATGAAGTCCTTTTAGTTCTCGTGCTACAACTTCTTTTGGTAATCTAAAATCAGGAACCCCATATTTTATTACTCCCCCAAATGCATTTGTTCCTTCTAGAATTGTTACATGCATTCCGATTTGAGATAAGTATGCTGCTACTGCTAGCCCGCTTGGACCGGAACCTATGACTGCAATATGTTTTCCTGTTAAATTGTGTCTTTGTGGAAATGGGGCATTATCCCCAATAAATCTTTCAATTCCCCCAATGCACACGGCCCCTTCAGGAGTCTTTCCTAGTATACAACTTCCTTCGCATTGTTTTTCTTGTTGGCAAATTCTTCCACAAATGCTCGGAAAATAGTTTTTTTCTCGAATAATTGAAACTGCTTTGATAATATTTCCATCTCTAAAAGATTTGATAAACCCGGGAATGTTTACTTTTGCGGGGCAAGCCTCTACACACTTAGGTTTGATACACTGAAGGCAACGATTTGCTTCCATTGTTACTTGGCCAGGAGTAAAACCAGTTTCTACTTCCTTAAAAGTAGTTTTTCTTTCTTCAATTGGAAGTAAAGGTACTTTCATTTGTCTAACACCAAGTTAACCCATTTAATTAATTACTTTTAACCTGCGTATGCCACGGATTGATTCCAATACTTTATACCAGGCTAGATGTAGACTTGGAAGTAGAACTATAAAAACCTATCTAAAAAGCGAAGTGAGTTACGACAATTGACGTGATGAATTGAAAGATTTTCTAAAAAAATTACTCTTCTACCCATTGTCTGAGTTTTCCAAACAAAATTGGCTTTTCTTCGTGTATTTCTTTTAGGTCTTTGCACCCAATTAAGAAGGAAGCTATTTCCATTTCTTTTTTAAAATTATTTAAATAGTTAATAACCCCTGTAGTTCCATTTTTTTGTTGGGTTTTTAGTATTGGCATAGCATTTCCAACCATGTCTGCGCCCAAGGATATTGCTTTTATTGCTTCAAGTCCGTTTCTTATCCCTCCAGAAGCAATTATTTTCTTTCCTGTTAAGTGTAAAGCGTGTTTTGTTTCAATTATGGATACTGCTGTAGGCAATCCAAAATCTCTAAATGGTAACCCAAATCCTTCTTTGTGTCTAAGTGCATCAACCATCGTCCAACTTGTTCCGCCTGCCCCTTGTACATCTATTGCTTTTATTTTAGTTTCTTTTAATGCAAGCGCAACATCATAACTTATTCCGTGCCCTACTTCTTTTACATAAACTGGCACAGTTATTTTTTCAGCGAACTCCGCAACTTTTGCAATTAGTCCTGTAAAGTCCGCATCCCCTTCGGGTTGTACTGCTTCTTGTGCAGAATTTAAGTGTATTGCTATGGCATCTACTTCAAGTGCGTTGAGTGCTTCGTTTAATTGTTCAGGAGTAAATTGTTTTAATTGAGCTACACCAATATTTCCTGCTAAGAAAATATCTGGCGCAACATCTCGAACAAAATAAGTTTCAATTAGGGAGGGTTGTTGTATCATTGCTCTAATACTTCCTAGCCCCATTCCTACTCCTGTTTCTTGACAAGCTAGTGCAATGTCTTTATTTATTTTTTTAGAAACTTGCGCTCCGCCTGTTATTGCAGAAGCTATAAATGGAAATGAAAATTTTTTTCCCAAAAATTCAGTACTTAAATTTATTTCGCGTAAATTTAACTCAGGCAAAGATTTGTAATTTAATTCAACTTCTTCAAGAAGAGTTGTTTTGTTTTCAAATGAAACATCTTTTGTAGCGCAAAGCTTAATGTGGTCCGCTTTTCTTTTTTCTATTATTGATGGCATTACATCAACCCCTCTTTTTCCCAAGCTTCAATTGCATAATGTTGTTCCACAGGAAACATTTCCATAATTCTTGCTCGCGCCATTTCTGCACAGCAAGAGAAAAATAATAAGTTAGAATCAACTAAATGCCCAGTTTTTGCAGCTTTTCCAAAAAGAGCAAGATCTGCTCTCGCAACAATCCCTTCCACATACATGTCGCTTCTAATTCTTTTTTCAGCTACCTTCCAAGCACTAGGATTTGCATAACTTCCTTCTAAAGAAGCAACATTTTCAGAAATAACTTTCTTTGTTATCTCTGCATTCGCCCCAATTCTTTTAAAATAGGGGTGTGTCAAATCTGGATATTTTTGAAATTCGCTTTTAACAAATGCTGAAAGCTTTTTTGCAACTTCAACTGAGCATGCCCCATTATGTGTATCTTGAGCTAAACTTGCGGTTGCATCAAAAATTCTAAACAATTGCTTTGCTTCACTTGCTTTTTTACCATTTATCCCTAATTTGACCATTACTTTTGACCGGTAAAGCATTTTCTTTTTTTCGCGCACCAAGTATTCTTGACCAATTACTGTTGGACTCCATCCGCGAATTGTTTCTCTTTTTCCAAAAATTCTTGTAATTGACTTTCCCCCTTTTGTGTTAACTATTCTCAAAATAGATCTTTTAAGAAAATTTGGGTGTGGGGTTGATTCTGGTACCACGTTAGGAAGTTTTTTATTTATCATAATTTTTTTCTCCAAAAAAATATTTTATTCAAATCTTTCTTTCAACTAGGTGCTCAGCAAATTTTTTTAATAGTGCTTTTGCATTACTATTAGGCAAAACTTTATTTATTTTTCCCCATGCTTCTTCAACCATTTTGTCCGCAACACTTTTTGCGTACTTAATTCCATCATATTTGTTAATAATATCAAGCGCTTCTTGAATTACTTTTTCCTCTGTTGTGTGTGAATCAAGTATTTCAATTAATCTTTTCTTATCTTTTGGATTTGCTTTTTCAAACGTCCTAATTACAATGAGTGTTCTTTTTCCTTCGTGTATATCTCCCCCAATACTTCCTTTTTTTTCTTTAAAACTAGTTTCGGTTAGTTCAAGTATGTCATCTTGTATTTGAAATCCAACTCCAACTATTTGTCCAAATTCACCAAGTGCTTCGTATTGTTTTTCGCTCGCTCCGCCAGCAATTGCTCCAAGTTGGCAAGCAAATTTGGTTAGTACTCCTGTTTTGCATAAGCACATGTTCAAGTATTGTTTTTCATTTGGAGTGTATCCTCCGTGATGCCATTCAATATCCCATGCTTGTCCACTTGATACTCTAACCATTTCAGTAATATAAAGATCATAAATTGCGTTTCTTTTTTCTTCGCTTAATTTGAATTCATTATTTTTAATTTTCATTAATGGCCAAAAATACATTATTGCGCCAGTATTCACTGCCGTGTCTACTCCAAATATTTTGTGAACACAAGGCTTTCCTCTTCTTGCAACACTGTCATCTTCAACATCATCGGACATGAGTGTTCCATTGTGAATTAATTCCACCATTGGGGAAAGTTTCATTCCCTCTTCCCATTTGCCCCCAACTGCTTCGCTAACAATACAAGTCATTACTGGGCGAAATCTTTTTCCCCCTCTGTCAAGCAAATCCCAAACCGGATTGTTTACTCCTTTTGTATAGGCCTCTAAATCTAATTCAAAAACAGTTTTGCCAAGCGCGCTTTCAATCCACTCTTTAGTTGCTTTGCGAGGAATGTATTTTTCTATTTCCTTTTCAACTTCAGGAACTTTTGCTTTAAGGAATTCTTTTATTTCCATTTTTGCATCAGTTTCACTTATTTTGTAACTCAAAAGCATCCCCTCTTACGTGATATTGTACTTAGAAGTATATTAAAAAGTTCCTTATCTCCCCAAATCAATTTTTAGAACAAAGACTTTTTGCTTTAAATAAGTTTTTATTGAAGAAAAACACTTGTATTTACTAGTATGGGCATGAATATTTTTTTGTTTTCAGGGCTAACTATTTCCTTAATCGCTAATGCTTCTTTGGCATTATACATTTTAATTAAAAAAATCAAGAGTCCTGCAGCATTTTATTATTTTTTGTTCATGGTCGCGGTTACTCTTCACGTGGCGGGAGATTTATTCTTCCAAATGAGTACGACTGT
>Ga0172380_10006044_pt1 | contig 14295 bp, 15 predicted proteins | sample Leawe162metaG_FD_119747 | JGI IMG/M metagenome (GOLD analysis project Ga0172380, IMG submission 119747) | Leachate microbial communities from a municipal landfill in Southern Ontario, Canada - Leachate well 162 metaG | ecosystem: Engineered > Solid waste > Landfill > Unclassified | place... | reverse complement strand
TGCCGATCATTCTCATTGCTGGCAAATCCCTCGCGGCAATCATCCCATGGCCACGCCTGAAACCAGAAAAACATGGGAAGAACTCCATAAAATATTTAAATCGGTTCTGTATGTCGACCGCAAAACTGCGGCCTTGGAAATAAACCGATATGTAAAAACCGCCAATCTTTTGCGGGAAAAGGGATATTTCCTGCATAACGCCCTTGGTGTTGATGATGATGGGCAACTTCTGCAATGCTGTACCATGGGCAACCTGGAAAAAATCGGAATCGAGCTTCAGGAGATGGGCGCTAAACGCGCGCTGATGGTTGATAACGGCGGATCCGTTTCAATATATCTTTATCGGAACGGCCTTCAAGGAGAAAAAATTCCTCTTTTTTCACTGCCCAATCACAGGCAAGAAGGCACTGCCTATCTTTTTCTACAGCTCGAATCATCAAAATTCGAATATCTATGGAGAAAGGTCTGATTTGAACCTTTTCACATTGCGAAAAGGCACACTCCAATAGGAAATGTGCCTTTTTTTATTTTTTCATCAAATAGAAATTCCCTTACAACAAAAAAAGCAGACATTTTTGTCTGCTTTTTGTTATCTAGTTCGAAATAATTAAAAATTTGCTGTTTTTTTAATATCTGTTTCTAGCACATAAACAATTTCTTTTTCGAATCTGTTTGGGATAATTTTAATTGTTTCGATTCTTAGCATGTTATTTTCATCTATTATAATTTTTGGGAATAATCTTATTCCTTCAATTAAAATATTTCTTTCAACTAATTCTTTCAAAATCGGATCAGGAAAAACGTAAGAAAAAGTCTTATCTACCTTTTCTATATTATCGTGATAATTTATCAATGCGGCTCTTGGAAAATTTGGAAAATTTATCGATTGCAATGTCCAGTCTTGTTCTTTATTTTCCAAAAATACGCTTAAAGTTATTGAAACAATTAACAAAACAGGAGTTGCCGCTAAAACTAAATTTTCAAAATATTTGACCCTGCATACAGCCGGTCTTGTTCCTGCTGCTATTAAATAAATAAAACCGAAAATACCAAAAACTGCGGTGATTACAACAATAGCTTCCATTGCGTTCTCCTTTGTTGTTTTTTTTATGAGGTTAACTACTATTTATTTAACATAATATAAAATTTGAATGACCGATATAACATAATAGCAAAGAATTTAAATTTTGTCAATATAGTAATAACAATTTTAAATATATTTTTATATTTATTCTAAAATTAAACTAAAATAAGTGTTGACAAATTTATAACAACATGCTAAAATTGATGATATATACAGTTTGCAAATATTTATGATTCAAGAAAAATTAAAACAATTAGGCTTTAACGAAAAGGAAATTGAAATATATTTAAAGATCTTGGAACTTGGTAAAACCACGCCCTCGCAAATCGCCCGAGAAACTAAAATTAACAGGACTACGGTTTATGCGATTGCAAAAAACTTGATTGATAATGATATTATCGCCGAGGATTTGGGAGGTAAAAATCTTTTCTTGGTTGCCTTGCCGATTGAAAATCTAAAACAATTCACCAAAAAAGATGAGGAAAAATTGAACAAAAAGAAAAAAATAATTGATGACGCTATTTTAGAGCTTAACGGAATGTCGATCACAAACAAATCCTATTCTGTACCCAAAATAAGATTCGTTGAAGAAGCTGATATGGAAAATTATTTGTATAAAAATCTTTCTAAATGGTATGAAAGTTCAAAAAAATATGATGGAATTTGTTGGGGGTTTCAGGATCAAAGCTTTGCTGAAAAATATAAAAAATGGATTGAATGGGCGGTTGAAATGTTTCCGGAAAATAAAGTAAACCTGTTCAGCAACAGATCTCAAATTGAAAAATCAATGAATAACAAAAGGCTTAAAAAAGTTCGGGCTATAAAATTTTGGAAAAAAGATATCGATTTTTCAGCTTCAACTTGGGTGATGGGAAAATTTTTAATAATGCTTATAACAAGTCAAAAGCCAAATTATTTAGTTGAAATACATGATGAAGTTATGGCGCACAACATGCGGGAGGTGTTTAAAAATATTTGGATACTTTGAAATTTAATTAAATTCAAAATTACAGGCTACATATATTCTGAAAAAGCGGTTTTTATAAAATTTGAAAACAAAAATATAGGGTTGTTTGTGATCCTTTTTGCAACAGCACCCTCGTCTCAAAAACCTTTAATGACGCAGCTATCGGAATTTCTATTTTGACAACGAATACAATTTTATTACTTCTGCCATAATGGACTATCAAACAGGAATAACTGGCTTGGTAGCACCATCGAAGTTTCTTCGCATATTTGAATTGAATCCAAGTTTTATATTTCATCCAGTCGCTGCTAATAATAAAAATTTACACAAAAAAGTTATAAACGCTTTAAATTAAAAAGGCATACATCGCTTAAAATCTAAAAAGACCCTCGCGTTTTATTTGCGAGGGTCTGTTTTTTTATGTTATTTTTTTCAAATGTTCTAATGTTTCTTGCATTACTTCTTCAATGCTACAATTCGCGTCAATCAAAACGCAATTTGTAAATTTTTTGGCTATTTGCTCAAATCTTTTCCAATACCTCTGTAGATCATTTTTATTATGATACGGTTCTTCAAGGTTTTTACCAGCTTTTTGCAGTCTTTGCTGACAAACTGTAATTGGGGCATCCAGTATCACATAAAATTCGTCTTTAGCCAATTTCAGGCTTGGATTGTCGGTCATCTTGGTCGGTATTCCACGATCAGAAACATCATATCCGAGCTTCTTTAACTCTTTTACTAAAGTAGATTTTCCAGTGCCATCATTTCCGTCAATTACGATTTTCATCTTCTACTCCAGTGACATGAGCCAATGTTTTAACTTATTCAACACGTGGCGGCGATGACTGCGCAAGTTCTTTCGCATTGAATCAAGCTCGGCATATGTTTTTCCAAACGTGTCATCACCGATAAATATTGGATCGTATCCGAAGCCGTTGTCCCCTCTTTCTTTTTCGGAGATAATTCCGGCGCTTTCACCCGAAGATTGAAAATGGATTTTTCCGTGATGATCACATACCACCAGAATTACTTTGAAATACGCAATCCGCTCATGATGTTTTAAGCCTTCCATCATTTTTAATACTTTTTGACAGTTGACTTTATCAATTTCTTCTCTGGAAAGATTTGAGTATTTGTGATTGATCATTTTCCCCGTATTCACATCAAACTCACACTCACTAAAGCGTGCTGAATACGGACCGGGAAGATCATGGAGATGAGGCACGATCAAACCCGAATCTTCAGAAATAGTCATTTCGCCACAATGTCTGGCATATGCCTTAGCTTTAATGATTGCATTGCCCTCAAAAGTGCTTTCAGTTTCCGGAGGATTTATCGGATCAGTTTTTACATACTCATGGCCGCTGGTCGATAATATCCCGCCAATTTCGCGAATTTTATCCGTATTAGTTGTCCCGATATAAAATTTCATAATATCTCCTTTTAATTTTCAATCAGATCCAAAAGGGTTTGCCATTTTTTGAGAACCTGATCACTTGATCCGCCCGAACGCCAAACATCTTTATCCAGAGAACCTAAATCAAAATGACGATACCGGCCGCAATCCTGACTAATCTCTCCGAAAACTATTTCACCGCCTTCGCTGATAAAGAGACAAAGATCGTAACAAACAATATCTCTTTCATTCAGAAAATCAGACAAAGCATCAAAAAGTTTCAAGGCAGTAGCCCTTGCCTTCTTTGTATCGATATACCAATCAGCGATTACTTCTGGCAGAACTTCATCGGCCAGCTGCGTTCCTTCGTGATTATAGAGCGGGTTACGCCAATCAAAACGAACGATAGGACAAGGATAAGCGTCTTCATCATGAAACGCAAAATCAGAAAATAATTCATGGCTTTTTCTGATCGGATGACCTGACATTTTATAGTATCGATGTTTAGAAGTGCCTGAATGCATTCGCTTGACGATAACTTCTATCGGTGGAGCGACATTTAATTTTTCAATCGCCTCTTCGCTTAAATCATTGGGGCGAAACGGATGCGGGTTTGTTTCGGTTGCTGGCTCTAAAATCAATTCTGCCAAAATCCATTTATCATTTACTTCTTTGTAGGCATGCTTTACACCGGCCGAATGCAGAATTTCCAGAAATCTTTTTGTTGCCTTTAATCGTAAAAAATCAGAGCCTTCAATTATTCCGCATCGGTTAGAAGTAAAACTGTAGATTGTCGGTTTGTATTTCACCACAACCAATCCCGCACCGGCATATCGGACTTCTTTGCTTTCTCCTTCAATAACCAGAGGCATGTGTTTGAACTCTTCGTGTGTCAGCGTATTAATGTTTACCATTTCCTCTCTCCTTGGATGGTTTGTTTTTATAATGTGATAACCTGATTTCTGTCTGCCCCGACGCCGATGGCAATAATTGAAAGCTGTAAAAATTCTGAGACAAATTCCAAATATGTTTTTGCGTTCTCGGGCAATTTTGCGTAATAGCGACATTCGGAAATATCTTCATGCCAACCGTTAAATTCTTCGTAAACCGGCTTTGAATTTTCGATTATCTCTCGACTCAAAGTCGCGTACTTGTTCAAGGCTTTCCCGAGGTATTCATAACCGGTACAGATTTTTATCTTTTCGAATCCCGACAAAACATCAAGTTTTGTTATTACCAGACTTGTGATTCCACCCATACGACAAGCATATCTAAGTGCCACTAAATCCATCCAACCGCAGCGACGCTTTCTTCCTGTCGTTGAACCGAATTCAAAACCTTTATCACCTAAAATCTTTCCGTTTGAGTCAAACAGTTCGGTTGGAAAAGGACCTTCGCCAACTCGGGTTGTGTAGGCCTTAGCGATTCCTATGATGTTATCGATTTTATAAATACCGAGAGAAGCACTGATTGCTGAACTGGTACAGATTGACGAAGTGCAATAAGGAAGAGCTCCGTGCAAGGTATCGAGCATAATTCCGTGAGCACCTTCGAAAAGGATGTTTTTGTCATCCTCTTGCATCTGGGCAATAACTGCTCGGGTGTCACCCAAATGAGGTAAAATGTGCGGTGCGTATTCCATACAATACTCAACGGTTGCATCAATCGACATTGTTTCTTCGCCCATGCCTCTAGCCGTATTACATCTTTCAAGGTAATGACTTTTTTTCAGAGCTTCTTTTAAAATATTCTTGTTCCACAAATCGCTTAACTTAATTCCTTTTCTTGACCAAAAATCCTCGTAACACGGGCCGATTCCTTTTCCGGTCGTGCCGATGAAATTTTTTCCGGAATTCGCTTCTCTGGCTTTGTCGATAGTTTTATGAATAGGCAGGATTATCGGAGCCGAATAATCCAGTGCTACTTTTGATCCGTGCTGCTTGGCGATTTCCAATTCATTTTTAATCGTTTCGAGATCGCACACAACATAAGGTCCAACCAGATTCAATACACCGCTTCTCACGATGCCTGACGGCAAAGTATGAACAACAATTTTTTTATTGTCGATTACCAAAGAATGGCCGGCATTATTTCCGCCGTGAAATCGGACAACAACATCTGCTTTTTGCGCATAAGTATCTACTATTTTGCCCTTGCCTTCATCTCCCCACTGCGTGCCTGTAATAACGTTTGTAGTCATGGTCTTCCTCCTGGTTTGTGATTGAATTATTTTGTTGTCAAAGAGCACAAGGCAAATATAGTATAAATAAAATAATTTGTAACAAAAATTGAATAATTTTTTTGCTATTTGTATTATTTCAATATTTTTTGTTTAATATTAAATAAAAAAATGAGAGTACTTATTTTATTTTTGTTGTCACAAAAAGTGGACAAAAATAAAAACATATGCTAATATGCTTTTATGAATAAGAAAATAATTGAAGTCATTAAAAATTTAGGACTGAGTAAAAACGAAGTTAAAACCTATTTAGCCGGTCTTGAACTTGGCGAAACATCAGTACAGAGAATCGCTCAAAAAGCGAAGTTGCACCGCACCACTACTTACCGGGCGATAGACACCTTAAAATCAAAAGGTCTTTTTTTGTCGTCAATCAGCAAAGGCCATCGAAAATATTCAACTGAAGACCCAAGAAAAATATTAGATAAAATCGAACGGCAAAAAACACAGTTCGAGAATGTATTACCAGAACTGCTTTCACTTGTTAGTTTTTCCGATAAAAAACCGGAAATCAAATACTTTGAAGGAGAAGGCGGTCTTATTGAAATTTATTCCGACACTCTAGAACACCCAGATTCAACCATTAGAGCCTGGGTAAACAGCGAAGCGCTTGATAACTTTAAGATAGATTATTTAAAAGAGGTTTATTTGCCCACCAGATTAAAAAAAAGAATTTTAGTAAATGCGATTGCACCAGCCACTGAAGAAATGAAAAGATATCAATCCCGTGACAGAAGTTCACTCAGACAAACAAAGCTTTTAAAAAATATTCCGGGTTTCAATGTAGAAATCATGATTTACGGTAATGACAAAATTGCGATAATCGACTTCAAAGAATCCCTCGGACTAATAATCCAAAACAAGAATATATTCAAAACCTTAAAAACTATTTTTATCGTGAATTGGGATAATTTAGTTTAAAAAAAGAAGGAGCTTCTACTTTATAAAATAGCTCCTTTTTTGGTTTTGATTTATATTTTTTGCCCAATTAAGCTTTTAGCCTTTTTGCTAAATTGCTCTCATCGGACACAAAGAACATGTAGTATTAATTTATCAGACATAATCTACCGCCAAAGGATCTTGATTTTGCCGCCGAATATACTCCTGCTTGTTGACTGCGGATTCACAGTTCCATCTGCATTGGTAAAAAACGGACTTATTTCAAAAATTACTGACATTGTCATCACCCATGCCCACGCCGATCACATCGGCGGTCTAGAAAGTTTTGGCTTCATGCATTACTTTGCTTTTAAAAACAGAGGTGACAAAAGACCGAATTTACATTTAGCGTCAGATGAGTTCGCACATTGTTTATGGCAAAACTCTTTAAAAGGCGGCATGGGAAAAATGCAAAGCGATGACAACAAACCAGTCAAGGCAAGCTTGGAAACATTCTTCAAATTGCATATAGGAAAAAATATTTCAACAAAAGATTTTCCAAAAATTATTTTATTCGAAACACTACATGTTCAGGGACTGGAAAACTATGGATTAATATTCCCAAAGGCAGGAATGCTTTATTCTGGCGACACCATTGAAAAACCGAAAACCGGGTTTGAAATAATCTTTCAGGATTGTCAGTTCTTCGAAACGCCAAGCGATGTGCATATTTCTTATGACAAACTTTTAAGATCAATTGACACTCCTAACAGAAATAAAATATGGCTCGTCCATTTGAGCAGCGGCTACGATAAAAAAAATGTGCTTGGCGACGGTTTTGCTGGCTGCGTGTTGCCGAAACAGAAATTCAATTTTTAAACAAAATAAAACTATTGTAAAGGCATCCGGATTTTATCATCCTGATGCCTTTTTTTGTTTTTGTTTTCTCAAACAACTTCACCTGCTAGCTAAAACTAGTTTTTTGATTAAATTAAAAACGGATATCAACTGATATCCGTTATTTTATTGTATTATAAATAGCTCTCACTGAGCAAAGGAACGAGCTTGCTTAGAAATATCAAGCATATAATTTCGTGTTTCAAGGCTTCTATCAAAAAAAATTGGAATTCCTTTGGACATGTCAATAGGAACATGTTCAATAAGCCGGCCATTTTCATCAAATTTAACAAGACATATTTTTCTCCTTACATCGTTCAATATAACCCTCAAATCCAAAGGCGAAAAATAATCATCCCACGACACTTTTAAACCATTCTTTAATTTGAATTCAGTAAAAGTATTTGAACTATCCGGCGTTTTGTTTTGATTGCTGCAAATTGATAAATCATTAATCCATGAAACGCTGGAATTACGAGCAAATATCTCTAAATGATCACAAGTAAAAACCAATGTATCATGGGTTGTTTTATCATCTTTCAAAAATTCACCCATTCTGCATGCCAGAACCCAAACGTCTCTTAGAATTTCAGGAATCACTCCCTTAGGCGCCGCGGAAAGTTCTAGCGGCTCAAACCCCGATAACTCATAAGGAACTTTTGTTAAAAAACTTTTCTTTTCGACAAAATCCATGTTTTTAAAAATGCATAATTTTATTCCGTTAAAATCATAATAAATTTTTAAATTTTTATCGATTAATTTCTGAGCAGGGTCTTCGTTTGATTCGCCGTGATTAAAAAACAGAGGGTATCTTGTTTGCGATACAATCGAATCCCTTTTGAATCCTTTTCTGACGGCATATTCATCAAACGATCTGATTATTTTCCAAACATCATTCACTGATGCGCCGTTTCCGTTCCACGAAACATAAATGCCATTTTCCAAATAAAAATCATAATATGTCGAGAATCTGCTCAAACACGGATTATGGATATTTATCCCAAAACTCGGATTTTTTTGGAGACAACTATCCGTGGCAAAGTAATAATACAAATTGAACTGCGGATGCGCGAAATAAATTTTTTCATATCCTCTCTCGTCGACCGTTCCATATTTAACCAAGATATCAAGCAACTCCCACAACAATTTGCCGTTTAGCCCTTCGGGCGCGTCGGCAGTTTCGTTAATCTCAAAACCAGCCACATCATTCAAACAATCAAGCAAGCAACTTTTTTTTGACATGATATCTCCCCCTTGTTTTGTCAGATTTGACTACCTTGAAATACTATCTTTAAAAGAGCACATTATTAATAAATTACCTTCAAATTACATTACTTTTTCAAATAAGTCAAAATACAATATTTCACCGTCACCACCTTATTGCTTACTTTTGGCATTTTTTAACAAAAAAGCTATACTAAAGTTATGAACAACCCTCAAAACTATCTAGAAAAATATAGAGGTAGAATATACAAAGTTCTTGCTGAACAAAATTTTATCATTGGAAAACGCGAGAAAAAAAATATCGAAAAAGGCATCTTAAGCGGTCGGCGTTATTTCTTTATGGTAGCAAAACGCATAGAAGGCAAAAAAATTGTGGAACGATTTATAAAAATTCCACAAAACGACACAAAGAAACTTCTTGTTCCCTTTGAACGGCAAATTGAAGTTGCGAATTTTATCAAAAAAAATAAAATTATTGACACAAGGGGTGTTATTAATTTTAATTATAATCCAAAAAAAGGAATTCCATTCGCAATCATGGAAACATTTCCGATAAATAAATCCAGGATCGGGTTTATTGAGAAAAACAAAGGTGTTGAGCTCCTAGGCGCTCGCGAGGCAAGACATATGATAAAGCAGTTAAAAAAATTCCATTCTATTCCCTATAAAACACTGCCCTTAAAACTTAGAAATATTCTAAAACCGTATCCGGCGGACTACGAAAGATTTGAGAAAAAAATGTTTAAACACCTGAACCAAAAAGTTCGGCCGCTAGAATTGGGAGGAAAACCCATCCATTTCTACAAACTACTTGAACAAAAGCTTGAAATAACTGATATAAAAAATAAAACAAAGAAATTATTGGCAAGTCTTAAACCGATTATTGACTCGAAAAAAAACCAAGATTTTTCCATTGTCCATGGCGACTTGTCTCCGAACAATCTTTATGTTTTTGATTCCGGACGCGTTGAATTTTTAGATTTAGAATGGGCGGGTCTGACAAAAAATAAAGCGATTGCAATGATTAGAGATTTTGGCAATTTTAGAGCACGGTCTTGGAAAAATAAAAAATTCAGAAAAGCGCTTGATGCGGAATTAATCAAAAGCTACGAATCAGAAGGGCAAAAAGAATTAGGAAAAGCAATCGTACAATTAGCCACGCTGCGCTCCCATCTTTTACTTTCTGGAGCTTTTGAAAATTATGACCACGTAAAACAAAAAAATAAAATGGAGATAAATCGCAAAGAATCAACTGAATCAGATTTGGTTCAGATATTCAATATTTAAATTTCGGCACATGTTGTTTTATGGATGGACGCAAAAAATAATAAAGCCGTTATCTTTTTAGATAACGGCTTTTTTAGACGAAGCTTTTATGTTCAAGCTTTTTAATCGCGTTTAACGCTTTTTTTGGATTTATATCTCGGATTAAAATTACAAATCCATGACCTTCAATGTTTACACCCCAGTACTCCAAAGGGTTTTCTTTTGGCGCATGGCGGATTATTTCCTCGGCTTCATTTTCGGCGCCACAGGGCCATCTTTTGATTTTATTGGAAACGATATTAGGTCCAGATAATAGCAGATGACCATGAATGATATGATTAACCCAAGGAATTTTTTCATACAGCAAACGATGCACCGGAGAATCAATGCTAGGTTTAGCATTTTCGTCGCCCCAATAAATTATTTTTTCATCTTCTAGCCTTAAGGAGACTTCCACGAAATCATTTTCACATAAATCCTGCTTCGAAATATTTCTTTTCGTTATCACGAATCCATCGCTTTGTCTTTCAGAGATGAATCCATGTGAACATCTGAAAGAAAAATTTCCCGGCCATCTGCCGCTCATTACATTTTTTTCATTGGCTTGTTCAAAGGCTTTTTTAAATGACGATGAAAATTCAGAAAATTCTTTGAGATACTTTACCTTGATTTTCTTGCTCCCTCTGCGGACACTTCGCCTTCTTTTGGCGTTTAACATCCTGTCTATCTCTTCAAATAAAACCGCCCTAAGGTTTTCTTTTTTAACCTTTATCTCGTTGGCAAGCGCGTCGATTATGTAATACGTTTTAGAGTCGCCCAATCTGCTGTAAACCGCTAAGCCGGCATGAAGTGAAAGCATCCACCTGACAATTTCAATTTTGGACATTTCCGGTTCGGCTAATTTAAATGGTACAAGCAAAACTTCCGGATTATATTTCTTCACGCCTTGGACTAGCTTCGGCGCACGTTTAAGGATTAAATTAATTTCCTCGCCTTGCGCTGCTCTTAACTTTGATTGGTTATAGCCGACCAAAACGTTGGGCATGTGGGCCATAAAAATTACTGCGTTGGATCTTAAGTTCTTGACATCAACTTGCAAATCTTCATAACTTCTTTTTTCAGCTTTGTCAAAATTACCCAAACGCCTTACTTGATAGCCTTTATTCTCAAATTCATCGGCAATCGCCGACGCCAACTTGCCTTGTCCGCTTGGCTTTAATATCAACACCGGATCAATTTTTTGCTCAATCGGACCGCCAATAATTACAATGCTTTTTTTACTTTTCATATTATACCTCGCATTATTATATATCTTCATGCCTTATGCACGACAAGCTACGATCTCAAAATCAGAAATATTGCATTTTTTACACCATAATTGAAATAATCTATCTTCAATGCGTTTATCATCAACAAAAACATCTAAAATACATCCGCATTTCGCGCATCTTACCTCTATATTTTTAACACTCTCTTCCTTTTTCATTCGTTTCACTCCTTATTTCAACCTTATTTTTTAATTACCAGAACAATATCTTCCAGATTGGCCAATGCGCCGATACCAGTGTCGCCGCATGCCAATTTTTTCGAAATCGGTCCGACCACCTTGAGCGGAAACCAGCTTTTGATTTTTTCAATGTGCTCACCCGTCACCGGATGAATCCACATTTTCGTATTCATAGCTGGAGCAATCACTACCGGTTTTTTAGAGTCCCAAGCTCTGGCTGCGCAGGTCAAAAGATTGTCAGCCAGGCCGTTGGCGATTTTTGCCAAGGTATTGGCGGTCAAAGGACAGATAAGCAAGACATCGGCCCATTTGCCGAGTTCGATGTGAGCGATAGGCGAATCAGGAATGTATTTATCACCTGCCCATTCGTCTTTATCGGTGTAAACCTCCAGTCTTTCATCATGATTTTCCCAGAAATATTTCACCGAACTCGTGACCACGACTTTTACTTCGTGGCCTGATTCCGAAAGCTTAGAAACAAGCTTTGAAGTTAATTTGCTTGCCACTCCGCCGGTTACGCCAAGCAGTACTTTCATTTTTCCCCTCCTTTTATAATCGCCTCTACCAACGCCTTGGGCAGTGACCGGCGGGAAACTTTTTCAACATTAGCCTCCGCGTCAATCACATAAGCATACAAATGGGACCATTCAAGGCAATTCGCCACAATTAAATCCGCTCGTGAAAATTCCCGGCTTGCTTTTGCTATGGCAATAAGCTCCTTATCGGTTGGACCTACTTCCAGTTTGAATTTAATGAGAACGCCGTTAAAATTCCATTCGCCTCTAATCTTATCAATCAGTTTTTCGGTCGGAACAAGCTTTAAATATATCTCTTCATGCTTTGAAGAAACTTTTTGCTTGTTATCGAGGCTGGAAAAAATGCCTTCATCAAGCTGATAAACACCTTCGCACTTATAGTCGCTTACGGCTGAAGAGTGAACAATCACATCATATCCGCCGTTCTTGATTTCAAACTCCATCAAAGCGGCAAGCTCGTTGAAGGTTGAATATTTGATTACGCGGACGTTGTTTTCCAATCCTTTGGCAAGCGCCGGATTGGAAGTAATGAGAGTTACGTCAGCACCAATTTTGGAAAAATGTTTAGCGATGTAAGTTCCGGTCGCGCCTTTAAAAATATTCGTGATAGCCCGAACCTGGTCGATTGGCACCTTGGTTGAACCCGCTGTTACCAAAACTTTTTTATTCATTTCACGTCCTCCCGGAGATTGAAAAGTTTTATGGCGTTTTTAGAGTAAATTTTTTCTTTTTCTTCTTTTGATAGGCCAAGCGCTTCGACCAGCTCGATGCTGTCTTTATAAGACTGGATCGGGAAGTCGCTAGCAAACATAAACCGGTCAATTGCGTTTTCAATTTGAAAAAATTTTAGCATTTCAATTTTCAGCTCTTCACGGTATTCCGGCGTGTCTTCGTGCGACGCGGAAATAAACTGTCCGGACATATCAGTATAAACGTTCGGGTATTTTTTCATCAGATCTCTGACTTCGTTAAAATAAGGATTACCCAAATGAGCCAAGACAAAATTTACGTTCGGATGATTGCGGATTGCTGATTCCGCCTCACGAGGCCTAGCTAAATAAGCAAAAGTATCAATCGGACAAATGTCGCCGCATCTTGTTTTCCTTTTTTCTCTTTTTTCCTTAGGACAGCAATGGTGCAACTCGCCGACATGAATAGCAATCGGCAAATCAAACTCCTCTGCCAATTCGTAAACTGGATTAATCTTTTTATCGCTTAAACTGAATTTCTGATAACCCGGGTAAAGTTTCAAACCGGCAATCAGCTTCCCTTGAGCGAACTTCCTCAAAACAACAACGGCTGCGGAAACATCTGATCCCGCGTCAAGACTGGCGAACATTCCAAAAAGATTGTTTCCTTTTATCCGATCCAGCAATACTTCATTTTTAAGGCCGCTTTTTTTGTAAGGGAAATACGTAGCCATTAAAAAAATTTTTTTAATTGCGTGCTTCTTTGCCTCCTTTTCCAAATCTGAAATTGTTGCCGACTCCGTATGGAGCCCCCAAAGTTTGTGGTTTGAATTGTGCGCATGAATGTCGATTTTCATATCTATCTCCTTTTAATTTTCAATGAACAGATTATATCACTAATAATAGGCAAAGCAATATATTTTGTTAATATGACATTACAATGATTGAATGACATGTTTAAAAAATAGCTTAAATTAATAAAAAAATCATACAATAAGACATTGACATAATTAAAAAACAATGATAACATCATTTATATGAAAAACATAAAAAATACTTTAAAAAAAATCGGCCTTACGGACACGGAAATAGAAATATACATAAACGGAATAAACTTCGATAGCGTTAGCGTATCCAGATTGGAAAAATTAACCGACATAAAAAGAACTACTATTTATCACGCTTTAGATACTCTTTCCCGGAAAGGATTGGTTGCCAAAAAAGAACTTAGCGGAAAAATGATTTTTACGATGACCGGCCCTGAACAGTTTTTAAAAATCGTTAAAAAAGAAATCGGAAAACTTAAAGAACAGGTAAATGAAATCAACGAAATAATCCCGCTCTTGAAATCAAAAAACGACTCTGATAACACAGCCTTTCAAGTCTTCCATTACGCGGGAATCGAAGGAATCAAAAACGTGGTTGACGAAGCCCTGTACTGCAAAGCCAAGCATTGGGATATTATCGCGCCTGTCAAAAATTTTTTCAGTGACTTTGACAAAGATTATGCCAAATATTTTATTGAGAAAAGAAAATTAAGAGGCCTGACTGCCAGGTCTCTTTGGGAAAAAGATTTTTCCAGGCGCGCTTTGACCGGCGAGGAGATAAGAC
>Ga0172380_10006043_pt1 | contig 14296 bp, 15 predicted proteins | sample Leawe162metaG_FD_119747 | JGI IMG/M metagenome (GOLD analysis project Ga0172380, IMG submission 119747) | Leachate microbial communities from a municipal landfill in Southern Ontario, Canada - Leachate well 162 metaG | ecosystem: Engineered > Solid waste > Landfill > Unclassified | place... | reverse complement strand
TCAACCTGAATCATGTAAGGCGTGGGGATACCGGCCAGTCCGCCTATAGGTTTAGCTAGAGATTCTACCAGTGACCACACATCTTCACTTGATATGTCCTCGTAGGGATTGCCGATATCGTCAACAAGTGAGCGTATCTTCTGGATAGAGTTTTGAATATCCTGTACGGTAGACAGAGCCGGACTTGCCTGCCATTCGAAGGTTTCCCCGGTGATCCAGTCGGCTACACTACGAGCGAGTTGCCCAAGTACCAACAGATCATTGATAGGCCCGAAGGCTAACGCTCTCAACTGTTCTTCTTTGCGCCACTGGAAACCGTTAGCTATCAACTGGAATAATCCAGGAAGGATTACCCAGGCTATAATGATATTAGATAGTGCCTTTCCCCGGCTGCCCCTTCCGTACTTGAGGTTCCGCATATTGTTACCTATCATGCGGAAATATTTGTTAGGCTGATTCTGGAACATGGTCAGAAGCTTCCACCAGCTACCGCCCCTCTGAAGAGATGAAAGGGTGTCTATGCTGGCCGTGTTCTGCGTCCGGTCGGTAGTCTCATTAGCTTCAAGAATCGCTGTTTCCTGAGTTAGCCCTTTCTTGAGGCCTTCCCGATATTTAGCCCACCATCCCTGTAAGACGGCGAACTGGTCGCCCATCTGCATAAGAGCGAATGAGGAATCCTTTATACTATCAAGGCCCGATACGCGGGAAAGTTTATTCTGCGACTTGGCAAATTGTATATCACGTTCAAAGCCCGACTTGTATCTTTCCTTGATGTACGGAACGTTCTCCATCATCCACTTAAAATGTTCCACAGGATTTTTCCAGAAGTCGGCTATACCGGACATGAAGTCATTGAGTTTCATTTCAGTCAGATAAGCCCAGGTGGTAGGTATCTGCTGCAAGGCAATACCCGGTTTCAAACCGATAACAGAACGGGCAAAGTTGGCGCGGATGGTATCGAGTAAGTGAATAGTATGCGTGGTATCCGCCCCACCTCTGGCAAAGTCGTTCAGGTAGCTGCTGACTTCTTTCAGTATGTCAGCCCCGTGATATTGGAGGATGGCCTGTCTTATATTCTTATCCCCCAATACGACACGCAACTCGTGGACTGTTTTCGCCCATGCTTTGAAGTGTTCCATTTGTATGATGTGGTGTGTGAACGTGAGATTAGCATCCGTCGGCTTTAGCGGGTTGATGTTTTCCGTCCTGGATTTCAGTGACCCATTCAGAGCCGAGGCGTAGCGTGCTATGTCTTGATAGACAAGCTGTTCTTCTTGTACGGCAACATCAAAGTCACGCGATAAAGGTGAGTAATTGTAGTTATGCGGTAAGTCTACGCCAAACATCTCCCGATAGACGGCATTAATAGAGTCGTAATATGTCTGGTAAAATTCCATCTGGTAATCGGCCCATGCCTTTTCTTGCGGAGTGAGCCATTTACTCATCGCCGCTTTCATCTCAGGCGTCCACCTCATCCCTTCGGCAAACGTCCGGTCAAGGGTCGGGTCAAGTGTTTCCTGATACTTCTTGATGATCTGCCCTTTGGTCATGCGCAAGGAAACGGGTTTACCGTCTGTATTGAGGAACGTACCGATGTCTATCTCCTCATTCCTCATGCTGTTCAGGATACGTTGTAATTGCCTGTTTGTCTTGACGTTGAATATTCTTAGAGCGTTAGCCTGAATATCGGAAAAAATTTTCTGCACAGCGGCGTTTTCCGCATCCCTTGCGATTGAAACCTTCTGCCCGAACTTACTGAGATTACTCTTGAACGGTAGCCCCTTCTTCAGCTTGGATAGTTTATCCAACATATCCGCCCAGGAGTATTGACGGTTAACTAACTTCTCAAACAGAGTAGATGGTTTAGGCGCGGCTTCTGCGGCCAGTGATTCCACCCCCGGTTTGAGCCCTTCGCCGCCGGCAACATCATCGAAGACCTGCTCTTTTATATCATCTAAGTAGGCTTTCTCTCGGGCTTTCTTCTCAAATCGTTCAGCACGCCCGATGTTTTCAAGGTCGCGTATATAATCCAGCGTGTTAGCCAGTTCTTCAGAAGACATCCCGTCGATACCGGCCACATTTAAGCGCGCATTCTGCCGATATCCCTCTTCCGAATCCAGTGTCCCGTCCTGCATCCTGGCTATATTCTCGGCTATCTTACCACGAGCTGCATCTCTGTCAGCGTGGAGATTCTGCTTGATAATATCAAGCTCTTCCTGGACATCAAATGTGAATTTCCCTTTGAGGATACCACCTTGCTTTTTAGGCTTGGCTTTCTTGATTGTCTCTTCTATCTTGGAGATAAGCCTCTTCTGTTCCTGCTTTTCGGCTATCTCTTCTACTCGTGCTATGGCTTCGTTGAGGTCGGAATCGGTCTTGGCGTTCTTTACCGCCGCTAACAGTTTGCCCTTGTCCTCGGCCTTCAGGTTGTCGTTAATATAATTAACGAGTTGCTGTTTTACCTGTGCCTCGGTCTGGCGCTTAGTCTTAAATGCCTCACGAGTTTGGGTAAGTTTTTCCTGGAGTGTATTAATCTCCTCTTCGCTGACTTCCTGTTTTTTCTCAATACGCTTAATCAGTGTATCGGCTTCATTCAGTTGTCGCTCGGTGTCATTGAATATCAGGCGTGTCAGGCGGGAGTTGATGTCTTTCTTCCCACGCATGGATTCACGCACGGCCTCTATATCTGAGCGTATCTCTTTCTGCGTAGCTTCTAGTTTTCCGATAGGGGTGTCAGGTCTGGCAACTACCTGAGACGTATCAGCCGTTATCACAGGCTCGCTGGGCGCCCCAGGAGTTGCTTTCTTCTCTGGCATGGCAAGTTCCTCTTCTATACTTGGCAGGGTATCTTTTTCCTCAAGCCCCCATTTAAGTAATCTTTCAGCTTCAGATTTTTGGACATAATATTGCAATTTACCGTAATCATCCACTACTTGAGCTACGCCATATTCATTAACTCTTATCGTCCCATCAGGATTTAGCCTCACCCTAAGACCAGATACCTCTTCTCTTGATCTAGCGCCGGTCCCGTCAAATCTGCTCTCCACAATAGTCTTGACGCCTTGTCTTATGGGGTTAGAGTTGCCTCTTGCATATTTCTTTGGTTTGCTAATCTGTTGCGTGGTAACTGGCTGCGGCTGTATCGGGGATACAGCAGGGGGCCCCGTTGTTTTACCACTTGCCTCTGTGTATCTAGAAAATGTTTGTGTACTCCCCGTTGGGTCGCTCCTTATTCCGAACATCCGCATATACTTCTTGTAAGCCTTATACCCGAGTTCGGACATTTCACTTTCGGACGGCATTACAAGATTAGGTACGGAACGTAATTCACGTACCATCTGCCGAGATACGGAACCTAATAGGTTATTCGGAATATCTTTGGAACGGACTACGGAACCTATTCTTACAGCTCCGGAACTTTCCCCGTGTAATGTAATAATCGCTTGAGGTTGTCCCTGTTCATTCCGGTAGACTATACCTACAGTTTCAAATCTTACTCCGGGTTGCCCCTCACCTGCGGTAGCCAGGATACGAATCTGTTCATAGAGTGGCATCTCGCCACGTTGTATGGTTTCCTCTATTTTATCATTCTCTGTCTTGGTTTCCTCGATAGACTGACGGGCAATCTCTTTTAATTCTTCATTGGATTCTACAAGCTCACCCATAGCCTGTGTCTTTGCCTGGGTCTCGGTAGCCTTTTGTTCTATGAGTTTCGCTACACGTTCATCGAACTGTGCCTTCAGGTCAGGATTGAGTTTCTTTTCGAACTTGACCAGGACAGGGGATATAACGTCACCGCCCAGCCCCATGCCGATACCCATGAACGCGCCAAGTGCAAAGACTTCTTTAGATTGAGCGTCCCACTTCCACGTCTCACCACGTGCCTGCCTCTGGATGATGTCTTGATAGATTTCTTCGCCGCCTTCGGTAAGCCCGACAATCACCATCTTCCCGCTGGCGCTGACTACTCTAGCCAGCCCGTTCTTTACCAGACTGGCCGGTATCCATTTGGGAGTCGGGGCCAGAGCAATAGCTATCTGTGCAGCGTCCATCCCCGATAGCGTCATGTTCTTGGTGAAGACTTCACTAAACGCCTTTTTAGCCTCTTCTTTCGACTTGCCCATGTAAAGAGCTTGGTTATAGGCTTCCCCGGCCTCCATTGCGCTTTCAAGAGGGCGGGACATGGCAGTACTAACAAATGCCGCGAAGAGATAAGTTGCTATTTTCCCAACACCCAAAGCACCAGCGATAGCACCTCCGCCGTAAGCGCCCATTATACCCGCAGCGGCAAATAACAAAGCGGTAGGCATCAGCCTGGATACTTTGGTTTCGTAGAAGTTCGGGTCGAGTAAATCACCCCAATCAAGCTCACCGGTTGTTGAAGGGGTAGCCCCAGCCTGAAGGTTAGCTCCCCATTTATTAGCCCATTCCGCTTGGTCATCCATACCTAAGAATGAGAATACACCGCCTGTGGTGGACAGAATATCCCCATAGTTAGCCGCCCAGTTCTTTAGCCAGCCCCAGTGGTTAACATCATCCCATGCGTCCTCTACCTGGTACTGAGCATATGTTAAATCTCTATGAGTAGCCTCGGACGCCTTCATGCCGAACAGTTGCTCAAGTTCAGGCTCGGTTATATTAGGCCTTACTTCCCTGATAAGTCTCTCCGTGTCCGCGTTCCAGCCCCTCTTGGCCACCTCTTCTACGAACACATCAGGAGTTTTCGTCGCCATATTGACCATGACTTCAGGGTTGATAATGGGGAAAACTGTGGCCACCTGTTCGTCAAGTGGGGAGTAATATAATCCTGCCTGAATGGGAACAGACCCAAAGATAACACCTAGATCACCTTCCGTAGCATCCGGGAAGATAGAACGTACAAAGGCTTCTGCGTCCGGTGTCCGGGCATATGAACGTACTGTGTCTATAAACTTGTCAGGTTGCGTCTGCGCCATCTGGACGACAGCCGTTGTATCCATGCCTCGGAAAGCGCGTCTCAAGTACCACTCGTTTGTTAATGGTTCCGCAGTAGGAACTTGAGACGGTAAACCACCGGAGGTAAAGAAGTCCTCAATCCCCGGTAAGTCCCTATCCTGAAGGTGTCTCTCCATAGCTGTTTGAGAATACGTCGTGCCTTCAGGGGAAACGAAATACCCCGCGTCAGTGACCTTCCAACCGGACGGGGAAACTATTTGACCTTCCTGCATAGTCCAGTTTTCAGGTATATTAACCTCTATCTCCGGGATAGCGGCTTGCTCGTACTCATCAGGATTATAGATATCCCCGCCGGGCGCTCTATAGGTCTGGTCGGCGGAATTGTATCTAAAACCTTCAGCCGTTCTTATCTCGTAACTTGAAGCTGTACCGTCGTCCGCCCAAACAACGTCAACCCTTGCCCCTTCGGGAATGTCAATCCCCAGTTGGTCCTTCGCCTCAAGTGAAGTGAAGTTAGTTTTAGGCGAGGATGTCTTCGGCAACTTCAAGGGCTTTATAGCGCGGGGTGTGCCGCCTAATGCCTGGAATATATTCTCAGCCACTATTCAACTCTCCGAAGCGACTTGATAGCCTTACGTGGTATTTGATGCACATCAGTACACCTACCAGATGAACTACGCATTGTAGCGAGAAAGACATACTGCCTGTCAGACGGGATTTGCCACCCTACAGCCGTACACAATAACGGTTCATCTTTGATAAGAGAGTTCTCCATCTTCCAGCCCTGTGTATCAGTGGTCATGTCTTCCCACTCTATAACAATAAGAGGTCGCTTACTGATTGACATTAGGAACCTGCTGTGTAGGTTGTTTCCTCTGTGCCGCTGACAGAAGACGTTGTAGTGGTGATACTTGAGGAGTAACGGGTTTACTTTTCTTCTCGATGGCCTCACGTACCATTTTCAATATGTCGTTCTCATCGAACTTAAACATTAGCTCACCCCCAAACCAGATGTTAGAGGCATGATATTACCGGTAGGTTTAGGCTCTTTCAATTCACCTTCAGGAAGCGCCTGTAGTCCTTCGCTCTCAAGCATCTGTACGCACTTCTTGGTAAGCATGTACGCCTCAAGATACTTCTGCTCCCTCTCGGTATCGCTTGATTCTTTAGCTGACCGTGCTAACGCTAGGGCTTTCCGTAAGAAGAACATTGCAGGGTAAGCTTGTTCGGCTCTCTCCGCTTCGAGTTTAGCAATCTCCCCTTCCGGGTCGTCCGTCATCACGATATTTCTCAGGATAGAATCGAGAGAATAATAGGGACGTGCGGCGGCGGCGATTGATATATTGGCAATCTCCTGCACCTTAGACCTGGACATCAATCTGTAGGAGATGTTGTAATCATTCGGATCGCCTAAATCTCCGGCGGAATAACTAGTCTTCAATCCAGCTTGTCCCAACTCACCCCCATATCCACCGGTAGACCACTGGTTAAGTATCATCCTTGCCAGCGAGGAGCGAAAGCTTGCGAGAGCTTCCAGCCTGGGATTGAGTACCTTTGCCCTGATTTCAGACATGGCAGTAATTGCAGCGCCGGAAGGCGGGTTATTAGATGTCCACGTACCTAAACCGAGTCCGGGTAGACCTCCCTCCTCTACCGCTTTGTCTATCAGGTTCATACCTATCTGGTGAGCGGTGTTGGTGTCCTTCACCTGTAACGGAGTATAAGGTTCGCCCTTGAGGACTTCTATAACATCACCTATCGGGTTAGGATAGGGAGGCGGCTCTCCGCCTTTCTCTGCAACCTCTTTCTGGTAAGAGGGTCTAATGAGCGTCATCGCTCCGGTTTGTGTAATGGATACGCTTCTGTTCTGCTCGTTGTAAAGTTTTAAATTCATGAACAGCGCATCCGGTGAGTCGTACTCTCTCCACCCGTCATCTCTCAGCATGAATCCAGCCGGAACGGTTGAGATAATCATCGGGATATACCCGAAGCCGTGTTTCTTCTGCGCTACCAGGTTGTTGTTGACGTAAACATATTCAGACTCACGGTCATACGCTACCCATACATCGTGTAAACCATCCTTAAGAGTAACGTTGTACTCGTCCATGATGTCCGAGGCTCTACGTTTGTTGAAGTACCCGGCTTTCTTAATCCCAAGGTAATCGTTCTCGTACACGCACCATCTCATATCTATCGTAAGGTAGTCGGGGTACGCCGTCCCTGAAAGTGGCCCCTCTGTGTACTTTCTCCACAGGAACCGCCCACCTATGAGACCTCTGACCGTGATATGATTGCAGTTCCAGGCGTGTAGAATGGGATTGCCGGACGTGATTAGTCTTTCGTCTATCTCCGTCCATACGTTGTCAATGAACTCCTCGACCTTGTGAGACTTACTCGAAGGTAGTTTTCCCTCTATAACCGTCTGCCACTTACCTTCCATGAGGGTTGAGGCGATTGTATTAGCGTGGATGGCCGCCGTGTTCATGGTGACGTTGACCGCCCCGTCGATGGCCTTGTTCTTGAACTTACCGGACGTACCTTTTAACTGGTAGTCCTCCATGTACACGAGATCACGGACCTTATCCATCACGTCCCAGCGGGCATTGAACTCTTTTTTAGCCTCGGTTATCCATGACATCATATCGTTATCGGCCATTGTGACCTCCTGGGGCGCACTATTGGTAAAATAACTCATGCGTAACAAGAGAGGTTGACGCACATAATGGTAAACTAAAAATAGCTGGTCTTGCGTGTCCAGCCTGAATGTACTACCGCTGTCTCCGGTGTGAAGTCGGACAGAAGATACCGCTCGGCTGACATACAGTGAAACTTCGACTCATCCTGTATCAAGTCGGTACCCGGTTTAAATATAAAGGACATCTTCTCCCGGACGTAATCCTTCAGGTCATTGAAGATATAGATTTTGTTGCGCCGGTGCATCCCCTGGACCTGCTTTATTTGGAAGGCTTTGTCCTGACTGTGCTTAGGCTCAGTAATCGGCCAACCTTGCTGTGTGTAGCCGTCCCTGATCTCCTGCTCCTGGTGGTTGCCGCCTACTCGCTTGATGACCGGCCGCCCATCCGTAAGCGCCTTGTACGCCTGAACATGCTCATAGATGGATAACTTAGCACCGGGCAGGTATTCCGCGAAGGCGTAGAAGTCACCGGTCCCGGGAGACTCAGCGTAGAAGAGCGCGCAGGTGTTAGCTAGTCCAAAGTCATGGCCGGTATGAATCGGCCAGCGCTTGTCTACCTCGAAGCGCGGTATTAGGCAGACCTTATCATCGAAGGCCGAATAGACAAGCCCCTCCAGCCCCTTCCACAACCCAAGAACATAGCGGTCCCGATAGATACCTTCAAACTCCTGGAGGCGGGCCTTGTAATCATCTGGCAGAGCGGGATTATCTAGCGCGCTGGCCTGATAGACTTCTCCCCGGTGTTCCTGAAAGAATATCCTGTGGAGATAATGAGACGGTGGTCCCGGGTTAGTCGCTGCGAATATCTGATGTGGTACGTTAGGCAACCTCAGTCGCCCTTCAAGCATCCTCCAGTCACCTTCTACGGTCTCGATAGCCTCGTCTATAGCTACGAATCCTATACCGCCAGCGCCCAGGGAACCTAGTTTGAGCGGGTCATCCAGACCGCCGAAGAGTAACTGGCTGCCATTAGTGAGAGTGATTAACCCTTCACTCTTGTTATAGTCAGCTATCAGCTCTTTAGGACATATGAGGTCAAGGAACGTCTTGAGAGTGGACAGCCCTATTGTAGCCCTAACCTTACGACAGACATAGCCGAAGTTTTTCGGGTGGTCTAATGACAGCCTGAGAGCCTTAGCGCATAACGCTATCGACTTCCCCGCACCAAATGCACCAGAGAATAAAACCTTTTCCGCTGCTGAGGCTACAAACTCATCTTGCTGTCTGTTGATAGGCTCCCATACTATTCGGACGGCGGCAGGCATTTACCCTCCTGGTATCCCCGGCCTATTACAAATAAGACTTCACCCGTTACATCTAATTGCTTGCGCTCGGGCGCGTATGAACCGTCCATCTTATTGTGTTCGGCTATGGCGTTCACAGGGTCACGGAGCTTGAGGGTTGTCCGGTATCCGAGTGGCGTTGACTCTGTTTTAATCTCCTGCACCGCAGCAGACCTCAAGAGTTGTTTGTCCCCTATCTTTAGGTTGCCGTAATCATCAGTGAAGTCGCCAAACCTGGCCCGCTGTATCTCCGAGAGTATCCGCTTGCGCTCTACGACTGTAGTAATGGCCGCGTCATCGGCCTTATTCTGTAGCTCCGCCAGTCTTAGTTTTACTTTAGTTGATGTCGCCAGGCGCGAGGCGTTAACATCTATTACCGCCATTGAGTACTTCCCCGAATACCCGGCCTCCACCCAGGCCTTCCGTTGTGTCATACCCTGGAATATATTAAGAGCAAAGCGCTCTTGTTTAGGAGTTAGTTTGTCACCCTTCATTATTACCTCTTAGGGATACGCAGGAAGGCACCTTGTGCCCAAGCATGCCAGAGCTGGTGTAGAGAGTAGGCTCACAGCTCACACTTGTGATTGCAACGCACAGTATACACGAGTTTTAATCAAGGGCGCAATTTACGAAAAGATAGTACAATTATGTAACGCTAGGGGTATTGACAGACTAATATTATCATGTTAATATGTGAGTATAAATAAAAACAGGAGATAGTAAAATGACATACAGAACCGGCGAATCACCAGACCTCAGCCGTTATGACGTACCAGAGATATCTATCGGCGAGGGTATAAAGGGACACAAGGTATTGATTAGCCACGGGGTATCCCCCGATAAATGGATTTTGTCTTGTGAATGCGGAAAAATATGGCGCAGTGCTCGGTGGCATTGTGAGGAATCCTATTTTGAACACTTACCCGTAGAAGGGCTAGATACTTGGGGTGGATACCACGACCACAACACATATATCAGTGGCGCAGCACAAGACTAGGCTTACTGGTAATAAATAGTGAAAGGGGAAAACAAAATGAAAAAGATAACTTGCCAGGTCTGTAAATACTTCGCGGTATCTTGTGACGGGAATCACAAACCGGCTCACTGCCCAAGGGTAAAATAATATGGAACTGCTTATAGCTAACATCGCCTTGACGTTTATCAATCTCGTATTGGTTGGCTACAGTTTAAAGATGCTAACCGAATACTGGAAAGATAAGAAAAAATAGCCCTGTGACTGTATAACAGCACGGGAAAATAAAAACAGGAGGAACAAGAAAATGTACAAAATAGAGGGTCTGGTAAAAGGGCAATGGGATTCCAATAACGTAGACGGTGGAAATTCTGAATACAACAGATTCGAGACGATGGAAGAGGCCAAGGCCATGATTCCGCAACTGATGAAGGATTTTGGAGACGAGGGCGCAACCGAGAACGATTTCAGAAATGAAAGTTATCATTAGTGAGACAGGGACACACAGGGAACTCTCTATCATCGACCGTAAAACAGGTTGTGATTGGATTAGTGACCTGGTGGGTAACACCGGCTCTATCCAATCACAAGGCCTAGCGGCCACGCAGGACAAATACATTACCGTTGACGATAATGGTATCTGGCACATGGACCAAGGCGACTATGATTGGTGGGACAAATACATTACAGACTATCAGGCTACCGAGGAGTCAAAAGACAGCCTCCGCATCTCCTTGGCGCATGCAGGCATAACCCAGGTAGACGGCAGAGAGGTGGACGAGATTATCTTTGAGCGCACATCAGAGGCAGCCGGTAATGGCGATATGGAGGATGAGGCGGGGAACGTGTATGCCGCCCTGCGGGAAATAGCGCAAGAAGCCGGGATAAAATGGTAGCAGCCGTTAGAAATAGACAAGTCAGGCAAACCTAGAGGCGTAGTTCCAGTCCGGGGTGCGCATGGTACACGCACAGAAAGGAAAATTATAAATGAAACCAGCAATCAATAGCTTAACCTGTACCCGATGTAACCATGAGTGGTATCCGAGATCACCTACACCACCCATATTCTGCCCCAAGTGCAAATCCCCCTACTGGAACAAACCGAGACAAAAGAGGCCGGACTAATCCCCCGGCCTTTCCCCGTACTTCCCGTGTCCCGGCTTTCGATACTCACACCTTATTTCCAGGATGCGGAAAGCTTCTCTTATCGAACAGCCTAAAGCAAAGGCTATCTGGTCTATCATAACTAACGCTTTGTCTTCGTTCATGTCGTTTCCCTTGAGTTTCCCACGCAGTCCTTAACGTGTTCTTTATACTCGTCTTCCGGGATGAGCGTCAGGCAGTTAGGGCATGGCGTGTATTTCCGAGTTGCATAAAGGACGGTCTCAATACTTTCCATCTCGCACCAGTAAAATCAAGATGATGCTGTTGACTACGAGGTTACTTGACTGCGCTGTGACCATCTACCACATCCTTTTTAGGCAACAAAAAAAAGCTTGCTAACCGTTATGGGCGCAAGCTCTCTGCAAAGAGGACAATCCCCCCCCTCATTGTCAATATTATCACGCCGTCCTATCCTTTGTCAAGGGTTATTATCTTATTGCCTGTATTGTTAACATAGTATTCCCAATAAGGACATTTCAAACAAGTGGAATGATCGGCCGCAGTTGTCACCTCCAGGTTTTCTATTCTATTGTCGCTTTTATCCCTATTTTTGTGATGTATTATTTCCCAATGTTTCAATGGGCGGCCAAGATGCTTAGACATAACATACCGGTGTTCTAATATCCACCCCCCCTTATCCGCTCCAGGTTCACCAATGCCAATAAACAATTTGACATATCCAGGGGCTATTAACCGCTTGTCCCCTATTTGTTTTTGCATATATTCATAATTTTTGTATATTTTATGGTTAATCAATATTTGTCTGATCGTTTCATGTGATGTTCTGTGCCTACTAGCTATAAAACGGAGCGAACAGCCGTCTTTATACATCTCACAAATAGATTGTATTTTCCTCTCAAGCCTTTTCTGCACGCGCCTTTCCCTTTCTGGAGAATAATCAGATGGGTACACATTACGGTATTTCAGGTACATATTACTAGACTATAAAACTATAGCTTATTTGTCAAGTGGCTCATGTCAAGTCTTTACAAAATGAATACCTGTAATTCCTTTGTATCAGCCATCTACTATACCTCATCCTCTTGCGCTTCCAGCCGCAGATATAATTTAACGCATCCCGCGCTGCCTTCGTCATGTTCTCATTACGGTATTCTTTTAAAAGTGTGAGCCCGTCTCTCCCCGTCTTATTCAACCGGGCTTCGAGTTCCCCGGCGTATTCGCATGGTCGGATAAACTTCGCCTCTGATTTGATGCCCGGCTTACCCGGGGCTTTTGTGTATCCCGTAGGGTGAGGGTCTCCCCCCGGCCAGACACCCTCTTTCAGCAGTTCAAGGTGTTCGATCATCCATAGGCATTGATTCCGGCAGAATCTTATATCAGCCTGTGAGTACCAATCATATCCAGTACACCCTTTCCATGAGCGGCACACCTGGCAGGGGCGCAGGACCTTCTTGGCGGTTTTAACTGGCAACTATTTGCCCCCGTGGCAGTCCTGGACGGCTTGCCGGTAGCCCTTGTATTCGGACTGGAGGCGCACGAACTTATCGTAAAACGGGCATTGCGGGCATTCGCTCTTAGGTATAGCCTCGGTTGTGAAAACCGGACGGACACCGCTTTCCGCTAGTTTTTTACCTATAGTCCCGATGCGCGTACTGGCATTGATGTTCACCTGTTTTGGCTCTTTGTGGTGTTTCACATAGGGAACTCCGCCGCGTTTGTTCACCATCCGGGAATAGTTCTGAGGTCGAAGCCCCCACTTCTTGAGCGCGGCTTCCATCCCAAGGTCTTTGATGTCAAACTGAATGAGCGCCCAGTTGGTTTTGTAGTACCGGCGGATTTCGGCTGTCTCTCCTAGCCGGGTAGGTACTGGACTTCGTTCCTGATCTGGCATATTTTTTGGCATATTTTTGGTTAATAACTGGTTAAATTCGGGTGATTCTATCTCTGCCATGAATCCTTTCCTCCGTTTTATTTCGCGTGGAATAAATTTGACTACCGGCACTCCCGGGTACCAGCCGCACGCATAACAGGGTGAGTCCTCGGTGATCGGACTGATTGCCCTGGTCCGGCATTTCCGGCACCGCATGACAGGCTGCGCGGAGTCCAGCGCGATACGGCTCCGGGCGGCTCGCTCCTCCCTGGTGAGCGGTTTGGCATACGGCGTGGAATATTTAACCGTTTCCATCTTTGTCATGACTCCTGCTCGGCGGCTGGCGCATGATACGCTCTATCTCCTCGGTGGACTCGATGTTTCCCTTCACCTGGACCTGCGGCCGGTCTTCCGGCGCCGGCGGGTTGAGTTCGGTCTGGAAGCGGCGGCGCTGGATGGTTGCCAGTTTCTTGCGTGTCTTCTCTGTTATCATCCACCAGATTTTCATTCTCAACCTCGTTTTACCGGCTTGAGATCGCGGTTATAGATATGCGCTTTACGCCGCTGTTTCCTGTTGAGAGTCAGTACTTTACCGTCAGAGAACTTGACGCGCTTGACGGGTGAGGCTGTAAAATGCTCCGGTATAGTGAACTCGGCTTTGAATGGTGTCGTCTCTGTGCCCATATAACCTCCAACAAAAAAAGGCTGCTAACCGTTATGTATGACGGTCATTACCAACGTTATACCACTCCTACCAGCGTTTAACTAGATACCCTGGTCTGATGGCCTTTGAAGTCCCATTCACTGATAACACATTCTTTCTCTGGACACTTTAGGCAGTTCAGGCCGGGATGACGCCGGCAACCCGTCCCGCCGGCAAACCCCGGTGCATTAATCAGATCAATTATCGGATCTCCCCACAATCCGCGTGAAAGCACTACCGGGGCGGACTTGTACTGAATGTGTCCGCAAGTCGAACACTGGATATCCCCATCATCGTTTATGTAAATTCTGTTGGAGCCGCAGCGGGAGCATCGTTTCATGCTATTTCCTCAATCATTTTCTTTATATCAAGCGTTAGTTTTTCCCGGTCTAAGTTCTTGCAGATGGTCTCCGCCCGGATGTTCAACTGCTCGTATCCGTCAGAGCCTAGCCGTTTCTTAAACCAATCAGCATGTTTGTTCGGGTGTTCTCCCAAAAAAAAGTGACAGGGCCTGCATAAGCCGGCGCAGTTGTCCGGATCATACCGTGTACTGAGTTTTCTTCTCCCGTGAAAGTGGCTGCAATCCATATCCTGCCATCGTTTCCCCTTGCCGCAATATTCACATCCCCCAATTCGAGCTACAGCGCGGCGGCGTATGAACTCAGAGAATAACGTGTCAAGTTTGTCTCTACGAATTTTCACTCTATCCCCC
>Ga0172380_10006042_pt1 | contig 14296 bp, 11 predicted proteins | sample Leawe162metaG_FD_119747 | JGI IMG/M metagenome (GOLD analysis project Ga0172380, IMG submission 119747) | Leachate microbial communities from a municipal landfill in Southern Ontario, Canada - Leachate well 162 metaG | ecosystem: Engineered > Solid waste > Landfill > Unclassified | place... | reverse complement strand
TGATGAGGCCGAGCTCGAACAGGAACGTGACGACGAATCGCTTGCGCGGCCCGTCCATTCCGGCCAGCGCGGTCAGCGTCTGCGCGCGAGCGACCTCACGGATCACTACCAGCCGCGCCGGTTCCAGGCCCGGCGACAGCAGCTCACGGTCGAGCGCCAGCGAGGCCATCTGGTCCAGGTACTCCTGGAGGCGTGCCTCCTGTGCTTCCTCGCGGGCCTGCGCTGCCGCAGACGCGTTGACCGCCTGCGATACCAGCTGGCCGCCGGCGATCAACACGAACGGCAGCACGATCAACTGGATGTAGTCGATCAGCGTCTTGTCGGCGAAGCCCGTCCAGCGGAAGAACGCGTGGAACTTCACGCCGATCCCGGAAAGCACGCGTGCGATGGTCTCTCTCATGACCCGGCCTCGCACTCCCAGAAGTCACGAGGGTCCCCAGCGATGTGTGCATCCGGATCAGCCCACGCGGAGGAGTCCTGGTAGTAGCCCCAGCTCTCCATTACCTCCGCGATGCTCGTGGCCGCGTCGTTCAGCACGTCACCGGCGATCGTGCGGATCTCCGCCTGCGTGCTCTCCGTGGTGCGGTCAACCTCGGCCGTCCGCTGTAGTCCCTCGTCCAGTGCGCACCCCAGGATGCCCTCGACGACGTCCCACGCCGGTACTCGAGGTCGCGCGAACGCCCCCTGCAGCGCCTCCTCGACGTCCGGTAGCCACGGGTAGCGCTTGGTTAGTTCGCGGTCGCTGAACAGGGATTCGCGGGTGGGCGGGACGCCCAGCAGGGCGCTGGTCTTCATGATGTCCGGCGAAGTGGCCCACGTGATGAAGTCGTACGCCGCTTCCGGATTGGCCGCGTCCTGCGGGATGCCCAGCAGCCAGTTGCCCGTCAGGCTGCTGGAGCGCCGGCCCTGTGGGAATGCGGCGACCTGGAGCTGGTCAGAGACGCTAGAGGTCAGGATCTGCTGCGCATCGGCAGCCCAGGCGATGGAGGCGGAGGCGCTGCCGTCCAGCATCCGGGTGTGCGGGGTGAACCGTTCGTCCTCGTACTGCTCGAAGGGGACGCCCAGTCGGGTGGCCTCGAAGAGGTACTCCGCGAGCGCGTCGGTGGCGAGTGCGCTTCTTAGGGGGGTCGGTCGCCACTCCCGGTCGAAGATGTCTCCTCCGCGGGATGCCAGCCAGGTCAGGTACCCGTGCGGGTTGTTGGAGGGCGCCAGGCCCGCCGAGCCGATGAACCCCGGGTCAGGGTTCGCTAGTCCGGCGGATAATTCGTCCAGCGTCGCCGGTTCGCCGATGATGTCCTTGCGATACCACAGCATCATCGCGTTGCCGACCAGCGGCAGGGCGTAGGTCTCCGCTCCGCGCGCGATCCCCACCTGGTCTGGTGGCAGCGGTCCAAACGTCGGCGGCCACACACCCAGCGAGGCCGACCGCTCCACGATGTCCGGGTCGGCTTCGTACCCGAACGGTGACAATGGCGTCAGGTGGCCGTTGCCCGCCAAATAGGGCATCCAAGGGTCGTCGATGATGATGACGTCGTAGAGTCCGGCGCCGTCCGCCGCGTTGCCGACGACGGAATCCCGGTAGGTGACATAATCGCTGGCCACGTTGCGGTTGCGGCCGTCCGGCTGCAGGATGCCCAGCTCCACGTTGTTCCCGGTGATGTGCTCCCACTCCGGGATGATCCGGAAGAGGGCGGTGGTCTCCGGGCCGGCGAACGCGGCGATCCGGATCGTCACGGGTCGCGTGACGGCGGGCGGGAGGTCTGGCCCGTCATCACCGCACGCGCCGAGGATGATCGCGAGCACGACGAGCAGCGGCACCACCAGCGGCGGGTACGCGCGACGTGTCGAGCGGTGCGGTCTCTGCTGCACGCTGTGCCTTCGGTCTAGTCGTTGCCGGTGACGAGCCGGTAGTAGGGGCCGAAGTCCGCCTCGGTGCGCAGGCGGCCCAGTTTCTCGAACTCACGGTCCAGTCCGCGCACGACATCTTCCATCGTGATCGCACGAGACGCATCCGCGGCAAGGAAGGCGGCCGTTGTGGCGGCGTTGCGGATGTTGCCTCCGGTCACCCGGAACCGCTGCGCCAGCCACGCCAGGTCGATCGCCTCCTGTGGAGCCTCCTTTGGGAAGGAGAGCTGCCAGATCTGGAGGCGTTGTGCCTCGTCCGGCTCTCGAAAGTCGACTGCGACGTGGATCCGGCGGAGGAAGGCATCGTCCATGTTCGCGCGCAGGTTGGTCGCGAGGATCACGATGCCGTCGTATGACTCGATGCGCTGGAGGAGGTACGCGACCTCGATGTTTGCGTATCGGTCGTGGGAGTCGCCGACCTCGGAGCGCTTGCCGAAGAGCGCGTCGGCTTCGTCGAAGAACAGCACCACGTTCCCAGCCGACGCCGCCTCGAAGATGCGCTCCAGGTTCTTCTCGGTCTCGCCGATGTACTTCGAGACGAGCGATGACAGGTCCACCTTGTACACGTCCAGGCCGAGCGCCGTGCCGACGACTTCCGCGGACAGCGTCTTGCCGGTGCCACTTGCCCCGGCGAACAGCGACACCAGGCCCTGGGAGCCAGTGGAGTTGAACCCCCATTTGTCATAAACGGTGGCCGAGTGCTTGTAGCGAGCGACCAGCTCACGCAGCTGCCGCTCCTGGCCCGGCGGCAGCACCAGGTTCTCCCACGTGCGGCGGGATGAGATGCGCACCGCGAGTTCGTCCAGCGCGCCCGAGGCTAATCGCCGCACCGCGCTGTCGAGGTCGCCCAGTCCCTGGTACGCAATCCGTGCGAGGCGTAACGCTTCCGGATCCAGGCGATGCCCGCGTTCCGGTCTGCGACCGAAGGCATCCGCCCATTCATCGGTCGTAGCCATGCGGATGTTCAGTTCACGCTCCTGCCACGGACGGTCGGGCAGCGTGCGGATCTCGATCGGTGTGGCGGAGGAAAGCACCCACGTCAGGTGGTCGGCGCGTTCCACCCAGTGGTCGGCCACGGGGGTCAGGCGAGGTTCCTCGACTTCCAGGAGGATCCCCGCGCCGCGCGCGGTCGCGTCTCGGATCAGCGCGCGCCACCCGTCGTCCTCCTTCGGGACAGGCGCCACCAGTAGCGGAAGGCCGGTCGTGCGCGCTGCCTCCCCGTGCCGCGACGTGCGGTCGCCGCCGTGCACCAGGAGCATCATCCCCGCTGCCGCGTCACCTCGATGCTCCGCCGCGGGCATCAGGTCCACGCCGCGGGGCAGGGCGGGGTCCGGCGACTCGTCGCCCGCCAGCGACCAGAGCACACGGGGGGACAGCTGCACGGGGCGTACCGCCCAGGCCTGCTCGCCGCTCACGTCCACCAGTTCCGCCCGCCGGAGCCGCGCACCTTCGGAGAGCGTGAGGAGCCCCGGATGCTCGCCCGAGAACAGACGTCCGATGGTCGACAGCCACGGTCGCGTCGCGCTCACGTCGTCCTGGGCGTACGCCAGCAGGCGCTGGCGGGCGGGGCTGCGCTCGATCGCCACCAGGAGCGCCAGCACCTCCGCCTCTTGAGGTTCCAGAGCCGCGCGCCGCACGAGCGTCGAGAAGCGGGAGCTGTCCTTGAGCGACGCGTGAAACTGCGCTCGCAGCTCCGCGACCCGCGCGGTCACGTCCATGCGAGGTGCGAACGCTGCCTCGTCGTCGGGGTGAGCCAGCCCCGGGAGCTCGGACAGGAGCCGGTCGACCTCGTCGTCCTCGATGACGAGCCCCGCAAGGTCGCGCGGAGGGCCTGATGAGAGCCGGCGCTCCAGTGCCTCGGCCTCGATCACGGCGCTACCGAATTGCTCCCAGGCTTCGACCGGCATGTGACCCCCGCGCCAGATCGTCATCAGCCCCGCGCACAGTTTGTCACGTTTTTGTCACCTGCATGCGTTTATTGACACGCCGCCGCACAATAGGCGCGCGGGGAATCAATGGCGCTTCTGCGTCCGCAGCCCCGCGTGTGCGCCATCCCCAGCGATGCACCGCGTAGGCGGGCTGCGAAAAGGCTCCTGTGGACTCCATCTGCGTCGGCATCGTTGACGAGAACGAGATTTTTCGTCGGGGTCTGGTGGCGTGTTTCGCCGCCGATTTATCCGTGACAGTGAGCTATGAGAGCGCGCAGTTGCAGCCGGAGGCGCACGTCGCCCTGGTGATCAGCTCCGTGGACGTCGCCACCTCGACGCGATTCCCTGTCCCGCTGCTGGTGTGCACCGACGCGCCGATCACGGATCAGGTGCGGCAGTGGAACACGATCATGGGCGTGCTGCCGCGCGCGGCGCTGAAGCCGGCGCAACTGATCGCAGGGGTGCGCGCCGCTGCGAGCGGGTTGCAGGTGAACCTGCTGGACAGCCCTTCTGCGTCCCTCTCAGGGCGTCACATGGACGTGCTGAAGCTGCTTGCAGAGGGCGCCGCCACGCGTCAGATATCGGACCGTCTCGGCTACTCGGAGCGCACCATCAAGCACGCCGTGGCCGAGATCATGGAGGAGCTGGGCGCCCACTCGCGCGCTGAAGCGGTCGCCATGGGCATCCGCCGAGGGCTCATCTAGCCGCACTTGACCCGGCTTCGTTCAACTGCTCCCCTGCTGCGTGACACGTCTCCAGCGGCGTTGCCCCATGGTGCAACTGTTGATGCACCGTCAGGGGCAGGGCTGGCTGCACCTGGCGGGCCGGACACGGCGGGAGGGTGCAGCGGTGTTGCACTGATGCTGTCAGCGCCGCCTCCTCGATCCGAATGATTGGCACATCCGGTGGCACGAGCGGCCCTTCGCGGGGACCGGCCGGAGTGGTCGAATGGCCGCATGACGCACGGAAGATTGTCCGTATGGATCGAAGACGCGAACCCGATCTACCGGCGCGGGCTGTCCGCCTGCCTGGAGGCGGAGGGCATCCGCGTCGCGGGGGAGTCAGACCGTCTGGCCCGTCGTGTGGAGGCCGCTGAGGCCGCCGCGCTGATCTTCGACGCCAGCGCCGGCCACCTGGGCGAAGTGGTCAACCTACAGCGTGGTAGCGAGGTCGGCCTGGTGGCGCTTGTCCGCGACCAGCACGATCCCGCGCTCGTCGACGCCATCGAGGCCGGCGTGTCCGGCATCCTCCTGCGGGAGGAACTGTCCCCCGCCTCACTCAGTGCCGCGCTGCGCACGGTCGCGACCGGCCAGAGCGCGGTCCCTGCGCGTCTGCTGGCGAAGATCCTCGAGAGCGCCGCGCGCGGGAAGCGCCACGCCGCCTTCGACATCGGTGGCCGCGAGGTCGCGGTGCTTCGAGAGCTTGCGGACGGATACGACACCGGGGAGATCGCGGACTCGCTCGCCTACTCGGAGCGGATGGTGAAGCGCATCGTCCACGATCTGCTGGTGAAGATGAACTGCCGCAACCGCGCACAGGCCGTGGCGCTCGCCGTCCGGCACGGGCTGATCTAGGGGCCAGGAGCAAGCGATGCTGCACCTGCTCGACATGACGTTGGAGAACTTCCTCCGTGGCGAGGTCCCCCTGGACGATCGCATCGACGTGGCCTACGAGGCGCCCGATGACGAGTGGCGCAGCCGGATCACCCGGCCCACCATCAACCTCTTCGTCTGGGACATCCGTCGCAACCAGGGCGAGGCGCAGGGCGGCATGGACCTGGTGGAGCGCGACAACGAGCGCTTCCACCGCCCCACGCCCCCGCGTATCGACTTCCGCTATCTCATCACCACGTGGACATCAGAGGTCCGCGACGAGCATCAGCTCCTGGGCGCCGTCCTGACGGCCTGCCTGCGCCAGCCACTCATACCGGAGCGCTACGTGGAGGGCATCCTCGCGGAGTCGCTCCCGGTCCCGCGCATGCAGGTGGCCAAGTACGACGGCGCGGAGAGCAGCGAGTTCTGGGCCTCCATGGGCGGTCAGCTGAAGGCTTCGCTGGACGTGATCGTTACCGCAACCGTGGATGCCACGGTGCTGGTCAAGGCCGGCCCGCCGGTCACCTCCGTTGGCATCGGCGGTGAGGTCCGGGGGACCGACAGCCGGAGCGAACGGATCCGCGAACTGGCGCCCAATGGCACCGCTAACGGATCTGTCGTGCCAGACGGGGGGGCCACTTGATCCCCTCGCGTGTCCCGGTGGATGTCCCTGGTGCGCCTCACGGTGGCCGCAACGGCGCGTTTACGCTCGCCGCAAGCGGTCACTGGTTGGAGAACCGAGTTTGGCGAGCGTACTCGTCGGCGACTTCGGCGCGGTCATGCGCCTCGGCCTCATCGGAGTGCTGGGGGACGCTGACATTACCTGCGTCGCTGAACCCGATCACGACGCCAGGCGGCGAGGTCTCCTCCAGAGACTGGACGATGTCCACCCGGATGCGGTGGTCGTCGACTGGGATGACCGCAGGTATGAGGCAGTTACGGCGTCGGTGCTCGCCCGACATCCGGAGGTCACTGTGATCGCCTGCTCCAGCAACCGGCTCTCGCTGAGGGTCGTGCCGGGGCAGCGGGACCGCGGTCCTTATGAATCGAAGTTGAGCGCACAGGGGCTCGTGGAAGCGGTACAGGCCGCTTCCGCCCGGTAAGGAAGGCAAGATGGCTGTCTATCAGGCACCCGGCGTCTACGTCGAGGAAGTCGAGGGCGGTTCGCGGCCGGTCCAGGGGGTTGCCACCTCCGTCGCGGCCTTCGTCGGGTTCACGGAGCGCGCCCCCGAGGGCAACCCCGACGACCCGACTGGCGTCCGGCCGACGCTGGTCACCAACTGGTCGCAGTTCGAGCGGAACTACGGCGGCTTCGTCGAAGGCGCCATGCTCCCGCACGCGGTGTACGGCTTCTTCGCCAACGGCGGTGGGCGCTGCTACATCGTGAAGGTCCCGCACCTTGGCGCGGACGGCGCGGCCCTCCCCGTTGCCGCTGACGACCTCGTCGGCAACGAAGCGGCGCGCACCGGCATCAACGGCCTGGCCGTCGCCGAAGACGTCACCATGGTGATCGTCCCCGACCTCATCTCCATCGCCCGTGGTGCTGACGGCACCGTGGACATGGACACCTGGCGGGGCGTGCAGTCCGCGCTGATCTCGCACTGCGAGCAGCAGAAGGACCGCATGGCCATCCTGGACGCACCTCCGGGCATGAGCCCGCAGCAGGTCCTGGAGTGGCGCACCGCCGCCGGCTACGACTCCATGTTCGCGACGCTCTACTACCCGAGCATCCGGATCGCGAACCCGCTGTCCAAGCCCAACAACGACCTGCCCAAGACCATCACCATCCCGCCGTCCGGTCACATTGGTGGCCTCTGGGCGCGGACGGACGGCATCGGCGTTTGGAAGGCTCCGGCCAACGAAGTCCTGCGCGGCGCGCTGGACCTCGAGTACCAGATGACCACGGGCGAGCAGGAAATCCTGAACCCGGTCGGCATTAACGCCATCCGCGCGTTCGGTGTCCGCGGCATCCGCGTGTGGGGCGCTCGCACCACGTCGTCGGACCCGCTGTGGCGCTACCTCAACGTCCGCCGTCTCTTCAACTACATCGAGGACTCGCTCCTCGGTGGCACGCAGTGGATGGTGTTCGAGCCGAACGACGCGAACCTCTGGGCGCGCGCTCGCCGCACGGTGAATGCCTTCCTCCTCGGCCTGTGGCGCCAGGGCGCCATGGTCGGCGGGACCCCGGACGCTGGCTTCTACGTCAAGTGTGACGAAGAGACCAACCCCAAGGAGTCCGTGGACGAGGGCCGCGTGACGATCGAAATCGGTGTTGCGGCTGTGAAGCCTGCCGAGTTCGTGGTCATCCGTATCGCTCAGTGGGCGGGCCCGGGCTCCGAGTAATCGGAGCTCGTCGCCAGCGCTTATCTGGAAGGGATAGCTGACTATGCCAGACCTGCTTACTACCTCCGCTTTCTTCGTCGAGATCGACGGCGTCACCGTGGCCCAGTTCAAGGAAGCCACCGGGATCGACTCCGAGACCAACGTCATCGAGTACAAGGAGTCCACCGCTGCCGGGAAGCTCCTGATCCGGAAGGTGCCCGGCTCCCCCAAGTGGGCGGACATCGTCTTGAAGCGCCGCCTGGACACCAGCAAAGCCCTCTGGGACTGGCGTCAGGTGGTCCTGAACGGCGACATCGACGGCGCGCGCCGCAACGGGTCCCTGGTCATCTACGACTCCATGGGTGCGGAGACGGCCCGCTGGAACTTCGAGAACGGCTGGCCGTCCCACTGGAAGGGCTCCGACCTGAACGCCGGCTCGGACGAGATCGTCGTCGAAGAGCTGACCATCACGCATGAAGGGTTGGTCCGCGCATGACCCTACAGACGGAGTTCCCGTTCACGCTGCCGCGTGGCTACCTGGACGATCACGGCACGCTTCACCGCGAGGGCGTCATGCGCCTCGCGACGGCGCGCGATGAGATCGAGCCGCTGCGCGATGCGCGCGTGAAGGAGAACGAGGCGTACCTGACTGTGATCGTCCTCTCGCGGACGATTGTGAAGCTGGGTTCGCTTCCGCAGGTCACGCCCAAGACGATCGAGGGACTGTTCTCGAGCGACCTGGCGCACCTGCAGGACTTCTACACCCGCATCAACTTCGGGGGCGCGGCAGAGCAGGCCGCAGCCGTCGAACAGCAGGGGGCACCCGTCCCTTTGGGAATCGCGGCCGCCGGAGCTTGATGACGTACCCGCAGGAGGACACGTGGGACGAGGTCGCGTACCTCGCCTACCACCTCCACTGGGACATCGACCGCCTGGTCGACCTCGAGCACGACGACCGCTTGCTGATGGTGAAGAAGGTCGCGGACCTCAACCGACGTGCGTGGGAAGGGGTGAAGCAACTTGGCTGATCACCCTCCGTTCACGGGGCGGTTCATGTTCGAGGTGGATGGCATCACCATCGGCGCCTTCCAGGAGGTCTCCGGCCTCCAGGTTGAGCTGGAGGGTGGCGCTGAGACCGAGATCAAAGAGGGCGGCCAGAACGAGTACATCCACCGCTTCCCCGGCCGGATGAAGTGGCAGAACCTCGTCCTGAAGCGCGGCACCACCGAGGACAATGCGCTCTTCGACTGGTTCCGGGAGGCTTCCGGCGAGGGATACGCAGAGACCGACTCGCTGGAGCGCAAGCTGGCAGCGCTGGCCATGGTCGACTCACAGGGCGAGATCGTCCGCACGTGGGTCTTCTTCGACGCGTTCCCCGTGAAGTGGATCGGCCCCAAATTCGCCGCGTCCTCCACCGAGGTCGCGACTGAGCAGCTGGAAGTCGCCCACCATGGATTCCGGGTCGACATCTGAGGCAGGCGGCCTGAGCTACCCGTCCCTCCCGCGCGCGCTGCGCGCGGGAGGGCGGCGTTCGGTTGCCTCTTCTCGCCCTGGTCTGGGCATCACCCGGATGCTTCCCCGCTCCCGTCCGCTGATGCGGGCGCTGCTGTCGTCCGTGGAGGCCGACGCAGGCGGAGACGTCCTGGGCCGGGCGGTGCGCCCCTTCCTCCGTCGTCGTCTCCGGTTTCCGATGGCCACGCGCTCACTCGCCGTCGCACGCTCGCTCACGAGGACTGCGCACGAAGCGGCTGCCGCGGCGCCGGGCGGGGCCATGTCCTCCGCCTCGGTGCTGCGCGCGCCGTCTGTCCTTGCGCAGGTGGCGGACGCCCAGGCGCGGGCGACAGCGCAACGGGCCGCCGTCGCTGCCACGTCCCAGCGCGTTGGCGCGCCGGCGTCCACCCCCGCGGCTCCCACGCAGTTCGCGGCACCTTCCATCGCACGCACCTCGAGTGGTACACCGTCGATTTCGCGGTCAGATGCGATGTCACACGTCGCCCCACCGCTGGCGATTGATGCTGCCGCGGGTGACGTGGCGCGCTCGGGCGCTCCCGCAGCATCTCGCTCGCCGCAGGCAGCCACGCCGGCACCGATCCAGTCACCCGCCGCCTCGAGGCCGCCCGCTTCGCCCTCGGTGGCGCGTGCTGCGCAGTCCTCCGGTGATCCCGGGGCGACCACCGTCCGGAGCACGCAGACCCCCGCCCGCCGTGCGATCGTCACGACATCGACGCCGGCTTCCGCGCCTACTCCTACGCCTGGCGCCCCTGCGGCGCAGACGCCGTCACCGCAGGCTGGCTCACAGCCGCCCGGCACGCGGCGCGTCGGCCAGCGCGCGACCCGCATCGAGGAGGCCACCCCGGCACGTCCGGTGGCGCGATCCGCGACGCCTGGATCGCAGGCATCGACGCCCTCCGACACCTCGGATGTTGCGCGCGCTCAGTCGGCGGACCCAGTTCCGACAGCCGCCGGTCGGCCGTCCGATGTCATATCGCCAATCCGACGCGCCAGCGTGCAGGAGCAACGCGCCGGTGCGGATGCCCCGGATCTCGCCCGAGCCGCCGCCGGCGAAGCATCGACCCCAGACCCGACTCCGACGGCCACCCCGTCGCCCAATGTCACCTCGGCGGACGCTGCGGCGCAGCGAGTCGCAGGAGATGGTGCCGCTCCCCCGTCGGGGGCGGGCACGGACGCACTCCAGCGGCTGGCCACCATGCGCGGGCGGCTGCGGCGCCGTGGCGCGGGCTGGCAGGCCCCATTGGTTCCATCGATGCGGCCCATCGGGCGGCTGCCAACCATCCGCCGGATCGAGGCGACCGGGACCCTCGCGGACGCCTTGCGCAGCAACGTCTCCAGCCTCCCCGACATGGTCGCGCCGCCCCTGGGAGTCCCCATCGGTCGTCGCGCGGAGACTCAGACGTCGACGACGTCCCCGTCAGCAGCGGCGCCTCTTCCCGCGCCACGTGTTGCCGATGTGCCCGCAGCGCCAGCAGCGAGCGGGACGACGAACGCGCCCGGTCCGATATCGAACGGCCCTGCGGCGCAGCGCGTGGTCACGCCACCCGCACCGCCCGCGCCCTCAGCACAGGCAGCGCGGCGCGCCTCCACTGAGGGGACTCCGCCGGCGTCCGCGCCGTTATCTGCTCAGCGCGCGGCCAATCCGGAAGTCGCCCGCCCGCGCTCCACCTCGGGCGAGACACGGCAGGCCGGCGATCAGCCCACGGCGCAGCGATCCCCCGACGCCGACCTCACCGACCCGACTCCGCGCGGTCCGCAGCGTGCCACGCAGCCATCGCCCGCGGCTCCGTCGTCGGGTTCAGACACCGAGGTTGCGCGCAGCACGCAGCTCGCGCACAGCGCCGACGATGGACACGACCACAGTGGGGACGCCGCCCAGCGCGCGACCACCCAGCGCACAGGTACGCCGGGCGAGGTCGCCGCCGAGCTACCGTCCTCACCAGCGGCCGGCATCGCGCGCTCATCCCGCGCTGCTGACGTCGTCGCGCGTAGCGTCGCCCCCACCGCGATTGCGCGTGAGGTCGATGCCGAAGCAGCGACCTCCGTCGAGCGCTCGATGACGGCCGATGGTGCTCAGTCGGAGTCGGTGCAACGCGTGGCGGCCTCGACACCATCCGAGCTTGATCCTCAGGGGATGTTCGCGCTCCGTCGCCTCGCGGACCTGGGCTCGACAGTCGTAGCCGTGGGCAGTGATACGTCGCCGCCCACGCATGGTGCGGTCGGCCGCAGCGCTGACCTCGATGCTCTCGCGCCACCGGCCGGTACGCCCGGCCCATCGTCTCCGCTGTCGAGGACTGCGCGTGAGTTGCCCGTTCCGCCAGCGCCATCAGCCCCACCATCCGCGCCCGTCGTGCCGGCATCGGCGCAGCCGATCGCTCGGGCGGCCGACGCGGTTGCCGCGCGAGTGACGCAGCCGGATGTTGCGCGCACAGCGACGTCCCCCGCGTCGTCGTCCAGCTCGTCACAGCCGCTCCGCGTCTCTTCCGCTTCGGTGCAGCGGGCCGCGTCCGAGACAGTGGCGGCGGACAATGCCCTGCGCTCAACCAGCCCGTGGCGTGCGCAGGCAGGTGATGCCGCTGCTCAGCGCGAGCCATCACCGCCTGTCCCGCAGGCCCCGCCCTCGATGTCGCAGCGGACATCGGACATCGCACGCAGTTCGCTGTCGGGCAGTGCTTCCAGCGCGCCTGCCTTCGAAGCTGCTGGCGTCGAGGTTCACCGCAGCGCGTTCAACGGAGCTGTCGAGTCAGGCGACGCCAGCGGTGGCGGTGGCTCAGGGTCGATCGTCCGAGGCACGAGTACCGGTGGCACCGACGACACCGCTGGCTCCGGTCGCGCTGGTGGCGACGGTGTGCGGAGGGAGGGGGTCGAGCCTTCAGCTGAGCCGTCCACGACTCTCAGCCGGAGCGTGGCTCCGGATCCCGCTGACTTCGCTCGCCGCCTGGTGGACGGCGTCACCCCTGACACGACCGCATCGGGTGGAGGGTCGCCCTCGGCGGCCGCGGGCGTCGGCCCGACCACGCCGAGCGCGGTCTCCTCGATCGTTTCGTTCTTGAACCAGGCGGGCGCGATGGCAAGCGCGGCAACGTCCGCCAACGCGGTCCCCGCTACGTCCGATGCACCAACGAGCGCGCCGATCGGCGGCTCCTCCGCGGCATCGCCAGCCTCGCGCGCAGTCGATCCTGCTTCACCCGCGCCGGACGCCGCGCGTTCGCTCGAGAATTCGTCGACGCAGAGTCCAACGTCGGCGGCACGCGCGACGGTGGAACCGGCGTCGTCAGGTGCGTCCTCGTCCGCTGCGCGTTCGATCGAATCCCGCGCGTCCTCTGAGGCCGCCCGGGCCGTCGATCAGCGCGCGGATCCGCGGGACGTATCGCGGGACGTCGATGCTGCCGTAGCCCGACTGGCTCCTCCCGACGCAGGCGGCTCAGCGCACGCGGTTGGGTCGAACGACACCGATGCCGGAACGGTCGCCCGCGACATCGAGAGTGCCATGGTCAATGCCGCGGACGGCGGTGACCCGGGCATTGGCCGGTCACTGCACCTTCCGCGCTCAGTCCCCGCAGTCGAGGGTGATACGGCTGGGATCGGGCGCGAAACGCTGACTGGCGGCGTCGTCGGCGCATCGACTGTCTCGCTCCCCGTCGGCCCGCTGGCGCACCTGGGGCCGGGCGCGGCGGCCAACCGGTCGGCGGAGCCCGCTCAGGGCACGGCGTCGAGAGCGTCCGCTCCCACCGCCCCGGCCGCCGTTTCGTCGCCGGACGGCGCGGACGTGTCGCGTGCTGTGGGCTCGCCGCCGCCGGTGTCGCGTTCCGTCGATGTTGCGCGCGCGGCTACCTCCGACACGGGCTCAGCGTCGGGTCATGTGGATGCGCCTTCGAGCGGAAACACGTCGGCGCAGCGGATCGTCTCGGCGCCACTCGCTGGATCGCTCCCTGCACCCGTGGACCTCGTTGCTCGGCGTCAGGCGCGCCTGGCCTCGTTTGCCCTGGATAGCGCCACCTCGTCTGCGACCACCGGCGCGACACGTGCGCCGGGTGCGATCTCCCGGTTCGCCGCTGCGCCGCCGGGGCTTGCGCGCCTGGTCAGTGCGTCTGCTGCGTCCGCGATGGCCTCTGCGGTGGCTGGCGCGGAGCGTCGGAGCCGCATGTTCTCGCTGCGCCGCGCCTTCGCCCGTCGCGGAACTGCGCGAGGGGGCGTCGGCGCAGGCGCCACGTTCGCGCACGGCTCCGGCGGTTCGAGCAGCCTGCCCGTGGCGAACCGGTGGGTGGCTGGCATGCCCGCAGCCGGAGGACGCCCCTCCGCCAATGCCTCGACCATCGGTACGCGCAGCGCCGCGTCGGTGCATCGAGCTGCCCTCGTTGGTCAACGTTCAGCGACCAACGGATCCGCCAGCCGAGTTGCCGCTGCCACATCGAGGTCCGGCGGGCCGTCGTCGCGGTCTCAGCGGGCTGCGTCCACCGCCGTGGGCTCCGCGAGCACGACGTACGGATCGCACGCACCCGTAGCCCGAGCGCTGCACGGGACGACAGCCCACCTCGCTCGCGCTGTGGCGCTGCGTCATGGCGCGGCCGCATCACAGGCGAGGCGATCTTCCGCGGACGACGGCACGTTCGAGACCCACGAAGGCCTCGACTCGTCGTATGGCGCGGGTTCGGGACGCGGTATCGGCTCGATCGCCCGCTGGCATTCCCCCACGCACTTTGGCGTCGATCGGGGGCGATCCGGCTCCAGCCCGGCATCCAGCGCCGCGATGCGTTCGATGTGGGCCGCGAGTCCGCCAGGAATCTCGCGGCCCGTGGCCGGTGGATCGTCGCCGTCTTTCGTAGCGTCGAACTCCCCGATGCGGACTGCCGGTGCGGGGAGCACGAGCAGCAGCATCGCGGCTGGCGCAGGGAGCAGCGCGGGCTCCGCGCATGGCATCGGCCGCATCGTTGCGCTCGACTCGTCGCGACGGTCGACATCGATCACACGTCGTTCGATGGCTCGAGGCGCGGACGCGCATCGGTCTGCTCCGACCGGCGGGTACGGCGGCCACGT
>Ga0172380_10006041_pt1 | contig 14298 bp, 11 predicted proteins | sample Leawe162metaG_FD_119747 | JGI IMG/M metagenome (GOLD analysis project Ga0172380, IMG submission 119747) | Leachate microbial communities from a municipal landfill in Southern Ontario, Canada - Leachate well 162 metaG | ecosystem: Engineered > Solid waste > Landfill > Unclassified | place... | reverse complement strand
TAAATATGATGAGATAAGTGACATAATATATTCACCAGATTGAAAAAGCTTTGCCTATGTTGCAAAAAAAGATTGAAAAAGGTTTATGGTTAAAGATTGAGTTGAATGAACTAAATATGATGATATTATTTGTATAATATTTCCAAAAAATTGAAAGAGCTTTTCCTATGAAGCAAAAAAAGATTGAAAAAGGTTTATAATAAAAGATTGAAAGGAACTATGAGAATGAGCAGATTGAGTATATTCCTCAGATTGAAAAAGCTTTGCATATGTAACAATAAAAAATTGAAATTGATTTATAATAAAAGATTGAAAGGAACTATGAAAATGATCTAGACCAGTATATTCTCCAGATTGAAGAAGTTTTGCTTATAGAACTGTAAAAGATTGAAAATATTTTGTAATTCAAATAACAAATGATCAAAATGTTTTAAGTAATAATGAAATAAATTCTAATACAACTAGTTCAAATAATCCAAATAACTCAAATCCAACCAATCAATTTAAAGTAATTACCGATTCTCAAAAAGAATTCGTAAACAAAAAAATTGCAAATTATAATGAGAGTAGAATTAATACTGTTTTAAGTAAAATTGATATCTTATTATGAAAAAATTTATCTGAAAAGAATAAAAATCTATTAAATGACTTAAAAATTATTCTTGAAGAGAGATTAAATAGTTTGAAATAGATTATCTATAATCCTCAAGTTTCTTCGAGATTTGAGGATTTATTTTATTTTTTAATGTTTAGGAATTATGAAAAAAATTATATTTTTAGTTGCTGATTCTGACTGTTGAAAAAGTACGATATTAAGTTTATTGAAAACCAATTTATGACTGAAGCCAAAATGAAGATTTTTCTTAATTAAATGAGAAAAATGGTTTATCCCTCAAATGTCTAAAGATGAATTATTTCTAGATTTAGATTGAAAAATAGATGAATTAAATTTAAAATGATATGAATGAATATTAATTTGAGCTTATCAAGATTCTATAGAAAAAGCTATTGATATATGATTAAAAAAATGACTTAATGTATCTGTTTTATATTTAACATCTAGCCTAAGAAAAACTTATATTCTAGACAATATAATTTTTAATAAAGTTAAAAAAACAAAAGTTAATTTTATTGAATCTGATAGTAAGAATATTAAAAATAATGATAATGCAAAAATTTTAGAAAAATTATTAAAATAAATAATCAATCTTCAAACCCGCACAAATAATACCTGGAGAAAAATAAAAATTTGCATTTAATACAAAATTGTTATCATATTTAGGACTTAACTCCTAAAATTTATAGAAACAAACTTGAATTTACACTAAAAATAATTACCATTTATACAACTTTGCCTAATAACCCAATTCCTTATGAAAAAACTAATATTTACACTTACACTAATTCTTCTATCATTTAATCTAGCCAATGCTAATGAATTATATGAAACGACTATTGATGGGTACAAAATCAAAGCCTTAAAAGTTGTAAAGAATTCTGGGTATAAGATAATTGTGTGAGTAAGCGAAAAATGAGAATCGCTAGAGAGTATGGTAAATAGATATGGTTGAGTTAGTTGAGTTAATGGGGCTTATTTTTGTCCGGCTGATTATAAGGAGTGTGGTGGGGTTAATAAATCTTGGGCTGATAGAATAAGTAATTGATATAATTGGAGTACAACTCCTGATGATACAGGTCCAGAGAGAGTAATTTTTGCTTTTGACAAGGCACAAACTCCTTTTTTGTTTCGTAAGGCTCACGATTATTCTCGCTGAAGCAATGAAGATTTTGTGGCTTGAAAGACTTTAAATAATGATAAGCAAACAGAAATATTTAATTGAATCGGAAATCATCCGCTTTTACTTCAAGATTGAATTAGTAAAATCGGAGAAAGTGGGGCTATTGATAATAAGATGAAAGCAAAAAGCCTTAAGAATTTTATTTGTTCGACTAAAGATGGAAATACTATTTATATGTGAGGAGTAGAAAATATTACTATTTATGGAATTCCAGATATTCTAATCAAATTAGGCTGTTACAATGCAATAAACCTAGATTGAGGTGGCTCGACAGCTATGATTTACAATAATAAATATATTCGCGGACCAGGGAGAAATATAATGGATGCTTGGATTATAATTCCTGATACAAATCATTCAGCGAAAGCTGTAGATAATGCAGAAAAAACTACAAATTTAGTTAAAAATACTATAAATCCAGTTGATTCAAAAATTCAAAAAACTCTAGATGCTTTTAGAAAAATTTTAGATAAAAAATTTGGTATATTTGATAATACTGTTCGCAAATCAAAACTATCTGTATTAAGCCAGAAATTAGAAGTCCTTATTACAAAAACATCTAATTTAAGTTCTAAAAAACCGATTTATATTGCACTTAAAAAAGAGGTGGATTTGAGAATTGAATGAACAAAATAGAATTTTAAATCTATTTTTGCTATAAAACAAAAAAGACCGAGAAATCGGTCTTTTTTTATTTTGACTTGATAATTTTATCTTAAGTAATATATTTAATAAAGTTTATATATTTAAAAAAATAAAATGTTAATAATTGATTATATACTTCTTGTTGTTTTAATTTTTCTTAATCTTATTGAGTGGGTTATAATTATAGATATAATTTTATCTTGGGCTCAATTACTTTGAATTAGAATCCAAATTAAATTTATTAGATCTATAACAACTCCGATTTATACAAAAGTTAGAAAATACTTACCCACTACTTTTTGACCAATAGATTTCTCTCCTATTGTAATATTTTTTATTATTCAAATTATTAGCAGTGTTATACTTAACTTAAGACCTTCTTTATTAACCTTTTTTTAAAAAATGAAGACCAAAACAATTGATTATACATTATTTTTTATTTTCTTTTCATTAGTAGTTTTTTGAATGATTATGATAAGTTCAGTGAGCGTTTATCCATCATTTAAAGTAACTTCTTTAATGCCAAAGGATTCGATGTTTGTAAAATATTTCCCTAATGCCTTTTATTTTTTCAAAAGTTTGGCTCATACTATTATAAGTATAATTTTATTTATAGTAATAACTAAGGTTCCATATAAAATTTTTGAAAAATATGCTAGAGAAATTTTTGGTTGAGTATTGATTTTTCTTGTTATAGTACTTCTTGTTTGAGTTACTTATAATTGAGCAAAATGATGGATAAATGTCCCATTTGTACCATTTTCTCTGCAGCCTGCTGAATTCTTGAAATTAGGTCTTATAATTTATTTGGCATATTTTTTAAAAAGAAAAAAGAATGAAATAGCAGATCTTTACAATGGATTTTACCCATTTATGGCGATAGTTTGAATTGTGGTTTTACTTTTATGATTACAACCTGATTTTTGAACAATACTTATCGTAGTGCCAATAGCTGTAATATTATATTTTATTTGATGATGAAATATAAGGCACTTATTAGCTGTTGCCTTAATTTTTTCTATATTTACGGTATTTGTGTATTTTGTATGAAAAGTAAGCTCAGGTGGGCAGAGAAATACTTTTTCTTATATAACAGAAAGATTTGATAATTTCTTGACTAGTAATCAAACATCAATTCAAAATAAGACTATTAATTTTCAGACAAAACAATGACTAATCGCTATTTGAAGTTGATGATTTTTTTGACTTGGATTTTGAAAATCTATTCAAAAATTTTGATATTTACCAGAAGTCCAGTGAGATTTTATATTTTCTGTAATTGCAGAAGAGTTATGATTTTTATGAATATTATTTTTAGTCGGACTTTATCTAGTTATTGCATACAGATGATTTTATATTTCCTCCAATGTATCCGAGCCATTTTGAAAATATTTAGCTGCTGGAATTACAACTTGGATCATGATTCAAACATTTGTAAATATATGAGTTAATTTAAATATTATACCACTAACCGGAGTAACTCTTCCTTTTATAAGCTATGGATGATCTTCGCTTATGTCGCTTATGATATGAGTTTGAATTCTGCTTAGTATCTCACGCGATGTAAATTACGAAAATACTACACCGTCAAATTCTAAATTTTTTAGAAGAAAAAAAGTTGTTTAAATTTAAACAACTTTTTAATATTGAATTTTAATTATATCCAGCTTATAGCATCCACTGGACAAACACTTATTGCGTTATTTACATCTTGTTCATTATAAGTTTCACATTTTTTAGCTTCTGATAAATATTCTTTATTATAGTCAAAATAATTTGGAGCTACTTGTATGCAGGCTCCACACCCAATACAATTATTGTTTACAAAAGGTCTTTTTACTACTTTATCACTCATAATTCTAATTATTAATTTTTAAAAAGTGTGAGTATTTTATATATTTTATTTATTTTATCAAGCAGAAATTATCTAAAAAATTTGTTTTTAGAGAATATTTAAATATAATTTAAAAATAATAATTTTTAATATAAAAAATATGTGAAAAGTAATAGAGACTACAGATGCAAATTTTGCAAATGATATAGCAACAGGGGTTAGTATTGTAGATTTTTGGGCAATCTGGTGTGGTCCTTGTCAAGTTATGATTCCTCGTCTTGATGAACTTGCTACAAAAATGTGAGATAAAGCAAAAATTATGAAAATGAATGTAGATGAGAACGGACAAGTTCCTCAAACATTTTGAATAAGAAGTATCCCAACTATGATAATCTTTAAGGACGGAAAGGCTGTAGAACAATTAGTTTGAATTCAGTCTGTAGATTTACTAGCTTCAAAACTAGAATCTCATATTTAAAAAAATTTTTAAATAAAAAAATGCCCGAATTTTCGGGCATTTTTTTATTTCTTTCTCTCCTCTTCATTCTTCTTTTTTTGTTCATCTTTCTTTTTTTGTTTGTATTCCTCGGCTTGAATCTTGAATTTCTTTTCCTCTTCTATTACTTTTTTATTAAATTCAATTATTTTCTTTTCTACAAATTCAACTGGCTTTGTATATTTCTCACGACTTACTTTTACAACAACTTCTTTTCTTTGTTCATCCAGGTCTGATTTTGTCTTGATTGGTGGGAAAGTAGTGGCACTAAATACGCGAGAAGGCATACCATCTATTAGAAGTTTTGTATAAATGTCATATTTTCTAAGATTAAGTAAATCTGTAGTTGTTATCGTTTTATTATCTCAAATGGCTTCTACAAGCTTAGAGGCATCCTCAGGTCAAACTTGAAAACTCAAAATACTTCATACGTTTCAAAATATTGCTCATCTTACTTGCTCGCTCATTTGTGCTATATATTGATTTGCCATTATAAGATTTAGTTTATATTTTCTGGCTTCTGCTAGAATTGTCGCGAAACTATCAGTTGCAAAATTCTGGAATTCATCAACATATAAGTAAAAATCCTTTCTTTTTTCTTCTGGAATATCAGCTCTTCACATCGCATCAATTTGGAATTTTGTTACCATCATAGATCCAAGAAGTCACATAGAATCTTCTCAGATTTTTCACTTTGATAAATTTACAATTAGTATTTTTTTATTATCCATAATCCAACGAAGAGAAAATGGATTTTTTGGCTGACCAAGTACATTTCTAAGAATTGGATTTGATAAAAATTGTCATACTTTATTTAGTATTGGACTCACTGCTTCAGTCATTTGCTTTTGGTCTAGAGCCTCAAATTCTTGCTCCCAAAATCTTTTAATTATTGGGTCTTCTATTTTTGAAACTATTTTTAATCTAAATGATTTATTAGTAAGCATTAGCGGAATTGACATAATTGTAGAATCTGGAATTTCAAGCAAAGTTAAAATTGCATTTCTCAAAATATATTCAAGCCTTGGTCCCCAGCTATCAGCCCACATTCTCTTAAATATCCCAATAAGCCCAGATGCAACAAGAGGCCTTAGTTCTCTTGATACATTTTCAAACATATTAAAGGCAATTGGGTGTTTGTAATCACTTGGATCAAAATAAATTACATCATTTGTACGAGATTTTGGAATATTAGAAACTAACGTATCAGCTAAATCTCCGTGTGGATCAATTAAAGCAACTCATCTTCACTTCAAGATATCATCATAAATCATATTTTCCAAAATGGTAGATTTTCCCATTCAGGTTTTTCAAATTATGTAAATATGTCTTTTTCTATCACTCACTGTAATCCCAAAATCAAGCTTTTCTCATCTAAAATTAGTCCTTCAAATTGGAGAAATATTTTTATCATCTTTGTCAAGAATAGGAACATTATTTGGTGGTTCGAGTGTTTTTGTTGTAATCCATTTAATTCCTGGAGTCTGCACATAAAGAGTTGGTAAATGCACAATTCAAGCCAACTCAGCACTGTTTAGTATAATATTTTTAGTGTTTTTTCTTTGAACTAAAACATTATCAATATCTTCTTTAATAGATTTTAAAACAATTCAATTCTGGTTTGGAATTGAGAAAAAATTCAGAGCCACAGCAATTTCTTTTATTCAAACTTTGGCTTCTATTTCACTATTAGTCTCAATTCAGGCATTTATTCCAACTGCAAATCAAAACCCAGATAATTTTTTTTCTAAAGTTGGATTTCCATCTTTTGCTACGTCAGCCGCACCTCTATTTGGATTAAAAATAAAAACAAGAGCCTTAAGAAGATAGTAGATAGGAGAAAAAACAATTTTCAAATATTTATAATGCTTTGATAATAAAAATTTCTTAAAAAATTTCGGATATTTAGATAAAAATATACTAACTCTGTATTTATCTTTCCGCTCAAAATCTCATATTGGAGAGAAATTAACTTGAATAAATGATGTATTTTTTGAAGATGATTTATGTAGTGCACTGGTAATTGAAGAAAAAGGGTCGATATCTTCTTTGAATTCGGTATATGTTTTTATTGGCAGAAAATAGGGCTTAAGAAGTCAAAAATTTCAAATAAATCTTTTTTTATCTTCACTTAAATAATCTTTGATTTCTCTAATTTCAATATTTGGATAATGAGCATATATCTGGTTTTCAAATAAATCTCTGTAATCTTTTTCAATTACAAAAATAAAATGGATATTTCATTTAATATTCACGATCTCAAAGCTAAAAACAGGGGATTTTATTACTTTCTCTTTTAAAATAACCCTTTTAACAATTTCTAGGGTATTGTGAAAAATATTGAGGACCTGTTCTGCAATATAGACTCATTTGTCATTATTTCTATCAACACTGATTTCGAGAATTACTTTTTCCATTTTTGTTTTTTTTAATCTATTATGGTATTTATATCTATTTTTTTCTTTTTATCAAAATTTTTATCTATTTATCATATTTTCTCTCAGACTCTTTTTGATTATTATCTATGACTCAGGCTATTAGTGGAGATAAATTATTTCAAATTCTAATCTCATTATCAGTTATTACTCATTTTTCTTTTCCTACAAGAAAAAATCATTTCAATGTTGGTCACATTTTGAGAGGAATTGCTAGAATATTATCTTCTTTTTTGGCTCAAAAAATATTGTCTGAGTTTATAATTCAACTTGAATTTGGAGTCAATTCTCATTCAACTTTCTTGTTTATTACACCAACATTTTTAAATCTTGTGTCATATTTATAGAATAATAATCCGCTTAAAACCTGATGATTCTCCACATATATTATATATCTCGCACCAAATAATTTTTTTGAATAATCCATAATATCAATAAATCATTTCTCTCAAGTCTTAGATAACTCAATAATTTTATTAGTAGCTTCATAAATATTAGCCAATTCTTTACCTGATTCAAGAAGTCTTTTATTTGAAACCTCAATTATATATTTGTACATTAAAATTGCTTCTTTTGGTAAATCTGCTTCAAATTTAGCCAAATCATCTATATTTAAAGCTATAACCTCAGCTTCCTGCGCACATATTACTTCTACATCTTTTTGATTTCTTCCAAAAATTATTCCTTCTCAGATAAAACTTCATTTATCTGCTTTTCAAATTTCCTTTTTTTCTCAAGTTGGCGTGATATTTATTATCGTTAAAATACCTGAAACTATAATATAAAAATTATTATCTATTCCTGGTGAAAACAGTATCTGTCATACCTCAAGACGCTTTTTTTTCTTTTTAAAATACTCATCAAATTTATCAAGATACGCAATAATTGGATTAACTTTTTGTATATTAATATCTTTTTTAAATGTAGTTAAATCCTCTTTGATATTTATCTCTCAAAGTTTCTCATTTTTTTTGTTCTCTACCATCTTGGTAGCATTAAATCAATCTTCCCTAAACATAAAATTTAATTATATTATTTATTATTTTACTAAATCTTTATCTCTAATTCTTGAGTTAAATATTTCTCTGGTTATAAATCATTTCATAAATAACATTTCAAGATACTTATCCATTAAAATCATTCCCTCACTTCCAGATAGCTCTATAATAGAATAAATTTGATGAATATTTCCTGAAACTATAAGGCTTCTAACAGCATCGTTATTTATAAGAATTTCTCTAGCAACAACTCTTGTGGTGGCCTCTTTTTTTGGTAATAAAATCTGACTTACAATACCAATAAGACTCATAGCAAGCTGTGTTCTTATTTGGTTTTGATTTCAAACTGGAAAAGAATCAATAATACGATCTATACTCTGAACCGTATCATTTGTATGTAGAGTAGAAAGCACTAAATGCCCAGTTTCAGCTAAAGTAAGTGCAGCCTGAATTGTCTCTGGATCTCTCATTTCTCAAACCATTATTACATCTGGATCCTCGCGCAGTGCTGATTTTATAGCTCTACCAAATGATTCTGAGTGAGTTCAAATTTCTCTTTGATTAATTAGACATTTATTATTTTTTAAATTAAATTCTATCGGATCCTCAATTGTGATAATATGTTTTTTAAAATTTTGATTAATATAATCTATCATTGAAGCCAAAGTTGTAGATTTTCAACTTCAGGTTGGACCTGTCATCAGGATTAGTCATTTTCATTTATGAAGCAGATTTTTTACTTCTTTTGATATATTTAGAGTCTCTAGAGATGGAATTTCAACAGGAATATATCTAATTGCAATAGAATATCATCTGGCATCATTGTAAATATTTACTCTGAATTTTGCTTCTCCGAAAGTATATGAAAAATCTTTTTCCAAATTTTCTATAAAATATTTAAATCCATCTTCTCAAGCCATTTCTTTGATAATTTCACCCACATCATCCTTATTTAATTCTCAAAATTCCTCGATATATTCAATATCTCAATCGTGTTTTCTGATAAGTGGAACACTACTAGACGTGATATGAATATCTGGAATTTGAGTTTTAATCATATTTTCAAGAAGAGAATGGAATTTTCCAATCAATTCACTTTTATTGATGCTCATTTTTTAAATTAATTAAAAATAACAATTTAATTGTATCATATAAATTTTATTTTTGCAATTATTTAAAATATATGATAAGATATTTAAAATAATAAATAATTTTATGGCAGAAACACAATCTAAATCCTTTATAGAATCAAAAAATCCCAATGTTAGGATAATTATTCCTGACCATATAAAATTATCTTCAAAAGAAATAAATGAGGCTAAAGAGAGAAGCGAAAAAGAAAAAAAAATCCAAATTTTATTTAATAGAGCACTTACTAGAGAAAAAATAGCATGATTGAAAATTACAATTCAGGATACAACAGATGAAAAATTTAAAAAATTAAATGAAGATAGAGAAAATTTTCAAAATAAATATGAAAAGTTTAATGTGCAAATTTGTGATTGGTTAAAAATGGATAAAAACCTGTCTGTAAGTGTAATTGAAAGAGAGTCTGGATTTGATGAAAAGGCAAAATCTCCAACTTGAGCAGATTCTTTTATGCAACTCACGAGTGATCCATTTGATGATATGAAAATTGGGGGAAAATGAAGATGAGAACTGTATATTGATTTTTTTAAAAATATTCCAGATAAAGTAATTTCACAAATAAAAAATTCAAATAAAAATTCAAATAAAAGCCTAGATATTAAAACACATTTATCTAAACTAAAAAGTGATTTAAACAATCCAAATTTAGATAAAAATAAAATAAAATCATCTTTAAATAAAACAATAAATTTTTTATGAAAAAATAGAAAAGAGCCTGAAATTAATTTATTAATTTGAAATATATATTTAGATTCATTAAAAAATGAAGCTACAGATGAGAAAATAGATTCAGAAATAAAGAAATTAGATTGAGTAATAAATAGTGAAAAAGCAGTTAATAGATTTAAATTTTTATTAAAAGAAAAGGGAATAAATTTAGAAGGCGAAGATCATGCAAAAATGGCCTTAAAAAATCTACAAAAAAAATTAGAAGATAAAAGTAATATTGAGCTAAGAACAAATTTTTATGTTTTATCTAGATATAATTGAGATAATACTCGTGATAAATGAGTTGCTCATAAAACACTATATGCTGCCGCAACAGCTACAGCATATGATTTAAGAGATAATAAAAAGATAGTTTAACTATTTCCTCACTATGAGCTTATAACACACTGGCACGATGAACATCTTCAAAATATCTGTTTAGAAGATGATATTTAGATTCATATAGGTTTTTTTTCTTTGATAAAAACATAATATAAAGTTGGCAAGACTATGAGCGTGAAGAATGTTGAAACCGTTAGACCGAATATTATTGATAAACCTAGAGAAGTCCAAGTTGGATTGGATAGAGTAAGTGGAATCATTCATAATACCGTACATATTGAAGTCAGAAATACTGGTTCTAAACGAGTTTTTACAGCGTCAATTATACTTTCTTTGAATTCGATATTCTCTTTTATATTAGCGTTTATTTTATCAAATAAGATAATTCAATTACGCACAACTATTCAGAACAATGCTACAAGTCATATAAGACCAGGAAAAGATAATGGCTGACCAAATAAAACAAGTCAGACAAATACTCAAATAAGCGAAAGCGGAATTGTAGTTAGAACCAGAATAGATTGTTTATAAGAGTCAAATAATATAACAAGTGTTATTATTATAAAGAATATTCCAAAAATCATTGAAGTCATTAGACTTGTTACGGATTTTGCACTTTCTTCATTTGATCATCATACAATTCCCTCATATCAGACTGGCATTTTATAGCTAGCAGTTTTTTTATTGAATTCAGCTAATATATTTTTTCAAGTTGTAGTTTTTCAGGCAGAAGCTGTTACAGAAATAACTCTTTTTTGACCTATTCTTGTTATAGAATTAGTAGAAGGACTTAGTTTGTTTTCTAATATATCACGAAGAAAAACGTCAACTCATTTTTGATTTTTGATTTTTAAATCTTTGATTTTATCTAGATTATTGGAGCTTTCATTATTATAAATAGTTCTTACAATAATTTCATCTGTTCATTTAAGGATTTTGGTTGCTTCTGTTCCATCAACTACATTCCTTATGAATAATCATACTTGAGCGAGTGATAAATCATACAATGCAAGTTTTTTGGAGTCAAAACTGAATCTGAATTCAAGTGGAACTGGTTTTCTTGAAGATTCTATATTTATTGCTCAAGGAACCTTTGACAATACTTTTTTATAATCATCTGCAATTTTTTGCATAATATTAAAGTTTTCTCAATATATTTTTATTTCAAAGTCAGCTCATGTAGCTGGTCAAGAAGCTGCTTCGGCAATTGTAATTTTTATTCAATTTATTTTTTCGAATTCTTTTCTTAGTCTATCAGCCATATTTATTGAAGTTTCTTTTCTTCAATATTCTTTTTTTATAAGATTGATTGTGACTGACGCGTAGTTATCTCATGAAGAACTTCATCATAGTTTTGATCATCAAGCAGAAGATCAGATTGTAGTAGCAAAACTAGTTACTTCTTTTTCTTTTAATAATAAAGTTTCTACAGGTTTAACAAGTTCAGCTGTTATGTCTAATCTTGTTCCTGGTTCAGCTTCAAAATTAATTGCAAAAGTATCAGCATCAGTTTTTGGGAAGAAATCACTTTTTAATATTCATAGTGCAGGAAGAGATAATGAAAGGAAAAACAAAAATAATATTCAAAATAAAAATGTTATTGCTCTTTTTCTTTTCTTAAGAATATATTCAATTATATTTTCATAAAATTTTTCAATTTTTGTAAGTTTGATAAATCAAGAACCCATGAATTTTGATAATCTTGATTCTTTTTCTCATTTTTTTAAAGCAACCCTATCAAATGCTACTGCTAGAGCTGGATTAATTGTAAGCGCTACTACAAGAGACGAAAGAAGAGTTACAGTTATTATAAATGGAATTGAGAATAAGAATTTACCCATTATTCATGTCATAAATAGCATTGCAGAGAATATATATACTACAGTAAGAGTAGTTGATATCAAAACATTCCTATAATCACGAAGTACAAGAAGCGCAGATTCTCTTGTTGTGAATTTGCCGGTTCATTTGTATTGATTAATTGCAGATATTACAACTATAGCATCGTCTACTAATAGTCAAAGTGACAATATCAAAGCAAACATTGTCAAAAAATTGAGTGTCTGTCCAAATAGTGCCATTACTGTAAAAGTCATAAGAAATACTAGTGGAGCAGAGATTCATGCTACAAGAGCTTCTTTTATTCATATAATTGCAAATAGACTTAAAAATACTAGAAGTACAGTTATAAGTCAGTCTCTTACAAGATGTTCTAGATCAAGTTTAATTCTTTCTCAATTATCAAGTATTGTAGTAATTTTTAGGTCTTTTGGGATATTTCCAAGACTTTGCATTTCTTCAAGTTTGGCCACTCATTCATCAATAAGATTAACTATTGATCAACCACTTTTTTTCACTATTCAAAGGGTTACAGCATTAGAGGGTTCTGTAAGTTTTCAGTCTGTTCATTTGTATGATAATCTTGATAGAGTTGTTCTTTTTTTAGGTGCTTCAATAATATTTGCAACATCTTTAAGGTATATAATTCAACTATTTCATGTTTTTGAAATCACCAAGTTTTTCAGAGATTGTATATCAAAGAATCTTTCATCAAGAGTTACGGTATGTTTATATTTACCTACGCTCAAATCTCAAATTGGAATAGTAAAATTGAGTCAAGCAATTGCAGAATTAACTGCCCCAGCAGTCAAATTAAGTTCATCTAATTTTTTTGGATCATATTCAACTCTGAATTCTACCTGGTCTCAACCTGATAATCTTGCTTCTGATACTAATGGATTTTTTTCTAGTTCATCTCTAATTTTTTTAGCGTAATCATAAAGCTCGAATCAATTATATTTACCTGATATAGTAAAAGTCCAAATTGGTGAATCATCAAGTGAGATTTCAGTTACAACTGGATCTTTTGCATCTGCTGGTAAATCATTTTTTGCTAGATCAGCTTTATCTTTTAATTCCCTCATTGCAGTTGGAATATCTTTATTAGATGTGAATTGTACTATAATCATCGATACACTGTTTTTTGAAGTGGATGTCATTGTATCGATTCATTTGATTTTGTTGATTTGTTTTTCTAATTTTTTGGTAACTAGGTCTTCTACGATTTCTGGACTAGCTCAAGGAAGCATTGTTACAACTGTACCAATTCATATTTTTACTTCTGGATTAGACTCAAGAGGCAGAGTTCTTGCGGATAATAATCAAGCTATGACTATTATTACAACAAGAAGAATAATGAATCTTGTTCTTGTTAAAAAGAAATTAGACCAGCTATCATTTAATTTAGGATCGAATTTTAATTGATCAAGATATTTTGATTTAATTTTGTGATTATTTTCTGACATAATAATTAGTTAAAAAATTTTAAAATATATAATTTAGTTATTTTTTTACCTTTTCTTTCGCTACAAGTATTTTTTATATTACTAACATTTCTGTCATTCCCTTGAAAAAGGGAATCTAGGATTAATGTATTCTTCAATTGATTTTAATAAGGTATTATTTTTTTATTCTGGATTCCCGATTTCTCGGGAATGACAATACTGGAAGTTATTTTAGATTATCTATTTTCAATAAATATAAGTTCCTTTTAATTCAGGAAATGACTGATAAGGTTGAAAAAAATTAGCTTGTACTTACCAGATTAATCTTTACTTAGTTACTTTTCTTCTTCTATCTTATCTCAATCTTGTAAATCTAGAGTTCATGAAATAACAACTTTTTCTCATTCTTTTACTCATGATAGAATTTGAACCTGAGTACTATTTTGTGAACCTATTTTTACTTGACGAGTCTTAGCTATTCAATCTTTTACAACAAAAATACTATAATCTCATTGTCCGAGACTTATTATTGAAGAGAATGGTACTAATAGCATTTTTTCAGTACTATTAACTTTATTAATAACTACATCTACATAATCTCATAAATT
>Ga0172380_10006040_pt1 | contig 14299 bp, 6 predicted proteins | sample Leawe162metaG_FD_119747 | JGI IMG/M metagenome (GOLD analysis project Ga0172380, IMG submission 119747) | Leachate microbial communities from a municipal landfill in Southern Ontario, Canada - Leachate well 162 metaG | ecosystem: Engineered > Solid waste > Landfill > Unclassified | place... | reverse complement strand
TCTCAGGCGTGGAAGCCGCCCGCGAGGTGGTTGCCACGATGAAGGAGCTGGACGCCCAGATCAAGGCCGCGACCCAGGGGCTGTCCCCGCACCTTGGCGACCACCCGAACCTCGAAGCTCTCCGGGAATCCGCCGCCGCTGCCAAACACCGCGCCAAAACCCTGACAGGTTCATTGAGTCCAACCCCCGAGGAGGAAGCACTTAGCCTTACCGACCTCGAAACCGCTGAAGCTACGCAGTCCGAAACGGTTCCCGCCGCTGAAAAGTCACTCGCGGAGTTCACCAAGCAACTCGCCCAACTTCGCACTGAGGAACGCGCCGCCGTCGAGAAGGCTCAGGAAACGACAAAACTCGCCGGGGAACAAGAAGCGCGTCTCCGCGTGCTTGAAACCCAGATCAAAGACCTCAATGCCCGATATTCCGGGGGCATCGACCCGGCAAAAACGGCCGCCCAACTCGCCTTCGCCGAGGCCGAAGCCCGCGTCGTCGGCACCGAAAAGGAATTACCACCTGACTTCGAAAAACTTCCCGAGCGTAACAAACGCGCCGCTGCTTCGCTCCAGCAAATCGCCAACGAACTTCAGGCCCTCCGGACCGACCGCGACCAGGCCCGAGCCATTCTGCAAACGCTCGGCGGGCAGGGCCTTTACTCCCGGGAAACCGAACTGGAGGAACGAAATGCCGAGGCCATCCTGCGCCGGGATGCCGCCCGCAGTCAGGCCTGGTGCGCTCGCGTCGCCAACGACCTAATCGAACACCGCAAACAGGCCGCGACCAAGGCGGTATTGACCCCCTTGGAAAACCGCCTCACCACCGCCTTCGCTGAACTCACTGGCGACTCCACCCGTCAGGTCTTCCTTGACGAACACCTGCAAGTGGCTGGCATTGGGCGCACCCGTGACGAAACCCACGCCTTCGACCAACTCTCCCAAGGTGCCAAAGAACAGCTCCTCCTCTGCCTCCGCCTCGCCGTCGCTCAGGAACTCGCATCCGACGAACCGCAAGTCCTCATCCTCGACGACGTCTTGGTCAACACCGACCCCATCCGCCAAGAACGCATACTAGACGTCCTGGGCACCCAAGCCGAGCGTCTGCAAATCCTCATCCTCACCTGCCACCCGGATAGGTATCGGGGAGTAGGGGAGCCAGTTTCCATCTCGGGATGAAAAAATGATGAAAACCACAAACTACTCGCGAGTCTCGTTACGTGCTTCGCAAACAAAACGAGAGGATCGTCGTTTTGGGCTCACCAATTTTGTGCCGATTATCCACAGTAATTGCGGAAGGAACAAACAACGTGCGTATTGAGTTCGTCGAAATCGCAAATTTTCGTAAATTATTCTCAACGAGGGTAGGTTTTTCACCCGAAAAAACCGTATTCGTTGGAGCAAATAATAGCGGTAAGACTACAGCGATCACTGCGTTGCGCTATTTTCTTTTAGATCGCGAGCGTTCAAGCTTCTGCCTCAACGATTTCACGCTCGCCAATTGGCCTGCGATCAACTCAATGGGCGCAGCTTGGGAATCGGCACACTTGGAGAATCGGGCGTTTCCCGCCTCTGAATGGGAATCACTATTGCCATTCCTTGATGTCTGGCTTCGCGTCGCCGAGGACGAAGTGCACTATGTGCAAAAGATTATTCCCACCCTCGATTGGGATGGTGGATTGCTCGGCGTGCGGATGCGTCTGGAGCCGAAAGATGCAGCGCAACTACAGCAGGAATATGTGACCGCACGCACTCAAGCGTTGGCGTTGCAGGCAGCCGGCGCCGCTCTGGCCGCAGAGCAAAACAAGGCCGCAGCCGACTTTCAGGTAGCCATCTGGCCGCAAAATCTTGTCGAGTTCTTGCAGCGCCGATTGACGGCATTCTTTACGGTCAGGGCCTACGTGCTCGATCCTGCCGCCTGCGTCGATCCAGAATATGGAAGGGCCAAGCCGCAGGCGCTTAATGGAAGCGAGCCGATTGAGGGAGACCCATTTCGTGGGCTTATTCGCATCGACGAAATCAGTGCCCAGCGCGGCTTCGGCGTGACAGCTGAGGACGTTAGCGATGATGCCGCCGTCGCCAACAGTGGATCGCGGAAACTTTCTGTACAGCTCCGCCAGTATTATACCCGCCATCTCGATCCCTACGAGAACCCGGACGCGCAAGACCTTCTTGCGCTCAAGGCAATCGAGGAAGCCCAACAAGCCTTCAACTTGCGGCTTAGCGACGGCTTCAAGAGTCCACTCAAGGAGATGCACAAGCTGGGCTATCCTGGAGTAACGGACCCGACACTGAACATTTCGACGCGGCTCCGCCCCGTTGAAGGATTGAACCACGATACTGCCGTGCAGTTCGTCGTGCCGATCCATGATGGCGAAAACGCTACCGAGCTGTATCTACCGGAGGATTCCAACGGGTTGGGGTACCAGAACCTCATCTCCATGGTCTTTCGTCTCATGGCCTTCCGCGACAGCTGGATGCGGGTTGGCAAAGCGAAGCACAAGGCTTCCGACGATACGATCATCCCACCCTTGCATTTGGTGTTGATCGAAGAGCCCGAAGTTCATCTTCACACGCAAGTCCAGCAGGTTTTCATCCGCCAGGCGCACAAGATTTTGCGCAACCACCGCGATCTCGGCGTGAGCCAGCATTTTGTGACGCAGATGGTTGTTAGCACCCATTCCAGTCACATTGCCCACGAATGCGAGTTTGACTCGCTTCGTTATTTTCGGCGTCTGCCGGGCGGCGACAAAGCGATTCCGACCTCCTGCGTCGTCAATCTGGAAAATGCGTTCGGCGCTGAGCAGGATACAAAGCGCTTCGTGACGCGCTATCTGCGTGTCACCCACTGCGACCTGTTCTTTGCCGATGCGGCCGTCCTGATCGAAGGGCCGGCCGAACGCATCCTCGTGCCCAACTTTGTGAACTGCCATTCGGAGTTCGAGAAGCTCTCGGAAAGCTATATAACTTGGCTTGAAATCGGCGGTAGTCATGCCCACAAGCTGCGTAGCTTGATCGAGAAGATCGGGCTTACCACGCTGGTCATCACCGACATCGATTCCTGCGATGCTGAGGGTGCCAGCGCGCCGCCGGTTCGGGGTGCTGGTTGCACAACCCGCAACGCCACCCTGCGGACATGGTGGCCTATGATCAATGACCTTGATCCGCTGCTCGATAGGCCCGAGCATGAGAAGGCCAAAGCTTACGCGGACGAGAAATTCTCGTTGCGCGTAGCCTACCAGTCGCCCATCCTGGTGACGTTCAAAGGCGAATTCGCCGAGGCGCTTTCTTACACTCTGGAAGACGCGATAGTGATGGCGAACTTGGACCTGTTTGAGACGTTGTCGGGAACCGGGCTTATCGCCAAGTTTCGCACCGCCATCGCCAATAGTGCCAATCTGAATGACCTGAGGGATGCACTCAAGACGGCGCTCGAAGGTGGAGGAAAAGCGGAATTCGCGTTGGATCTACTCGAAATTGAAGACCCGCTTTTGCTGAAGCCGCCGGCCTATATTAAGGACGGGCTGCTCTGGCTGGCTGGTCAGCTCGAGCAAAAGCAGGTCGAACTTGGCCTCGCCCAGATCACTGAAAACGACGCGCCGTCGCCAGGCGAAGTTCCTGGGGAGGTCGAGGCGTGAAAACACTTGCAACTGTAACATCGAACGCCACGCTCGATGACCACGTTGAAGATGAACTGACCGGATTCCTAAATCTGGAGAAGCCAATCAGTTTTTTTCTCTTTGCCGGTGCAGGATCGGGCAAAACGCGCTCGTTGGTAAACGCGCTGAACTATTTGGCGAAGACTTACCGGGAGGTTCTTCGCCTGCGCGACCGACAGGTCGCAGTCATCACTTACACAAATGCCGCCTGCGACGAGATCACCCGCCGAACCAAATACGATCCTTTGTTCGTCGTGCGCACCATTCACAGCTTTGCCTGGCTACAAATACAGGGATTTAACTCCGATATTCGCGCCTGGCTCAAACACAACCTCCAACGTGAGATAACTGACCTTCAAGCTGAAGAGGCGAAGGGCCGAGCTGGAACGAAGGCGTCGGCTGCCCGTCAAGCGCAGATCGAGTCCAAGCAGCGCCGGTTGGATCGGCTCACAGAGATCAAAACATTCACCTATAACCCTAATGGCGACAACCAGGAGCGTAACGCGCTGAACCACAGCGAAGTCATTAAGGTTTTCTCGACCTTCCTTCTGACGAAGCCGCTTATGCAGCGCATGTTTGTTGAGAAGTTCCCCTTCCTGTTAATCGACGAGAGTCAGGACACTAGCCGAGCACTCATCGATGCCCTATTCGTGGTGCAGAGAACCCATGCAGATCGCTTTTGTCTCGGCTTGATCGGTGACACAATGCAGCGCATCTACCCGGACGGCAAAGAGCGGATCGAAAGGGAGATACCAGAGAGTTGGGGCACGCCTGAAAAGAAGCTAAATCACCGCTGCCCACAGCGTATTGTGCGGCTCATCAATCAAATTCGTGGCGGCGCTGATGGCCACAATCAAGAACCGCGTAAAGACCGGCCTGAAGGCTGTGCGCGGCTATTTGTGTTTCCAATTGATGTGCCCGACAAACCTGCCTTGGAGCAGAAAGTCCGGGCCTACATGGCGAAGCTGACCGGCGATAAGGATTGGACCGAGGCCAGCAAATGCAAAATTCTTACCTTGGAGCATCATATGGCAGCCCGGCGGATGGGATTCTTGCGGATGTTCGAGGCGCTGGCGTCCGTCGATGAATACCGGACGGGCTTTCTCGACGGTAGCTTTGCACCAACCCGGTTCTTCACTCAGTATGTCCTGCCGCTCGTTACCGCTCAACAGAAGGGTGACAAGTTTACGGCGGCCAAGCTCGTGCGCGAAAACTCTCCGCTACTCAGCAAGGAAACCTTGAAAAGCCACGACGAGCCGATTGTGCAGCTCCGCACCGCTAAAGCCGCGATTGACAGTCTGATGTCACTCTGGGCCAACGGCGAACCTATCTGCGGGGCTCTTGCCGCGAATATCGCCGAAACCAATCTCTTCGTGATTCCTGATAGTCTTAAGGCCGCATTAGCCGCTAAGCAGGCCGTGCAGGAAGTAAAACTCGACGATGAAAAGGCCGATCCCATCAGCGATAAGATCGCAGCGCTCGTTGCCTTCCTCGACTGCCCGTTCTCCGAGATCGCACCCTATGCTGCCTATGTCGCTCACGTGGCTCCGTTCGATACCCATCAAGGGGTGAAGGGTCTGGAGTTCGAACGCGTCATGGTCCTCATGGACGACGATGAAGCCCGAGGTTTTCTGTTTGGCTACGACAAGCTGCTAGGTGCCAAAGAACCAACGGCTGCGGACATCAAAAACGCCAACGAAGGCAAGGAAACCTCGCTCGACCGCACCCGCCGCCTATTCTATGTGATTTGCAGTCGGGCTCGATCTAGTTTGGCTCTCGTCGCCTATTCTCCCGACCCTGCGGCTGTTCGCACGCACGTCATCGCAAATGAGTGGTTCGCTGCCAATGAAGTCCTCTCTGAATTGCCCGATCTATGACGCTCCACGCCTCCATGGGATTACTTTCCTACAATTGACGATGAAGCGCTTCCTCAACTTTAGAAGTCCATCTCGGTTGGCGGATAGCTGGATCGTGCAAACACTGCTCGGCGAACATGCGCCGTGCTCGCGAAGACGGACGCCCAGTCCAAGTTCTCGAGGAGGGGTTCAGCAACAATCGGAAAATCCACGACGAAGAAAACAGCTTAACACCGGTGACAAACACATCGCTTCCAATCTTTCCTTGCCGTGAATCCTTCTTCCGCTCCTGCTACTGTCAAACCCTCCGATCTTTCGCTTGCTGTGTCATACGACTCTGCAATCAACTATGCCTTTCAGCAGAATGCGATTCCAGTCGTTAAGGAGCTGCGGTTACGGAATGACGATGTGGAACGCAAAGACCTCGTCATCCGCGTGTCCACCGAACCGGCGTTTGCTGCCCCGGCGGAGGTTCGAATCCAATCCATCAAACCCAATGATGAATTTCGCCTCTCGCCGCTTGACCTGAAACTCAGCCACGACTTTCTCGCTGGCCTGAACGAGAAAGTCGCGGGATGGCTCAAGGTCGATGTGCTTGCGGGCGATGAGGTCCTTTGCTCCCGAGCGGAAGCCGTCTCGCTCCTCGCCCGGAACGAATGGTGCGGGCTCGTTTCTCTCCCCGAAATTCTTGCGGCTTTCATTCTGCCAAATGACCCGGCGTTGATGCCCATCCTTGGGCGGGCGTCGGATTTGCTCCGTGAGTCAACGGGGCGTGGGGCACTCAACGGTTATCAGGACAAAAGCCGCAAACGTGCTTGGGAACAGGTCGCCGCGATCTACAAGGCGGTGGCCGAACTTGGAATTCGCTACATTAATCCGCCGACCAGCTTTGAGAATACTGGCCAGAAGGTGTCCTTCCCTACGCAAATCGTCGCCGAGCGATTTGGCACCTGCCTTGACCTGACGTTGCTTTTCGCAGCCTGCTGCGAGCGGGCCGGGCTTCATCCGCTGGTCTTCATGCATGAGGGGCATGCTTACGTGGGATGCTGGCTGGAGGAACGCACCTTGCCGGATGCCGCCTCGGACGGGGCAGATGCGCTACAGCATCTCCGCAAGCTGGAGACGGATTCGCTCATCACGGTTTTCGAAACGACGCTGGTCGCCGGAGAATCTCCCGGTCTTCTCGCAGACGCCGAGCGCGCGGCGCGTTCGCACTTGCTCACCGAAAAGCCGTTTCGGCTCGCACTGGATGTTCACCGTGCCCGCATCTCACGTATCGTGCCCCTGCCAATACCCGGACAGAGGACAGTAGATGCGGAATCCGCCTCCACCGGTGTTGTCGGTCCCGAAGGCATCGGTGACCGTGAATTTATCGACCATATCGACCCCGCGGCCAAGACGGCCATCCAACCAGCGACCCGGATCGATCAATGGAAAAGCCGTCTTCTGGACCTCACGTTGCGCAACCGGCTGTTGAACCTCAAAGAAACCAAGGCAACGATTCGCATTCTTTCAGGCGCGCCTGAGCATGTCGAAGACGAGTTGGCGGCGGAAACCGAACTGGCACTTTGTCCCCGACCGAAGTTAATGAGCGAGGAAGATCCCCGACACAGCGCCACGCTGTCCCAGCAACAACGTGCCGATGCATTGGCGGTTCATCTGACTGAGGAATTGAAGCAAGGTCGTCTTCACACGCATCTCGACGAGAGCGAACATTCCCGTCGTCTCACCGAGTTGTATCGTTCGGCCCGGAATGCGCTGGATGAAAATGGCACGAATACCTTGTTCGCAGCGGTTGGCATTCTTGAGTGGCGGGAAACCGAGCACAGCGACCGCATTTATCGCGCCCCATTGCTCCTCGTGCCGGTCGAGTTGAAGCGGAAATCAGTCTTGGAGGGGTTTTCGCTCCGCCGCATCGATGAGGAAACCCGCCTCAATGTCACCTTGATGGAGATGCTACGGCAGAATTTCCAGAAGGAAGTCGCAGGCCTGGACCCTCTCCCTGAGGACGAAAATGGGGTGAATGTCGGCCGGGTATTACAAATTTTCCGGGATGCGGTGCGCAACCTCGCCGGTTGGGAAGTGAAGACTGAGATCTGGTTGGGCCAGTTTTCTTTTACCAAGTTTCTCCTTTGGAAAGACCTTGCTGATCGACTTGAGGATCTGACCCGCAACCGGGTCGTGCAGCACTTGGTCGAAGGCTCGGGCGCTCCATATCCACATGTGCCGGAGGACATCCGTCCGACTGAACTCGATGACCGCTTCCATCCACGCGAGATTTTCTGTCCCCGCAGCGCGGATTCCTCCCAACTCGCTGCGGTGATGGCGGCTGCGGCCGGGCATGATTTTGTCTTGGAGGGACCGCCAGGCACCGGAAAATCCCAAACCATCACCAACATCATCGCGCACTGCCTTGCGCATGGAAAACGGGTTCTGTTTGTGGCGGAAAAACGGGCCGCGCTCGATGTTGTGCATCGCCGGTTGCGCGAAGAAGGACTGGAGCCATTCTGTCTGGAACTTCATTCCAACAAAACTGGAAAAGGTGAAGTATTGGCCCAGTTTCAGCGAAGCCTGAACGTCGTCGATGCCCTGCAAAACTCGGAGTGGGAGGAGCGGGCGACAGAATTGGCCGAACTGCGGACCCGGCTCAATGCTTACGCACGCGCACTCCACGAGTCACTGCCGTGCGGATTGAGCCCTTATTCTTGCTTTGATTACCTGCTTCCCCGCCGAGATGAACCAACGGTGCGACTCGAAGAATGGAACGAGATCCTGGAGACCACAAGGGCAACTCTGGAACGGGCTCGGGACGTATCCCGATTACTTCGGGAGCGCGCTCTGCCGCTGGGCGAATTAAGTTCGCACCTTCTCGCCGAGATTGGTCGGGAAGAATGGTCTCCCGCCTGGAGTGAGGGGATGCTGGACCGGCTGCGGGCTTTCAAGCCGCTCATTGAGCAAATCGAGACAACCACAAATGATCTGGGAACCTGGCTGAAGGTTCCGTCGGTCATAATGTCTCTGAGCCAACTCTACAACGTCGCTTATTTGGCGGAAACGCTTTGCAGTCCAATTGCCGTGGGACCGCGTTTTGCAACGGTTCCGTGGAGCAAGCTTTCCATGGAAATCGAGAATTGGGCGACTCTCGCCCATGAACGCGCTTCGGTCAGGGATCAACTCCGGGGCTTCGATGAGTCACGCTTGTTGGCGCTCGGACTTGATGCGCTTCAGCAAAAGTGGCAGTCCTCACAGACGGCATGGTTTCTTCCGAAATGGCTTGGGGGAAGAGCCGTGCAAAAAGAGCTTCAATCTGCCAGGACGGACGGAGCAAAGGTGCAGCCGTCCCAAATGGCGGATTTCCTTAACCGCGCGATCCGGCTCCGGACGCTCAATCAGGAGCTCGCAACCACGCAGACAACGGCTGAAGAAACCCTTGGCGCGCTTTGGCGGAATGGCGTTCCCTCGGCAGAGGACCTTGATGCTGTGCGGACTTGGGGAGAGGCGTTCCATTCCCGTATGCTCGCCTGTGCCGGAGAAGACTTCGAGTGGTTGGAACGACTGAGACAGCTCTTTAGTGCACTTTTCCGCGAAGGACCTGAATCATTCGGTCCAAACACGCCCATCGGAGGCCGCTTCGTCAATTTCCTGAATGCTTTTGCCGGCTTTGTGACGACCTTCAATGAGATCGGCGACGAGTTGGCCGTGCGACGAGAGGCAGTAGATCGTTCTGGCGATCATGTCGCTGCGGTCCGGACCTTGATTCAGCGTTTTGAAGCTGGATGGCCCCAACTTCGTCCTTGGTGTGCCTGGCAGAAGATCCGATCTGAGTCGCTGAGCATTGGCCTTTCTCCCTTGGTGGCCAGAGTAGAGGAAGGTGAAGCGGCGATTGACGATCTCCCCGCCCTGTTTGAGCGGAGTTTTCGTCGGGCCCTGCTCTTCGCCGCGATAGAGAAGGATCCGACTCTGCGCGGATTTTTCGGAACGGAGCATGGCGAACGTATTGAGCGGTTCCGGCAACTTGATGAGAGGCTCGTTCAACTGGCACGCGATTCGATTCATAGTCGCCTCGCCGCCAATGTTCCGCGTGAAGATTTTCGGGATGTTCCGAAGGCCGAAATCGGTCTCCTCCGGAAAGAACTAGGGAAAAAGATGCGCCACATTCCCGTCCGGCGCCTGCTCAGCAGCATTCCGAAATTGTTGCCTCGTCTAAAGCCGTGCGTATTGATGAGTCCGCTCTCCGTGGCACAGTATCTCGAATCCACCCACGAACATTTCGACGTCGTGATCTTTGACGAGGCGTCGCAGATTCCCGTTTGGGATGCGATTGGAGCAATCGCCCGCGGCAGCCAGCTCATCGTGGTGGGTGATCCGAAACAGCTCCCGCCCACCAACTTTTTCGGAAAATCCGAAGATGAGGACGAAGAAATTGCTCCTGAGAACACCGATCTGGAAAGCATCCTCGACGAGTTGCTGAGCGCAGGAATGAGACACAAACGCCTGCAATGGCACTATCGAAGCAGGCACGAAGGCCTGATTGCTTTCAGCAACCGCCATTATTACGAAAATGATCTCCTCACTTTCCCGTCACCGGAAACCGAACTCGGTGGCGTGCGTTTTCGCCATATCGCGGAGGCCCGTTACGACAAAGGAAAATCCCGAACGAATCCGGTCGAGGCACGCGCCTTGGTGGACGAACTGGTGCACCGGTTGCTGAATCCGCAAGAAGATCGAAGATCTTACGGAATTGTCACCTTCAGCATGGCGCAACAACAGCTTGTCGAAGACCTCCTCGATCAAAAGCGTCGGGAACATCCCGAAATCGAAGTTCATTTCGGAGATGCTCCGCCAGTGGAGAGTGAACCCGTCTTTGTCAAAAATTTGGAGAATGTGCAGGGCGACGAACGCGACGTGATCTTGTTTTCCATCTGCTACGGGCCGGACGAAAGCGGAAAACTGTCGATGAATTTTGGTCCGTTGAACCGGGACGGCGGCGAACGACGGCTGAATGTCGCGATTACCCGGGCCAAGCATGAGGTGCTGGTATTCAGCGGTCTTCGCGGCGATCAGATCGACCTTACACGAACCCGCTCCCGCGGTGTGCGCGATCTCAAATATTTCCTCGAGTATGCAGAGCGCGGACCGAAAGCACTCGCGGCTGCCACTACAGCCTCTGCCGATGCCAATGCCGATTCAGAATTTGAGAGGCTGGTCGCCAAGCGAATACGCGATGCGGGTTACGAAGTGCATTTTCAGGTCGGTTGCTCTGGATATCGCATTGATCTCGGAATCGTCGACCCCGAGGCTCCAGGGCGTTACCTTCTCGGGGTGGAATGCGATGGCGCGACTTACCACCGGGCCGCTACAGCAAGGGATCGTGACAAGTTGAGGCAGCTTGTTCTCGAAGGGCTCGGATGGAAACTTCACCGCATCTGGTCAACCGACTGGTGGCACGATGCTCCGAATGAGATTGCCAAGTTGTTGGCTCATCTTGATCAGATTTCAAAGCGAGACAGCCAGCGCGAGGTCGAAATTGCGAAATGATTTCCGACGAAAGCCACCTTCGCCGGCCTGTGCCAATAGCCTGGCAGGTTTTGATCCTGCTCGCGTCGGTGGCCGTATTGGTCGTTCTCGGAATATCACTGCTCGTGCCACTGCCGCTGGAAATCAGACGAGTTCTCGATGTTGCGGATGTTGCCATTTGTGCGGTGTTCATGGCGGATTTCTTTCTGCTGTTTTATCTCCACTTGGATCGGAAAAGATACCTCCTGACCTGGGGCTGGTTGGATTTTTTGTCATCAATTCCTTTGGTGGACCCTTTTAGATGGGGCCGTCTTTCGCGAATTGTTCGACTGCTTCGTCTTTTTCGTGGGCTTCGAGGAAGTTCAGGATTGCTGAAGCGATTATTCCTAAACAAAAGAGAAACGACCGTTTTTGCGATTATTCTCACGTTGCTATCGGTTGCCGTTTTTTCCTCCGTCGCCATTCTGGTGGCGGAGGAGGGCTCCGGCAGCAAGATTGACACGGCTGAAAATGCAGTGTGGTGGACCCTCACCACAATGACAACCGTGGGGTATGGTGATCTCGCACCCGTTACGACGCTCGGTCGTGCGGTCGCCGTATTAACTATGTTTGCTGGGATTGGAGTTTTCGGTGCCTTTACCGCCTTGATCGCATCATTCTTGGTCCGGCCGAGTAAAGATCATGCGTCCATGGAACGGATCGTGGAGAGATTGAATCGAATCGAAACGATTGTTTCCACACTCGCGGCACATACTTCAACCAACGAGACATCTGGCGATTTGGCTTCCAGTGCACAGCAGCACGGCGAGAAAGGCCATCTGAACTGATGGATTCGCTCGGTTCCGCACTCTTCTCCGAAATCTCGCCAAAGTTTTTTGGGATTCTGGTGAGCGTGAATGCGCGGGTGTATCTTGATGTGATTGATGCCTTGGAGCGTGAAATGCCTGCTCGTGGGGATTCGCTGGATCGCTCCGAGGCATTGGAGATTATCGACCGTGTTCTGGCTCTCGGGCTGACCTATGCGGAGGAGGATGAGGAAGTGGATGATGCCGATGTCGGGCATCCGGCGAGCATGATCTTGCGCCGCCTGATCGCTGCAAAATGGCTGGAGGAGGAAAGGCGGTCCGATTATCGGCGGACAATCTATGTGGAAGCCGCAGCGCAGGCGATGTTGGAAGCGTTTCGCACAATGGTGAGCCAGAGCGTGGCCTCATTCACCGGCAAGCTCCGCCTGGTTTGTGATCGACTGGCGGGGTTGAGGTATCCGCATTCACGCATGGAGCTGATTTGGGAGGAACTGAAGAACTGCCTCACGCAAACGCGGGCCGGGTTGCGTGAATTGAGGTTGATTCGCAAACAGGTCGAAAGATTTGCGCAGCGCCAGCTCAAGACGGCGACATTGGCGGAGGCGCTGGACATCATTTACAACGAGTTTTCCCAATTGATCACCCAGCAGTGCTATCGGGAATTGATTCACGCCCGGTTACCCGCCCGGCTTCGTGAGGCCATGGAGGGATTGAACGAATTGGAGAGGGATGATCTGGCGCTGCAAAAACTGCGTGAGGATTACATTCGGACCCAGCCTGATGCGGAGCGGGCTTCCATCGAGATTCTGCGCACGATTGAGGAACTTTCCATTGCTCTCGGGGATGTGGAGCCGAGTGCGGACCGGGTTGACGAAGGCACGGCTGATTTTGCCCGGCGGTCGCGGTCCCGGATTCGCTATATTCAAGATGTGGGCTCGGCCCGCAGGCAACAGGTCAAAGTCATCTTTGATTATGTGAAAGATCATCTGGCCGGAACTCGCCTGACCGATTTGGAGAATCGGCTGACCCTGCCCTCCGCTCGCCTGGTTGACGATGGCTTGGTCGGGATGTCTTCGCTCGCGCGGACCCGACAATCGGCAGATCCGGCTCTGCGTCGTCCGGTCGTTTTGCCGTTGACCGACGAAGACAGAGAAGAAAGCCTGCGCGAGATGGAACGCAATCTGCGAAATGCGCTTCGCTTGGACCGGGCAAACCGATTTGTCGATGGTCTTGAGCTGGAATCCGGTCAGACGATGTCCTCGGAATCCATCCCTGTGCGCACCGAAGATGATGTTCTGGATATCATTTCCTGTCTGGTTTTTGCCACTGCTGGCGGGGCAAATTATCGGCTGGAAACGGAGAGATCACGGAATCCATCCGGGGCTGTTCTGCTCGATAAGAAAGCAGAGTTTAATATCGAGCGCTTTGAGTTGGAGAGAAAATGAGCGACGAATTTGCCCCAACCCTGCTTGCCAGCCGACTTCTCCCGGACCTCTCCGATTCGGAGCGGGAAAACTTGCAGGCGGCTGTGAGCGAGTTGTTCCATCGGCAAGCCATCCTGCGGGACTTGCCGGGGGACCGCGAGCTCTATGACTGGACGCGGCTGCATCTCTCCTGGGTCAAGGAAGTCTGTGCGCTGATTGGCTTTCAAGTTTTTCTCAACGAGGATGATCAGTTGATCCACGCGCTGCCCGGCGAGAGGGCGACACTGAAGCGTTTGCGTGTGGAGTGGACGCTTGTGTTGCTTTGTCTCTGGTATGACTACGACGTGCAATTGCGGTCGGAAGGTGCGCCGGTCATCTTTTCTGTGGAGGCATTCAACGAATCCCTCAAAACAAAGTTGGGTGACCGCATGCCCACGTTATCGGCGTTGAGGGAGATTCTTGCCTTCGCGGCATCGCGGAAACTGGTGAGAATGGATTATGCGGATGACTTTTCCCGTGCCCGAATCGAAGTCCTGCCGACAATCCGGTTTGTGTTGCCGTTTGGGGAATACGAAAAAGTTTCCGTTGCTCTCGACGATCTGATGGAGCGGGGAACCGTAGAGGAGGTTGAGAATGGCTAGTCGATGCATCCGCCTGACCCGCATTCATGCCATTCAATGGTTTGGCTACTGCGATACTTTTGACATTCACGGAAATCTGCTCATCGCTGGGCGAACCGGAGCGGGGAAGTCAGTCCTCATGGATCTCATCCAACTTGTCCTGATCGGGGACCAGCGATCAAAATACAATGCGGCATCCGACGGTCGTGGCCACACCTCCGGTCGGGACAAAAAGAGCTATTGCCTCTGCGACACCCAAGAGGATGGGGAAGGGGGCTCCCAATTTGAGAGAGACGGAGGCATCACTTATGTCGCGCTGGAATTCACGTGGCCGGACGGCATCCAGATTGAAACCTGGGGAATGCGTATTGATTACCCGAATGCGGCGTCACAGACTCCGGAGGAGGAATTCTTCCGGATACCAGAACGC
>Ga0172380_10006039_pt1 | contig 14305 bp, 25 predicted proteins | sample Leawe162metaG_FD_119747 | JGI IMG/M metagenome (GOLD analysis project Ga0172380, IMG submission 119747) | Leachate microbial communities from a municipal landfill in Southern Ontario, Canada - Leachate well 162 metaG | ecosystem: Engineered > Solid waste > Landfill > Unclassified | place... | reverse complement strand
GAGGTATTCCATCAAATCATGAGTTTTATGCAGAATTTGATTTTAGACTTCGTTCTGCTTTGGGTATTGAATCCGAAAACGAAAGGCTGAAAGCGGAGATGGAGTGGATAAGTGTGGAAACGCCACCTAAAGATCAAACTATGTGTCTTGTTTACTTCAAAGGTTACGGTATTAAGATTGATGAATGGACTGGTGGTTCATTTACATTTAATGCCCCATGGAAAGCTACTCACTATATGCCATTACCCCAACCCCCTAAACAATAATTATGCAGTACCTAATAACCTCAAAAGACAGTGAACCATTTTTAACAAAGTGGTTTGAAGCCGAAAATCATTTTACCGAAGGAATGGTAGTTTATGATTTGGTAAATCATTGCTATACTACCGATGGGATAGTTTGGTTAAAAATTGAAACAGACCATTTATAAACAATAACTATGAAAGCGGAAACCTATATAAAGAGCCAATCAGAGTGCAATAAATGGCTTAAACAATTGACAGAAATCGAACTTAAGCACTTGGAAGAAATGCACGATGAATACGCCCGAATCCAGATTGAGAAGGATAGGGAATATTTTATTGAGAAAATAGCTTATTTGGAAGCAACCCATCCGGGTGAGTTAGTAGGAATAAGAATGAGATACAAAGCAAGACCCATAAACTTAGATTAACATGAAAGCTGCACAATACCTGACAAATCAATTAGCTGAAAGGCTTTTATCTGATTTCAATGATTTCATAATAAAACAGAAATGCGAACACCAATGGGATAAATATGGGCATGGATATTTGTGTTTTAAATGTAAACACTATACTGGCAACTCTGAACTAACAAAAATAATTGAAAAGGAATTAAACAAATAGCCAATGAAACCCCTAATCCTAATCCTCCTCCTTCCCTTATGCAGTTACGGACAAACCTATTGAACTATGAAAAAAGGCAGAATAGATAAACTTAGAAGTTATTGGAATGCAAAGTATTATTCAGCTGGTATGGTTCGCTGGTTATTAACCGATAAAAATGGATGCAGTGTCATTTGCGATAGGTGCGGAAATATAGCTAATGGAGTAATGAAAGTTGAAAGAAGAATTGGAACTTTTAATATTCCACTATGTAAAGAACACTTTGTAGAAACATTCCCAAATTTTAACGGCTATTTACCTACTGCTATATTTTATAAAAAACATCAAAAAACATAACCATGAAAACACAAAAAATACATGGGGTTATTATGGTAATCGTTTCAATATTACTATTAATATTTGCCATCATTAAGGATGCCAATTCCCAAACCCACACCACCCTACTCACCGAAATAGGAACAACCGATTTTAAAAGTCAAAGCTATGCCGGGATGATAGGCTTTACCAACTTCCAGGATGATTCATTTCATGCAGGAGTATTGTATAAGAACTACGGCTCAGCTAATCGGGCAGGGGTAAGAGTGAATGTGAACCTGAATCTAAATCGAGCAATGTTTGTATTCATCCAATCGGATATATTCGGCAAGGTTGCAAAGCAGGATAATTCTTCATTTATGGAGAACTCGGCCGGATTAGGATTCAGGCTATTTAAAGACCTGTCAGGAAGTTTAGGGTATCAGATGGAGGATTATAACCCTGTGACGAAAGAACGCAGGGAGGATAGACCTAATGTGGAAATATCGTGGAAATTTAAATTGTAAGAAGATGGAAGAAAATAAAAAATTGAATGAACCGCAGAAACCGAAATTGAATATAGGTTCTAATAGGCGAATGGTTCCTGAATGGTCGGATAAAGAAGTCGAATGTTTAATGAATTATGTCGAATCTAATGATTCAGAAACAATTAGCCAGAGACTTGATTTTGCAAGATATATGCTTCACTATGAAAGTGGAATGGATTTCCCTTCAAGAAGTATGTATGATGTCAAGAAAAAGTTTTATCAAGAATGCAATAGTCGTAGACGATAGGGCATTGGTTAAATTAGGGTATAAAATAAAAATGTAAGAAGATGAAGAACAAACTAATAGAATTTAAACTGAAAACACTTAGAGATTTTCAATCAAAATACCCTACTTCCCATGTAGGCGGAAGTATAGGTTTAATGCTACATGGGGTATCTGTTCATAGAGATTTATCAATATCTGATTTAGATATTACTATTGATGATTTTGAATTTGATTCTAATAAGTCAAATGATTTTGAAGAAAGAAGTGATAATAATGATTTTGATTATTGCTTAAAAACATCCGAATCTGGATATTATACTAAAATTGATATTAGAGTAAACCCTGAGCCATCATTTGAACAAGTTGTATTCAATGGCATAGTTTATAATGTTTCGAAACTTAGGGATATTATATTCTGGAAAAACAAATACGCTAACAAGGGTAGTATTAAACATCAACATGATTTAATAGCAATTGATACTGGAGTTCGACCTGAGGTACAAGAAGTATCAGTATCAGATGATGACTTACCATTTTAACCCATGACCCTCACCGCCCTATTATTCATCACCCTGACAATATACCTAACCCTCTCCGCTTTGGTTTGGGGGAGTAAGAACGATTAGTAAATTTATGAAGTTATGACAGCAAAAGATAAAGCGATTGAATTGGTAGATAAAATGTATTCAATTAGTGGACAACAAAGATTTTCAAAAGCATATGCCTCAATTGCAGTAGATGAGGTTATACAAGCGATTAACAATGATTGTATGTTATATAAGCAGGCAAAGAGAGGTTTTTGGCAAGAAGCCAAATCCGAAATCGATAAACTATAATAATTGAAAGGTAACTAAGATTTTGAAATGACAGATTAAGTAATTATATTTACACCATGAAACAAGCAGTATTATATTCCTATTCGTTTAGTTGCTCAAAGAGTAACGAGGGATAGCTATGTAATATAAATTATAATATTGCGAACCCTCTGATTTAAAATTCAGGGGGTTTTCTTGTTTTGGAGCGGTAACTCAGTTGGTAGAGTGTTTGATTGAAGATCAAAAGGCCATAGGTTCAAATCCTATTCGTTCCACAAATGACCCATTGTCTGAGTGGTTTAAAGTAGATGACTGCAAATCTGAAAATCGTTGGTTCGAATCCAACATGGGTCTCAAATGGAGAGTTAAACACAGAGGATGTGTAATTGTTTGCTAAACAAATTGTACTGAAAGGTATGGGTTTCGAGTACTCAATTCTCCGCAAATAGGAAGGTGGCGTTCAATGGTGAACATCCTGATTTGAAATCAGGCGCGGTGTGATGAGCACAGGGTTCGATTCCTACACTTTCCGCTAAATTGGGAGTATTGCTCAGCTGGAAAAGGCGCAAGACTGTAAATTTTGTAATCCGCATGGATTGGTGGTTCGAGTCCATCTGCTCCCACTTCCAAAGGTCAGGCATAACGCTTGACCTTATTTCTAAAATTAGTATATTAGCGATCTCATCTTTTGGTTTGTTAGAATTACCAATTAAGGCCATTCTTGGGAGTGGCTTTTTTATTTCCTATCCCTGAAATACAGATAAATAAACCCGACTGCAAAAGCGAATCCAAGTGCGTACAGGGCTATGATGTACCATTCCATTATTTCAAAACTTCTGGGTCAGATACAGGCAATTTACCGAACACCTTGATTACTATCCCTGCCAAAATAAAATAGGATGCGATTTTCATTAGAAAACTCAAATCGAAATCAATTTGAGGTGCTACCTGTTCAATAGCTGCCGGCACGCCAACAAGACCTAAGCCCGTTGCTGTAAGCCAATCTGCGAACAGTCTGATTTTTTTAAAATACGATGGGCTCTCGGCCTTTAATCGGACAAGTGTTTCTTTAAAAAAGTCCATATAGTTTTATAGTTTAAGTTACCACCTTGCCTCTGTTCCTCTGCAGTCGTAATGCACAAAGCTGGGATAAACACCCACACCTCCCTGCATCATCTTACCCTGCTTAATCAGCTTTTTGATTATTGCGGCTAATTGCTTCGGGGTATATTTTGAAGTGACCATATCAGCCGCTTTTGCAAGTTTATGCTGAGATTTTGGACTGCCACCAATTGAGGCATTATAAGCCTCTGTACGGTACGCACTATTTAAATGGATAGGAATACCTATATGGTCACGAAGTGCCTGTAATTGCGTAGCTAATAGCCTGACATTAGCCTCTAATGCTTCCGGTACTTTTGACCCATCTTTGCATTTAAACTCCCTGATGTGGAAGTTATGTGTTAATTGTCCTGCGTTGCTCATTTTATCTTATCCTTTAAAAGCGTAACCGCCTCTGTCAATTTCTCGATACTATTATCAAGCCTATCAATCTTAGGCATTACCCGTTCATCTATTTGATGGTTTGCCCGTTCATCCATCATTTTTTCCTGAATACGAATCTTATAGTCAAAATACCTGTCTATTGCTTTATTAACCCCCCATGCAGTTGTTACGCCACCTGTCACCCACGCAATAATCCATTTAACCAAAAAGTAAAGATCATTACTATTATCCATTGATATTGTGTTTTTTGCCATTTCTATAAACAATCAAAAAAAATGCTATCGTAGTTAAATTGAATAAGATCAAATTCCACTGACTCGGCATAATTAGAATATGTGTGTAGTGTAACAAAGTTATAACAGTTATAAATATAATAGAAAATATTCCTGTTAACAAAATTTCATTCTCAAATTGAGTTTCGCATGATCTGGTCATGATGCAGTTTGAGGCTGCGTATGCTGAAAATATAATCACCTTAAAACTATACGAACGGATTAAATACCGTTGCATAGAGTTTTGATCAGGAATAATCACGTGCATCATATCCCATAGCAGCCAACTATAAGCTGCCATAAATGAAAGCAAAAGTATAATCGCTAAAGCTATACGCCAATAACCCATACCCATTCATCATTTTGGCATTCCCAATATCCAACTTGTCCTAATTTTGGTCTTGGTAACGGAACACCACCGCAAGTTGCAGGAGGGTCAAATGATTTCACAACGGTCTTATCCTTCCTAAACAAGTCCGCTAATTCATCCCGATTCTCCCAAAGGAACGGCAATAGTTTGCTCAATAGGAAAGTTAAAAACCATCCTTCGCCTTTAGCCTTAGCTAATAGTTTCTCGTTAAATTGCTTCTGTTGCATAATTATTTACTTTCTAAAACTGTAATACGTGCGTTTAACTTCTCTATGATTGCCTGTTGGTCTTGAATGGCTTTAACTAATAACCAAGTCATATCAGAGGCGTCTACTTGAAGCAATTCATGTGCTTTACCGTTCAGCTTTCCTTTGTAAGTAGATACCATTTCTGGCATAACCAATTTAAGTTCCTGAGCGATTGGAGATAAGTGTAATTTTGTAGTGTCAAATCCTGATGCCTCATTGAAATACCACGTCTTAGGCTTGATTTTTAAGACCTCTGAAAGACCTTTTGAGTATTCACCAACATTCATTTTCAGCCTCAAATCAGAAGGGTTTATCCATGCCGTTCCTGATGCCTTAGTAGCATTTGCCCCTGATATAGTAAAATCACCTGTTGCACCGTGTAAGAAACTGCCTGCACCGTTTGCGGTAACAATAGTCACTTCATCAGTTGAGTTATTACCTAAAATAGCATTCCGTGTACCGTTAAAGTACATCCCTTTATTATTGGCGTTTGTGGTAATGTCGCCTGTGGTCATTTCGGAAGCTATAACCGTACCCGTGAACGTAGGGGATGCGCTGAATACGGCTGAGCCTGTGCCTGTTTCATCTGTTAATGAGGTAGCAAGTTGAGCCGATGTAATACTTCCCGTGGCAGTTCCGTATAGTGTGCCTTGTGGTGTTGAGGAGATAGTACCTGTATTTGATAAATCTCCAGATGTTGATATAGTTGTCGTTACTATGCTATTTGTAGCAAACTGAAGCGGATATGCTCCATTGCTGCCAAATACAGAAGCATAACTCGATGTTCCAGTAAAAATACCGCCACCGGCTAAACTTTCTGTTCCGAGCCTTGTACTACTTCCTGTATTTCTATAATCAGCTCCACTTAAAACAGTAGTGCCCGGGTTTGCGTTGATTGCAAACCCGCCAGACTTTAAAAAAATACCGCCAAAAAAATACTTATTCCCACCGATTGAGTCTGTGCCAGTAGTGAATACTCCTCCTGTTGTTTCTGTTACCTTGTGAAGCCTGTAAATTCCCGATAAATAACTTAATCCATTAGCAGTACCACCAGAGCTAATTGTAGAAGTTCCTAAACTTGTTGGCGTTAAATAATCCGTTCCTGCCGTAGCAATCCCCAAAGCCCCAAAAGTAGACTTAACCAAACCCCCTGCGGATAGGGATGATAGCGTCATTACATTAGTACTGTTATTTATCGACAAAGCATCTGTTGCCGTAGTTTCATTTTTAATATGATAATTATCATCCGTTGTAGGTGTTAATCCTACCCTCCATTTTGCAATAGAGTTTGTAATGAAGTACTGTGTAGCAGACTGGGTATTGACCGAGCGATTGAAGTTTAATGTAGAGTTAGTACCGATAAGGCTTAGTGCATCTGTTAGGCTTTTTGCTCCTCCGATAGTTTGGGTTCCTGTACTCAATCCGCCCGGATTAGTTGCATCTGCGGGTTGTAAGGTAATTATACCGCCTGAATAACTTCCTCCCTGAGCGTTTGGCGTTGAGCCGAAAGTGCCGAAGGAGATCGTGGGAACTATCCCAGATACAGGGATCTTTCTTATCCTACCATTTAAAACAGTCAAGATTGAATCAGATACTAAACCTAACCCTACATTTTTAAGATAAGTTTTCCCATAAAGCGAAGTTCCCCCGGTTCCTGCCGTTTTACCAACCCGAATAGAATCGTAGTTTAGTTGGTAGGTTGTTTGTGCTGATACTGCAAATGGAAGCAGTAATAAAATTAATAGTAAGTTTTTCATGTTGTTGCGCTTACGCCACCCAATGGTATTGAATGCCATGTAGTAGCTGATTTTTTATAAATTAATGGGTTGCCTATTATATCTTCACAAATTACCTCAAACCCTATCCCTGCATTCGGATAAGCTATGTCAAGAGTAGGAATTGCAAGTTCGGATGTAGTTGGATTTGATACACAAAACATCCCTCTCAATCCCCCAATAGTACTGCGATAAGTGACTGCATTACCAGTTTCAGCAACTACAATAATAGTGCTATCTGATAGCGTTCCCGGGAATATGGGAAAGTCTTTTGTATATATTCCTACTACTGGCATAACAATTTAATTTAAAAATACATATTTTCCACCATTATCCACATACACATCAACATCCTGATACCAAACACTATATACCGTATCAGCTGGAACTATTTCACCATACCCTATTATCTGCCCAGTAAAGGTAATAATACCGCCTGAATCAGCAACTACATCAAGGCTCGATAAATAACCGAATCCTGAATCATTTATGCCTGTCATTTCCCATGTTCCTAACTGCATAGACCTTGCAAGTAAAGACAAATCATCCCATGACATATCAGAATCAGAAACAAAGACTGCATCAAAGTTAATAACATATGAGTTTGCAACCGGAATAATTGTCACCGCCCCCGAAGCAGTACGCCCAGAAGTATTCAAAAAAGATAAATTTTCAGACAGACTGTTTGAAGTTAAACAGGCAATCGGTTCACCGTTCCATTTTAAAATACAGTCGTTACCCTCTATAAAACTCATTTTACTAATACTTTAGTTGTTTCACCGTAATCAGGTTCCATTGTGTAATCTTGTTCTATCTCCTCATTAATAATTCGCCTCAATGTTGTTTGTGTTACATTTGCCTGTATATCGTAATTCATTTTTACAGGCATAAAATACCCTCTTAACAAATTTATGACAAATCTTGATAAAGGATTAAAATACCCGAAAATACTACCATCGAATTTGATATACGGTCTTGCGTGCATCCGTTCTTTTTCCTCAACCGCAAGCCTTAACAATGGCTTGTATGTTGCGAAAGGTGAGGCCAATAAGGATTCAGAAGCATATTTACGATACCAGTTGCTCGTTAATGTTGTTTGATCGGTTTCATACATTGCGCCCATGTATTGAGCCGTTTCACTATCTCCGTTTAGCACTTCAATTGTGTCAGGAACAAAAGTATAATTTCCGGTTTGTGTTGCGGTGTGGATTTCTCCGACTTGTTCACCTGGTTCTAATAATACGCCTGCTGAAATATTTGTATAAACAATATTTTCAACTGTCCCAGATGGAGCCAAAATTCTAAATGTAATAGATTTAGTAAAAGCTCCCGTAATTGGAACAATATCAGATGTTATACTTAATGTTCCTGACATCCCAAAATCACTTCTAACTGTATATGGTAATTCAACTATGCTTGTAGTCCATGAATTATCAATTTGTAAATAATAATTATTTAATCCGTCATTAAGAATAATAACAAAATTTAAGTCAGTTCCATTAATATAAGCTGGATTAATATAATCAATAACAATTTTTAATCTATAATTATTATCAATTGCAATAACATTATCGTTCTGATAGTAATTGGTCAAAGTTGGATAAGTACCACCATCTGAATAAAATATAACTCCGCCAGTAGGATATAGCCCTGCGTACATAGTACCAGTTTTAGTCCATCCCGGAATAGTAACATCATCACATGGCCCTATTGGATCTCCACCACAACCTTGCCCTGCACCAGACAAATCAGGATTGTCTAATTCCTCAGTTAGATTATAATTAGTACCAAACCTCCAAGCCATTGAATTATTCTTAAACGGCTTTTCAATCATCTTTAATTGGTCGGTATTTGTGTGATATAAAGGCGCAATTATCGGGCCTTCGGTATGACCTCCTAAAACCTGACCTAAAGTTTTAGTAACTGTTTCAACATATACCCCATCGGTATATCTACGGAATATCAAACTATCTGATAATGCTAATTCATTTGGTCTGAAAATATACCATGCCCCCTCAGATTGGATAATTACCGAAGTCCAAAGGCGTAGAACCTTATCCAATACCTCCTGACAGTCTAACGGGTTTATGGCATCGTCTTTTAGATACGTTTCTGCATTTACGTAGGTTAGTGCTAAAGGGTCGTCTGAATCAGCAGTCGGGTAACTTTCCTCAGTAATATTTACGCAAGTATAAATATCCATATCAGGAATCATAACCCTGTTTAAACAGTTGTAAATTACCTCGATGTAGGTCTGTTTACCTAACCAAAAATTACCATCGTTTTGAACGTAGGAAAGGTTTTTAAGCAGTCCCAAAGTATCTACTGCATTGACCGAGATTGTATAAGGGGTGAAAGTAAAAGACTCCTGACATCCATCCGGTATAATAAACCCACGCCAAATAACTGCTGAGTTACGCTTAATGATAATTAACCAGCGCAATTCATCCTCAGTATATAAATCCTCAAGCTGGAATTCATCCGTAGCAATCAGGTTTAAAGTTGCTTCAGAACCAATAAAAGGCTCAAATATTTCTTCGCCTGTATTCTGATAGCTTATTTGAATAGGGTTTTCAACTCCTAATATAGTTTCTGGTGCATCTACGCCATCCTTTTCGTAAATCTCAAGTGTAGCATCATCAAACACCAAAGGCTGCCTATCATCCTGCGTAATGTTAAAATCAAGCGTATATCGTAGGTTATAACTCATGGCCCGAATCTTTGAAGTTTAGCCCCCGCACGATTTAATACCCCGACTAAGTTTACGCCTGATATTTCAAACACTACCCGGCCTGACCCGAAATCTACGTTACTGCTTGATGAAGTACTGATTGCGTTTGATGTAGTGAATGCTGGTTGTGGTTCTGCTTTACGTTTCTTGAATAATGATGCAATACCAGCAACTGCTGCAATACCTCCGAGAATTGGGAGTAATAAACCGCCTGATGCTGCGGTAGCAGTTCCTGCGGCTGCTGCCGTTCCACCACCCGCTGCGGCTGCTTTACCACCGATACCCAATAACCCAACTAAGCCACCCAATAACCCGCCGTTGCCTTTAGTTGCGGAATATTCTGCGCCTGTATTTACTCTTAACAGATTTGTTACACTTCTTGCTGCTTCACTTGCTGCGATTGACAAGAAAGTATTCAATATCGCTTTCCCTAAACTATCAAATGACAGTTTCCCACGCATCAAAATATCATTAAAGAATGTTTCAAAGTTGCCCTGAACCTTTGGCAATAAATCATTGTTTACATAAGTCTGCCATTCGGTTAAACCGCCTTTAAGTTTAGTGCTTAAATCCATAGCAACTACCGGAATGGCTGCATTAAATCCTTCTGATATTCCTGTGGATAAAGTTACGCCGACTGTTTTGCCTGCCTTTATAATTTCGCCTCTGTCAAACTTTGGTGCAGCTATTTTTTTAGTGCCACCTCTGCTATCATCAAACAAAGTCCCTGCCTCAGCTTCCTGAGTAGTTAATTTTTTTAGTATATCGGTATAAGTTGTAATTTCTTTACCTGCTTCAGTAAATGCCTTAGCCTGATTTTCAATACCATTCTGTAATACTACAAAGTTCTTTATACCAACTGCCCCCAGTGAAGCACCAACAACCTTGCTAAATGTTGAAGCCTGTTCTGTTGCGGTTTTAGTCGTTGCCTCTAACTGCTTTACAAAAGCATCGCCAAGTAATTTTTCAGCTGCCTGTATTTTGGCTTTCCTGAGTAAAGACTTTGACAATAAATCAATTGCCTCTGATGCTCGTTTTGATCCTATTGTTTCAAGCGTAAGAAACTCCAACTGTTCAGGGTATTCGGCTTTTACTTTCTTTAATGCTTCAAGTCTTGCATTTCGTGAAAGCGTTTCATTTCGCGCAATTCCAATGAGAGATTCTAAAGACGTTACCTCAACTTTTGCAGCCGCTCCAGTTTCTATTAATTCCTGATTATATGCTTTTTGACTTTCGGTTGCATTGTCAACAACACCGGATAGATAATTTATTGCTCCTGCTACCTTTTCAGGGTTCTGAGCCAATACGGTAAGAGCAGAGGTAACTAAAGAAACGGCAAGCAATAAACCACCGCTACCAATAAGCGAAGCACCTAAAGCCTTAATTGCGCCTCCTGTTCCGCCTGATGTATTTTTTAATTGTTGGAATGCTTCAATTAATGGGGGTATGTTATTCTGAATACCAATAAACCCAAATGGCGCATCCTGAGCAACTCTGCCTAAGTTCTGTAATGCAAATCCAGCCTGATTAGAACCTTTAGCAACTGCGCCACCTAAAGCTGCGGATGCCTTAGCGGCTTCGGTTGCAGTACGTTTTAGATCATCAGAAACTTTGCCAGAAAAGTTATTTAAATCTTTATTGGCATTATCTAAGCCTTTTTTAAACTGTGCTATTTCCGCCTCAATCCTAACCTTTAGCTCTGCTGTTGCCATGTTCTTGTATTGCTTTTTTTAATGTGCTTGCAGCCTGTTTAATTCTTATTTCATCCTGCTCTACTTCATCCGAAAACTTCAACAACTTATCTGGACTTTTCGGAGGACTTTTTAAGAATGGATTGTGCCTTACTATTTCCCATGTTTGCCAGCGTAGATTCTTTAATTCATCTAATTGCTTTTTGCGAAAACCATTTACTATAATGTTGTATTCACTAAGTGATAATGAATAAAAATAGTCATAGGTTAATCCAATTTCACCGACGGCAACTTGCAAAATATCGGTTTCCCAAACTATCTCTTTTTCTTTGGTAGATTTTTTTTTTCTTCGACAATTGGTTCAATAGGTTCATTATCTACAATTACTCTTGCTAATGCCTCTCCAGCTTCATTACCATAAACTGCATGAAACATTTTTCTTAGGAAAATGGAAGTGTTTTCACTTATTGCCCCACCCCATTCATCCATCCATAAGTAAACATCGTCAAGTTCATAAGGAAAATCAATCGCTTCGCCTTTAGGTGTTTTAAGTTTCTGAGCATCTTTTGCAGCAAAGTAAATGAAATGTCGAACCGTTACCGAAAAGCCACTATCCAATGATGCCAAAATTCCGCTAATCCCAATACCTAATGCTTCAAGCGTTTTTTCAGTCGCATAAGTACCACAATGAAAGTCCATATCAATAATGGTTTCTTTCTCATCCTTAATAACCTTTACAGGCAACTTAAAAACTTCTGCCATATTAGGTAGTTCTGGTTATATCTCCAGTTCCTTTGATTGACCCTGTGAAAGTGATATTATCACCTGATGCAGCGGTCATTTCCAAAGATTCAATGTAACCCTCTCCGAACTCATTCAAGAACGCAGGAGAACCGATTGCCTCTTTCCAATAGATTAGAGTTTTGTTACGCATCAATGAGGAAAGATAATCCCATGAAGCAAGGGCAGTATCTCCACCTACTGAAGTTGTATCAGTCAATAAGCCATCCAATGACTTAGTATAACTGTACGCGTTCGGTGTTGAGATAATAACCCCAGGATCACACTTAGTTTGAACCTCATTGAAAGTAACCGTTTCCGATGTACCGTTTGAAGTCAAGCATGCGATAGGAACGTATGAAGCATCCCTTAAGATTGATAGGACTGAATTGTCCCCGTTTACAAATGTTGACATAGCTTTATTATTTAAGTTGTTGTTTGTTGAATTTTATGTGTAAATCCTAATATTTTACGGAAAGCCGTACTATCTACGTTCTCTTCCAAAATGCCCTGATTGATAATTAATTGACAGGTAACAATCTGAAAGTCTGCCATTGCAGGATAATCGCTTGTGTTGCCTGTTCTAATTAGTTTTAATATCTCATTAGCAATTTGTTCACTAAGTTTTTTCCCGCCTTTATTCTTTGGGAATTTAGTAACAATGTCAATCTGAATTGAACAGTCATTATAAAACCCGCACTTTATTAAAATGTCCTGAGCGGTCTGATTGGTTACTATACAATATGCCTCTGCATATCCAATATTAGCAACCGTAGACCCCATTAACTCATCATATACCGGAATGGTTACGCCCGACACTTGAAGCGTACTGAGCTTAGATATATAAGCCTCCCGAAGTTGTAATGATGGGTCAAACATTCTTTTTTAATATATTTTCTAACTCCTTTATAAACACCGGGCTTTCACGTATGAAAGCTGGTATTAAATACGGTTGTTTCATTATTCTGCCTTTACCATTTACATAGAACTGCCTTGCATATTCTTGTATCTCTTTCGGCAATGTAGGCACATAGGCCGCTGCACTTTGCCCTGTTCCGAATTCAACGTACACCGGGATATTTGTCGAACTCTGAACACCTATTTCCGAAGCAAACCCGTTATTCTGTGGTGTGCTATCAATTCTGCCCTTTAATCCTGCGGGTGCTGCATTTATCGCATTCATTTGTATTGTCGTTGCCGAATCCAATACTTGCAGTTTAATTTCATCCTGCACAACTTTACTCAAAGAACCTAACTTCTTTTGAATCCCTGGTAAACCGCTTATAATTACTCGTGCCATTAGGTTGTTACAATTGCGTCTGCCTTTTCAATAACCATTATGTACTCCCGTTTGTGTCTTTGTCCTACTAAATCAACTGAACTAATCACGTACCTATAACCCGACCATTCAACAAACATTAAATTTGTCGGCTCAAATGCTGAACGGTATTTAATTCTGCATTCAAATATGTTATTTAAAACCCTCTGCCTTTGCTCTGCCTCTGAAAAAGAGCGGATCTCTTTAATCATGGCATAAGTCGAAAGCAGTACTAACCGCGTAACAGGAAAACCGCCTGAACTATCAACCGCATCATCAAACGATACGAAAGTTATAATTTGGTCATAGTTGCCTGTGTTCATTACATTATCGGAGTTACCCTGTAAGCGTGTTCAATTTCTGTGCTTGTTGTAATTGCTTTATTTACGTTCTCATTCGTTGCATCTGCCCTATATTTAAAAGCCGTTTCAACTCTCATGCAGATAGCTGACTTTAAATCCTCCGGGCAAGTACTTAAATCGCTTGAACTGTCATAATATCCAGCGTAGTACGTTATAGTCCATTGGTTATAAGTCCGTAAAGCAGTACCTAAAATATCATAATATGGATCGTAATTTAAAGGAATACAAGTCATACCTACTGTCAATATCGGTCTGTCTAAACCGAATAAATTGTAATTGGTTGAACTGATAGCGTTACCATCCTTATCCTTTATAGTTAGCAGTTCACCAAATGGCCCATAAGGAATCTGAACCTTTGCCTGATTGCTGACTAATTCAATTTCTTTTTTGCCATACGATAACCCTGTGAATAATTCGGATGAAATACGAGCCTGTTTGATAAGCCTTGTGATAAGCGTATCAAAATCAGTAAAGTCAATCTCCATAAAGTCTTTAGCTTCCTG
>Ga0172380_10006038_pt1 | contig 14306 bp, 20 predicted proteins | sample Leawe162metaG_FD_119747 | JGI IMG/M metagenome (GOLD analysis project Ga0172380, IMG submission 119747) | Leachate microbial communities from a municipal landfill in Southern Ontario, Canada - Leachate well 162 metaG | ecosystem: Engineered > Solid waste > Landfill > Unclassified | place... | reverse complement strand
GTTTCTTCCGTTATATTTCTTAAATAACCCCCTGTACTTCCGGGGTCTCCATTGAGAGACCAAATAGAGTTAGCACAACCAAAGCCTAAATAAACATCCTTGAAAGGAATAAATGATATAAGAGCATCACCAACTAAACCTGCTTGGCAAGTTTGACTACTCTGTGCAGCATCTATACTTTCTCCTGCTAAAGAGGTATCTAAATTTAGCGGGTCTCTCTGTTTAAAAGCATACCATTGATTAGGATTGAAAACTGAATTTATAAATATTCTACCATTATATAAACATCCTATTGTTGAACCACCATCAGGAAATGAACCCCCGGAACTCGGTGCTTCAGTAGAAATTCCAAAAATAGAATCAGCTTCAGGGTCATAACCTCCAGCCTCTCCTGATGAATTTAACCAATCAGCAACCGTAATTGCTCCAGTAACTTCATTATAAGCAGTTATTTGTGCATAACTTCTTGAACCTGTTCCACCTGTTATATAAACATAATAATCTACTATCTCATCTTCAACTGTATAAATATCAATTAAATTAGCATCTGTTATATTTGTACTATTTGCTGAATCTGCTGTTCCTTCATAGTCAAATGAATCAGGAATACTTCCCTTTAATATCCAATTTAACCATTGAGGAGGAGCTTTAACAGATGTTGGTGTTAAAGTTGAACCTGATATATCCCCTGTTATTTCATTTGTAGTATCAAATTCAGTAGTGGTTGTACGATAAACTAAATGTTTTGCAGTTGCTCCTGTACCCACTGTTTCATAAAAAATACCAGCGGCTTCTGAAGTTTCCTGTGTAAAAACTTCTCCGGGAATAAATTCTCCACTGGCAGCACCTACTAATGAAGTTCTAATCATATCAAGTTTATGGTATCCTGACTCAGATATATCAGAATTATAAGGTCTACCATCTGCAAAATATACAGTTTGATAAGCAGGAATAACTACTACGTAACCTTTTGGAGAAATATCTCCAGAAGTAAAACCATTATCAGAATCAAGAGCAGCTAAATCAATCATTATTCACCAATATATATTTTGTCTTTTGATACTATAATAATATTATTTTTATAGTGACCACCCCCAGCCTTGATTAATTCTGATGAGGTTGACCAAACTAAATTATCCCTATCCCAAGTTTTAGAACCATCATACCCAATAGGTCTATCAATTATCCAGTCAGACATTTATTTTCCTCTGAGACGTTTAATCATCGCTTCATCAATTCCTGCATCACGAAGTTTATCTTCTACAGCAGAAGTTTTTACTGTTGTAGGTTTTTTCTTTTTAGCATCTTTCATTTCTTTGTACCGCTCTTTAGTAATATAAGTTTTTTCCCCTTTTAAAAACTCAACAATCTTTCGGGTCATAGTACTTCTTTCTTTCCCCTTTTGTACTTTTGCTGGAAGTTTGCTTTTCTTCACTGTATTTGTCCTTAATATTTTTTCTAAATCTTTACTCCCCTTTGCTTTATCTATTTCTCTTCCTGCTCGCCATTGTCTAACACCCATTTTATTCTCCTATGTAAATATCACCCTTATCAGATAAGATAACTAAACTGTTTCTATACCTTCCTCCACCAACACTGAATATATCATAATCATCACTCCATTCCCCATTCTCCCAATCCCAAACTTGTTCATCAATATCTCCAAAATCTGAACGTCTTGGAAAAGGATAAAAAAAACCATAGGTTGTTATAAATAACCAAGTATCCCCGGTAGTAGTTAATTCTGTTTCCGTGTCATAAGTATCAACACTCCACTCATATAAAGTGTACAATAATAAATTTGTATAACCAGTTAAGTCCCACTCAGTCTCAGAGGTCTCACCTAAGTAACTCCAATCTGAGCCATACTTTCTAAAATATACTTGGTAAGTAAGAGCCATTAGTCAGGAGCTTCCCACTGTAATTTAGATAAAGTTGTTGATACAAACCAGTCTATTCCACTACTTTTGTTTTCATTATGCTCAGGAGTAGGATTCTGTGCCTTTCCGGGAGGGTCAGGAACATAAATTTCCCCATAGACTCTCCACAAAAAAGAAGAAGAGGTACTCTGTCTTGCCCACTGTATAGCGGGATACACACCAAGATTGTAGTCAGTTACCCACAGTCTAAGTTGTGCAAAATCTCCCTCACCTATGGTTATATTGTTCTCTGGTGTTATTACCTTTTCATACCAGCCATAGCTTCCTGCCACAATATCGTCTATATCTATAAGGTCAAACTCAGCGTAACCATTTCCTACTTGAATAGAACCTTGAACCTGTATATCAAATCCACTTGGGGGAATGGTAATTGGACGAAAGAGATACACCCCAAAACGTATAGAGGTTATAGTAACAGGAACGTCACACTGTACGGTTTCCTGTATAGTATTCATAGCTGTAGGGAATTGCTTGAGTACTGAATAAGTGCTTTCCCCTGTATCTCTAATAAAAATATTTACTTCAGCCATTAATAAGCCTAAAAATTATTCTGCTGGAATGTATGTATTTATAATAGATACCATTTTAAAAATAGGAGAACCACCTGAAATTTCAGTATCAGATGCTTTTGCTAATCCAGCCCTTTGTCCCCCTCTTGCTCTATTTTCAAAAACGTCTCTTATCCAACAATTGCTTAATATTGCTGAAGATAAAGGTTCTTGATTAACATAGGTTAAATTTGTTTTATAACCTTTTATTGGAAAATAAATTGTTACTGTATTATCAGGCATATTATTCCATATTATTTAAAGCAGCAGGTTTCTCAGAAAACAATAATCTTATATTCTTAGTTCGACCTATATCTGTTATACCAAAATCCTGAATCCACAAACCCCAACCAGAAGATTCTTTTCTTATTACTGATAAAACTTCTTTTTTTATATCATCCATACTTGCTTTTATTTCGTCTAAAGTACGTTTAGAAATACATTCACATAAAGTTTTTAACGTAATAGTTTGTAAACTCTCATCATAATCAAATACTTCTAAATGTGCTTTAACCCAATCTCTAACATAATATCTTATTGAACACCCTATAGCAATATCGAAACTATCTTTTGTCCAAACAGATTGTACTCTAACATCTTTAACTTGAGTTTTAATCTTACAAACACTAAACTCCATAAACACAGGCCATACAAAATACCATTTTCCGGGATTCAAAGGTATAGTTTTTGTTCCACCAAACAACTTTGGTCTTGTTCTAAAACCTCCCTCATCAAGACGCAAAATTAACAATTGAGGAAATATACTAAGAATTTTTTCTAATAGAGTTTCTAACCACATACTATCCCCAACCCGGAATTAATTCGTCATTATGAAATAATCTTGTACTATATAAATTTAAATCAGTAATACCATCTTTTGAACTAATAGAAATATGAGAAGGTCTTTTCTTTAAATCATTTCGTATAGCTTGTGGCAATAATGTCTGATATAGTTTAGTTGTCCAAGCAGTTTTTTCACCTTCATCATCAAATGCTTCAACCTCAGCAAGACAAAAAGCTCTTAATACATTTGATAAGTCAGGAGGACAAAAAGGAATATCATCATCAGAACTTAATTCTTCAGTAACAACTCTATAACAATAAACATAAGTTAAATCTAAATTGGGTTCAGGGTAAAAAGATACTTTCCATCTAACTCCTTCATCTTTACTATAATCACAACTCAATGCAAAATATAGTGGAGTTCCATTGGTATCAGACATAGCTCTTTGTTTCATTAAAAACTCTTGGGAAACTTCAGTTGGACTATAAATTATATTCTGTGAACTACAGGCAAATTTTGATTTAAGCATTACATAATCATCAGGCAATTCATATTCCCAACTACCAGATATTACTTGAATAAGTTTCCACTTTTTAAGAAAGCTCCAATCTAAAGCTAAAAATTGCCGGTAGGCATCATTAACCCGTCTCTTAGCAGTAGTTAAAGCATCACCTTCATCATCCCTACTGCTTCCCATATAAGAAAGGACATCTTGATATAAATCTTTAAAACTATAGTTTAGTGAACTTTCCATTACTCTACTTTCTCAGCTGTTTCATTTTTATCTTCTAATTGTTTTTCCAAATTATCACATTTATTCTGTAACATATTTAGTGTCTTTATAACTGTGATAAAAGAATTTCGTAAATCATTATGTTCAATATTACTTAATACAACCCCATTGACAGTCCCTCTGAAATTTGATACTACATAATCTACATTTTTAATGGCTTGTTCCAGTGTCAATTCAGTATTCATAATAATCCTCACATAATGAAAAATAAAGGAAAGGGGGCAACAATGCCCCCAATCCAAAATAACTTCTTAGCCCAAACTATCCTGAGCAATTAGATAATATGTAGTCCCATTAAAAGTAATAGGAATAGCAATATCACTTGCATCGTGGGCTGTATCCCCTGTTGCAGCAACAACATTTACTGCATCAGTTTCAATAGCAAACAAATTAGTAAAGCCGTGGTCAGTTGCATCCTTTGAAACATTAATAGCTGTATCAACCTCACTATTAATAGTTCCACGAGTGCGAATTTTCAAACCATACTCTTCTGTACCAGCAAGACCTTCACGATTGATAGCAATATCAAGACCACCAAACTCATTCTTAGCGTTCTCAGATAAATCCTGTGCATCAACTCGAAGAGCCACACCAGCATCCGTTTCACTTCCTTGTTTAAGAGCAATACTAATATTGTTACTAAGCTCACCAAGAATACCACCGTCTCGGTTAGTCATTGCAACATTGATGCCTCTAAAGATAAAATTGGTGTCATTCTCAGCGTAGTTACTACCATTCATCTTTAACAAAGCATCATTACTATCTCCAGTGGCCTCGTATTCTGCTTCTCGTTCACCTGAAATCTGCAAACCATAACTCTTAGAAGCAGCAGTACCACGGAAAATACCTGTAGCATCAATTATGCCACCATAGGCATAACCTGTAGAAACTGCTCTAACAGGAGCAACAACAAGGTTTCTAAGGCCATCCTTTTTGACTTTAAGCAGTACAATACCATTTGTACCAGAACGGTCAACTGTCTCCTGTGCAACACCAACAGCAAGAGGGTCTCCGTCTCCTGTTACAGCCTGAAGTATATAACTTCCATTAACAATACCAAGACTTGTTGCATCAATGACACAACTTGCATTAGTATATGCCTCAACCATAACACCATCTTCAGGTAGAGTAATTTCCATCCAGCACGGCCCTACTACTTTATCAAAAGCAGCAGGAACAAAACCGGCTAAATTATTCATAGCATTTGTAGATGGTTTTTCAACACGAATAAACTTACCATTACACTGACTACCTTCTGCAACTGTATTGCCATCAATATCAGTTGTAGTATCGTAGTTATAGCAAAGTGCATAACCTTTTAAAAGCTGGTCAGTACCTTCATAGTACACAACTTTGCGATTTACTTTTTCACTTTTATACTGAAAACCCATTTTATTCTCCTTTGTACACTGGTTAATATCCAGCAGTTACATTATTCTGACGCTACACAAAGTAGAGCCTGAGAACGTCTATCTTCACATTTCAACTGACAAGTCAAATCAACATTGACCGCAGCTACGTTACCACCACTTTCAGGAAGAATAAGCGGAGGATGCTCATAAAATTCATCACCTTTCAAAACGTCAACACCAAACTTATTCATATTAACAAAATAAATAGGATGTTCACCTGTGATGTCAGCATCAGCATAAATGTCCAAGAATGGTGAATACTCAATAGGTGTGCGATTAAACGCAGTCATTCCATTAAATTTACCTACATCATAACCAAAATTCTGTCCCTGATTATACTGACGTACTGCAAACTCATAAGCCAAAAGTGTATCCAAATCCATATAGATACGATAATTACCAAGAGGATTCAATGGCTCTAAATCCTGAGCCGTGCGAGGAGCTTTGAAACGAATACTCATCCACGCTTTAAACATAGCAGCAAACATAGGCTCAAGGTCTGCAATTGCATCATAACCATCAAAATCTGTATAAGTATCAAAGTAATTAGCCCAACGCTCATACGTATTTGCATTAAGACCTGCAACTGAAGTTATAGTATTTGCACTTCTATCAACTGTGGACTTACCAGTAAATCCACTTGAAGCACCTTTAGAAATATAATAAGGAATACCTCTGAATGAGCCAAACTCATCATCTTCAGAAGTAATAGTCTGCCAACAATATTCCTCAAACTTATTAGCCATACGTGCTTCACAAGTTGCTCTCTCAACTTTCATCAAATCAACAATCTGTTCAGCATCAGCACTCATAAGAGGTTCACGTCTATCCATTATCCACTCTGTAGTAATTGAAGCCCACGGAGCAGTAGCCTTTTTAAGCTTATCAGTTTTATTGTACTCTTTAGTTGCGTACAAACGAGTTGACTTAGCTTCTCCACCATCATCAACAACTACTCTCCATTCTATGCTTTTACCAGAATGAGATTTCATTGCATTACTTGAAAGCACCCTATTTAAAATAGGATGGTCAGTATATTTCTGAGGATAAGAGAATTTAAGTTTCTCAAAATACGGAAGAGCAGCATTGATTAAATCCAAAAGCTCCTCAACAGTTTTTCCACTATCCACACTCATATTTAAACCTTTCTATTACCATCCTTGTTCTGCACGAGAGTTCATAACATCTTGAACTGCTTTAACAGCCTTTTCATCAGATACTTTAGGCTGTTTCATCTTTTTAGAATTAGGACGGCCAATTAATTGTTTTTCACGGTCTTTTGCTTCTTTTACTAACTTATCCTTAACTTTAGCAGGATTCTTACTTTCATATATTGAAAAAGCAAAATCAAGAGCTTCTTCAACAGACATTTTATCACCTTTAAATTCAGCACCAAATTTGATATTATCTGCTTGTTCCCAAATATTCAAGCGATTAGTAAGTTCTGCTTTTGACAATTCTTTTGAATTACCAAGTTCAGGGTAGTCAGTGATTTTGGAATCAAAAAAGGAATCAATCTTAGCATCAAGTTCCTTTGCAGTAAGAGTAGATTGTTCTCTTTCTTTTGCAAGGTATTCCTCTTTTAATTGCTTATTCTCATTCAGCAAAAAATCAATAGCTTCCTGTACTTTCTTCAATTCAGGATTGTCCTCAATTTGCTCATTGGAAAATTCCAAGGTAGGAATTACCTTCTCAGTTTTTTCCTCATTTTGTTTGAGCAATTCTTCTCTACGCTTTCGTCCACGTTCCCCTAACTCAGCAGACACAGCATCAAGCCTATCCGCCAATTTTGCAAGAACCTTCTCAGCGTTATCCCCAAGATACAGAATCTCATCATCTGTAAGATGATTTCGTTTAGCAGCTTGAATCAAACGATTGGGTAGTTTTAATGCTTCAACCTTTTTGGTAGACTCTTCATCCTCAACTTTGGAATCTTCTTCATCAACCTCCTCAGTTGTATCAGAATCTTCATCAGTCTCAACATCTTCAACTTCTTCCGTTTTATCCTCAACTACTTCTGTCTCTGGTAAATCTCGTTCTCTCATTTCATCCATAATATCCTGTACACTATCTACAGCTTTTTTCTCATTTTCAGCAATCTTTTCCTCAGCCTCTTTTAAGACTTTGGCATCATCATTTACATTCTCAACATTTTCTTTTACTTCGTCAGACATTTTCTTTTCCTTAAATTTAGCTTCCAAGTGGGTAGATAAAATTTAACTTAAGTCAACCATACCAAGTTCTTTTAACAAACGTTTTTGATGTGAAAGACCTTTAACAAAAACACGGCCATTATTATCTATTTCTCTATCAGGATGAGCAGCACGTTCTTCAGCAATTTGGTCAGGATTTGGGCCGGGGCCGAGTTGCATTGACCAATACCCTTTGTCCCCACCGTATTGCATAAAACCTCTATGCTCAAGCTGAAAGTCTCTCTTAAAAATTCCACCACAATCACATACTTTTTCTATCTTTCTATCTTTAATAAATCTATCTTCAATTACTTCCTTATCACACTTATCACATTTGTATCCGTATTGAGGAATTTTAATCACCTGCCTATCTTTATTCACCCTTTGTTAATTTATAAATTTCTTCTTTTAAACACAAATTATCAAAACTTAAATAAATAAAGTATAATCTTAAAGTTTCAAAAACATCCTCAAAATCATCAGTTATAGAAATATCTTTACAATCTGAATTAATAAGTTGTATTAAATCAACTAACTGAAATTTTAATTCTTTCTTGGTCATTAATCTTGTTCACCATAACAGATTAATTCAATTGTTACTAGTTCAGCAGCTACACTATTTTTAAAATAAACAGTACCAGAGGGGCAGAAAAATTGACTTGTTCCCTCTTTAATAATTATTTCTGAATTAAATGTAGAAACAAAACTTGTATCAACTAAAACATCATTTTCAATGGCCCGAATCCAAATCCCATCAACATCATCAATAGAACCAATAGGAACAACTTCAGCCACATCTGCTGTTTCCTGTTGCATAGATGGAATATGAACCGCCGTTTCAGGAGCAGTAGAATCTTCCCAAATATGTTTTCGTGGTTGAATCCCACCACCTAAATCTGATAAATCAATATTTATTCCAATTTTTGCTGTAGCCATTATTTATTCCTCTTATTCATAATTGATTTAACAGCGTTTACTGCACTATCTTCAAACTCAATATCGTGAATAGCAAAATCATAACTAACGTGATTTTTATCAGTTGAATTATCTTCTCTATAACCAGTAAATTTAAGAGTTACTTTTGCTTTCACAAGTTTACCTATTCCAGCCTTAGTTAAAGGCAACTCTACATCACTTAAATATATAGAGGGATATTCTTGTCTACCAATAGAATCTTTTCCATTCTTTTTATATTTTATTTTTAAATTTATTTTAGCCATTATTTACCTTTCCTTCTCCATTTTGAATAAGCAACTGCTACTCTTTGAGCAACATCTGGATAATCTCTTTTAGCTTCTGAAGAAGCCATAAATCTTGCTATAAATTGTTTTTTAGATTCATTCTTATTAGGATTTGGCATAAATCACCTACATATTATTACTATTAGGAGGAGAGGGTTTACCACCATCTCTATTCTGTTGTTGTATAGAATTAAGTTCTCTACTTGCCCCTGAAGCCCCCTGTTGGTCTCCAACAGCACTTGATTTCATAGGAGCGTATGGGCCTAAATTTGAATCAGAAGGTTTTATAACTGAACGATAAATTTCATCTATTTCAGAATCAGTCAAATCTAAGTCTCGTCCAACTTGTTTTACAAGAGCAACAACATCAAGTACTGCTCCTTGTTGTGCAGCATATTGAAGAGTTGGAAGAATAAGTCCATTTACAAGTTCCATAATCCTTCTCATACGAATAGTAGGATTCATCCTTTGCATTGAATATGGTTCAACATCAATATTATATTGCCAAAAATCATTTTCAATACTATCTTTAGTAACTCTTACTTCTAATTCAGCAAGGTCAGGAAATCTTTTAGAAACAGTTACATCTAAACCGGGGTCAGTTAATGTATAAAATGAAAATTTCTTAAATATTTCTTTTATAAATAAATGATTGGCATTTACCATATCATCAATAGCAGCACTTGCATTAGCTAAAAGCATTTGTTCTTGACCTAATGTTTCAGCTTCACTCTTTACTCCACCAAGAAGATTAGCATTTCTTAATTGCTCACTCCATTTTTGTTCAAGAAGAGTAAGCCACTTATAAGAATCATCTGTAACTCCACCATACTTTACTTCTTTCATTGCATCAATATTTTCAACTCTAACGTCCCCACCATCAGAAGTAGATTTAATATTTGTTACATCATCTTCAGCCTGACCTTCCCAAGCAAGAACAACTTTTTCACGATTAGCTTGTCGAGCCATTTTACGAGCAACTACATTTATCAGATAGTGTAAATCTAATCCCACATAAATAGGTGGAACTGGAATTATACTTTCAGCAAATGTACCAAATCTTAATTTAGTGTACGGCCCAAGTTCACTTCCATTATATTCAGAAATTCTTAATGGTTTAGTTCCTTGACCCTTCATTGGTATAGTCATTACCATATTTTCTGCTGGAATCCACACATCAGCCACTCTAACATAAGGCTTAATTGTGTGCATATTTTTTAATTGATTACCAGTAGTAATTTCTTTGCCTGAATTTTTAATAGCTGTGGTTGTAGTTTGGTGTAAATTCTCAAAATTTTCATAAAGACCAGACTCAGCAATATACTCGTAAGGAAGAAAATACCAATCTCCCTCAAAATCCATTTCATCATCCCTACGAGCAGATACATCAAAGAAATAATCTTCAGGATTTACTACATCACAAAATATTTGACCTGCATCGTGTAAATAACCAAAAGCATCTTCAACTCTAAGACCTCCAGAAGATATTCCAGTTTTTACAACTCCCATATACATAAGTGCATAAAATGCAGCTTGTCTTAAAGTTTCACCAAGTTTTATTTCCTCAGATAAATGATTTAATGTAAGACGAATTAACTCAGCATAAGGTTTTAATTGTAATAATCTTGCTCTAACCATAGACTTAGGATTAGCTGAAGCTAATATAGGTAAAAATAAATCTACTGCTCTTGAAACCATATTAAATGGTCTACGAGTTCTTGGAGCATTTGAGTACCAACCATTAGAATACTCATTTAAAATTTCGTGAAATTTTTCTAAACAAGGTTTTACAATTATATTGTGGTCGTCAATAGAATCGTGTATAGCAGTTACTAAAGTATTTTCAGTATTCGTATCAGTTAACTTAGCCATTTAGCTACCCCTTGTTTATGTTTATTGTCTGACCATTCATCTTTTTTTCTAATATTATCAGAGTGTAATCTTCGTCTCCAAGCTAAAGAATTAAAAGGAGGATTAGCAGCTAAACTCTCTACTGAGCCTTTCTTTTCTGTCATAGCAATACAAGCCATTCCAATAGGAATAACTCTATCTCCGTGACTCATTTTAGCCCCTGTACTCTCATCAACAGCAGTTGATATATTTGCATCCTCTCTACTCTCTCCAAAGCAATAATCACTAAGCTCATTAAGTAACCAAATACTATGAATAATTATATAATTATGCTTTTTAACTTCTTTTAAAGACTCTATTAATGCTCCATCAAGTTGATAAAGCATTATCATTTTAGTCCCATTTCTTCCAGAAGAACTATGCCAACCATAAGAATCAAGGGTAGTATTATGACGTTTACCTACACTCTTACGTATATATATTTTAGAATAACCATATTTTCTTATTCTACTCTCAAAAGTTTCCCCCGGCCCATTTGCTTCCCAAATAAGAAAAGGAAGTTTAGAAGCTCCACCAACCCATTGACATATAGCTAATACTTGTTCAGCAAGGTCAGTAACATCAATATAAGGGTCACACCATTCTCCAACTTGCTCTCTTTTATTAATATCAATTATTTGTATTACAGAGTTGGAAGCTCCTCTACCTCGTGAAATATCAACGGAAATTATATAGTTATGATTTTGGTCAGGTCTTAAATTTGGTAATTGACCCCACCATTTTAATCTACTTTTACTTCCTCCGTAAGTAAATTTAACATTTTTTATACTTAACTTTTCATTAATCTTTATTGAATCAAATAAAACTTCACCTGAATAATCAGCATCCCTTATAAACTTTTCTTTTATTAGTTGCAAAGACTCATTATCAAATACTTGGTCTGCTGAAGCTGAAGGAATTTGAAAAATATATCTGGCAACATAAGTTTTAGTTCTACCCCTATCAAGTATTTCGTGGTCAAGCCAAGGACTTCGAGGTTGCCCAAAAGAACCTGCTCCACCATCAGCAACAAATCTTATATCTTTATTCAATGAAAATATAGGTTCTAACTGACTTAATTTAAATTGAACATTTGCTTCAATTTTATTGAAAACTTCAGGCCATTTATTTCTATAATAATTAATATCAACTATTTCAATAATATCTCTATCAGGGCTTTTATAAAGTCCCTTTATTTTTTCAGGATTCTCCAACCAATCCAATTCTACAATATCAATGTTTCCCTCTGTCAAAAGTTTTGCGTATGGATGCCCACTCCCCCAAGGGCCGTGTGTAGAATTATAAATACAAACATCAGAAACATCGTGAATATTATCTTTTAAATCTATTGCTATAGGTGGTTCAATTTGAGCAAACTCATCAATAAAAACAGCAGTAGCTCTATTCTGAACACCAAATGTACGAGTTGTTGCCTCTCCCTCTATAGTAGAATTTAAAAATGGATTATATAAAGATTTAAATTTTCTTGTCCATTTATCAATTTGACAGCGTTTAAATAACCAAGGAGGATATTTTGATAATGTATATAAGACCTTATGAAATAAAGCTTTATGAGGGCCAACTAATACTCCATCTTTTATTTCAATTGACGCATCATCTACTAAAGCCTCAGCTTTTGAACCCATTAAAAAATATAAATCAGGTACTATACTAATCAAAAAAGCAATTACTTTACAGAATAATTCAGTTGCCCCCTCATCACGACTTTTCTTTACTAATAAATCTCTTTTATTATAAATATGTTCTTTAATTGACCTAACAACTGGTATTTGTTTGGGTCGTAAAATAAATAATTGATGTTGTGAACCATCTGGTCTACGAGGGTCATACGTCCAAAACATTGTATTAAAAGCTATTGCAGGGTCTTGTAAACACATACTTAAAAATATATCTTGTAATCCTTCATCATTTTCCAAAATACTATGTAGTTCTTTTCTAAAAGCAAGATTCTCTACAATATCAGTGGGAATGATATTAAAGAAATCCTCAGCAGTAAAGATATTGTCAAAATTAATATTCATTTATTGTCACAAATAATTTATTTGAAATATTAAAATCAATATTATTTGAGGGAATACAATAACCTAAACCATCATAATAAATAAAACCTTTAACAACTATTCCAACAACTTCACCTTTAATATTAAACATAGGCCCACCAGAATTTCCGGGAGCAATTGGTGAATCAGTTTGAATTAAATTCTCATTAAGTCTATCAAATCCTGAAATTATACCGTGAGTTACAGAATTAAAATTTTGTAATCCTAAAGGAGAACCTATAATAAAAACTGAATCTCCTAATTCTAATTCATTTGAATCTCCAATTTTTGCAATCTTATATTCTCTATCACAAGTAAATTTTGAAAATCCGTAATCATCACAAGGGTCAACATAATAGGAATCAATAAGACAAGTTTCCCCATTAGAAAAAGTAATATCAAAACTTATTAATCCTTTTAACTCTTCAGAAACTAATACGTGCTTTGCCGTTAATACTACACCTGTATCAACAATTACTCCAGAACCCTCACTAATCAACATACCATCTTCATACATTGATATATGCACTACTGAATCATAAACCTCATCAACAGCGTCAGGTAACGTACTATAACCAAATAAAATTAAACAAAATATAATACTTAAAAGAATTAACTTTTTCACGGTAGTTCCTTTGATTCAACAAATTTTCTCAACCTGCCTGTTAATTGTGCAATTTGGTCAGCCTGAGCTTGTTCAAGCTTCAATGGAGTAGTATTTTTAGTTTCAATTTCAAATCGTTGAGAATTTTTCCAATCATCATTACCCAACATACGGTCAAGACACTCAAGCATAAACATCAATAATTTTGGGTCTCCGGGTTGATGTTTTGAATAAGTGTATCTATGATTTACATACGTTATATTTCCCTCTGCATCTTTTGTTCGTATTGGTTTTTCACAATACTCTTCATAATCATATCCAATTGCTCTGCGTAAACCTTCAAAAGCAAGAGTAATTTTTGTTTCTTCTTTTCCTTTATTTAATGCTTCTTTAAATTCAGGATGTTTCTTTTTCCAACCTCTTATGACTGCTCTTGTGACACCAAAAAATTGAGCAAGTCCTTTTTGTGTTGCTCCAGCAGCAGTTAATAACTTTGCAGCCGAAGCAAAATTCTTACTGTATTCCCGGTATATCTTTTGTGATTTGTTCTCGTCCTTCTCGTTTGCAGCAGGAGATACACCAAGCGTAGTAACCACTTCTATCTTCTCTTTTCCAGAATTTGCTGGTTTCTTTTGCTTTGCCACAATGTTTACACTTTCTCTTCATAATTAAAATAAGCAGGATAGGCAGCGAACGGTGTTACCATTCCAAACTGCCCACCCATACTCCCAAATCTTGCGGTTCAGCGGCTCTCATAGAGGCACTCCTAAACATTCTGTCAACAAGATTTTAATATTCATAAACTCTCTTGTACTACTCGCCATCCTGACTCGTAAAACTAC
>Ga0172380_10006037_pt1 | contig 14306 bp, 17 predicted proteins | sample Leawe162metaG_FD_119747 | JGI IMG/M metagenome (GOLD analysis project Ga0172380, IMG submission 119747) | Leachate microbial communities from a municipal landfill in Southern Ontario, Canada - Leachate well 162 metaG | ecosystem: Engineered > Solid waste > Landfill > Unclassified | place... | reverse complement strand
GACAACCAAATTCTTGGCATGTAGTCCGGCATAGCTCAGTGGTAGAGCGGATCGCTGTAAATTGCAGCCCGTCAGCGTAATCTGGCGGTGAAGAACGGGGTGAATTGCGGGAAAGCTACGTTTCGTATACGAAATATGCTAATCCGCAGCCAAGCTCTACGAGTAATTGTATTGAAGGTTCAGAGACTATTCCGCGAGGAAGTACTGCCGATTTTTCGGTGGGAAGCGCCCCGCACCCTATCGTCGAAAGATGAGGGTGATGAGATAGTCCACGCCGCTATGAAAATAGCGGGAACGTGTAACGATTAGGTCGCTGGTTCGAGCCCAGCTGCCGGAGCCAAGAATTTGTGGGTTGATTTAAAGAGATTGAAGTTGTCGATGTAATTGCTCGACGGCTTCTTTTTGGTGAAGCCCGAGTTCTATCTCGCGGTGGCAATTAGCGCACACCAGTATACATTTCTTAAGTTCGGCTTCAATTGAAGCCCAAGAGCGCGAGAACCCACCAGCACTTATTGCGAATGACTTCAGTAGCGGATCAACATGGTGAAAATCAAGCACACCTGGATGCTTATTGTAGCCACAAATGATACATGCTCCGCCCATACTTGCAATTGCTCGAAGCTTCAAGACTCGTCGTCGTTTTGTGACTGCCATCTTTAAATACTCAGCTCGATCGCGGTAGGTCCGTTTCTCTACTCGTTTGGTAGACATAATTTGATTATACCACGAATGGTTAGGTCGCTGGTTCGAGCCCGGTTGCCGGGACCAAGCATAAGCACTTTGCAAAAGCAGAGTGTTTTTGCTCGGCTATTTGTTATATACTGCTCGTATGATCGATATTGAAAAAGTACAGCAATATGCCAACGAACGGTTCAAGGGAGATAGCCCTGCTTATAAAATTTTAGACATCGGTTATGCATTTCATATTTATAAAGAGCCTGTTCAGCCGGGCCCTGGGCCTACTGTTGTTCTAAAAGAAACTGGAGAAGTATACTCCTTTAGCTCCAACCCCGACGATTATTCAGTGTGGGGAGCTACATCTTTAGACGATTTCAGGGATAAAATAGAGTCAAGAGGTTACGGGTCGGAACCTGTCACCGTCATTACATAGTCTAACTAGAAACGACTACCATGAGTAGTTGAGAAACGCGTCCACTAAGGGAAGCCATAAGCACCTTCACCTCTGTCAATTCAGAGATTTTTTGTACTTACCAAGATAAAAATGGTATACACTATAAAGTATATGCTAAAAGAAAACGGCTTTGCCCATACATTTATTGTAATTGCGCTTGTTCTAATCTTGGGCGCCGCTTTATCGGTGGTCTTCGTTAACAACTTTACGAAGCAGGATCAGGCGAGTAAGGTACCTAATCTAAATAACAAAGCAGAACTTAAGACCTATACTTCTATATCGGGTAGCGGATTAACCTTTGACTATCCCAGTAGCTGGTCTTTCGAAGAGCCCCCTAAACAACAGATATCAAGAGAAGATAGTAAAGCGACAATAATGATTCTGTACAGCCACAAACCCTCCGTCGTCGACGGTAAGGGCTCAATATCGACGAGCAATATTTGCGTAACTTTCAATGAAATGCAGGGTAATTGGCCATTCAGCTCACAACCACTCAGCAACTCTAATAAGATCGCAGACTTTTCAGTTGGGGAGAATGCTGTATCACTTGTTCAAAGCAAAAGTAATTTAGAAGCTTCAGTAAGTCCTGCGATGCAAATAGTAAATCAGGATACATCTAACGAACATGGCGGTGCATACATACCCTTAAAGAACAATTACTTTTTGTTAGCGACCGCTGCAAAAGATTGTTGGATAGCTGACGATGCAAAAAAGATAGATGTGACTACGGAAATTAATCAGGCACATGAAATTTTGAAAAGCGTTCGAATCAAAGAATAGTCTTAGCTTCGCCTTAATTGCTGTGATCAAAGTGGCGAAGTACGCACACTAGGGGGAGCCAAGTATAAGCACTTTGCGAAAGCAGAGTGTTTTTGCTTACACTTGCTTGCATTATTGGATTCACGTAGATTAAGTTTATGGTGCATGATCTTGATCCCGGTCTCGGCGATAGTTTCGATAATACAATTATCGAAATATTATTTTCGATGGATCACCAAGAGGATGTGCATAGTATTTACCTTGGAACGATAAAAAGTCAGGATGAAGCACATGATCCTAAGGCAGTAGAGCAGCGTATAGATCGACTTATAACTGAGATTGGAGCACCCGGCGTAAATTGGTCTCGTCTCTATCTTGGTGGAACTGCAGACGAACCTAATCCTCGTCAGATTACATTTAATGAGCAAGATCTGCGTCACTTTGAGCTAAATGGTATAACTGCTGGGAGATTCTTGACAACATTAGTGTACAACAAGCTACCGATTGAGTGGTCTACAGAAGGTGAGTCGGCTGTGAAAATGTCGCTTGCGGTAGGAACCGACTATGCATTAAACCTTACGGGAACTGGCTTCTTCGAAACTGCATACATTTACGATCATGAAGGAGCGGACTTGGATGAAGACGAGCCTGTAGATAGTGAGCTTATTTATGGAATGGAATTTAAGGCTGATTTATTCTATTGTTCAAGTTGCGCATTGAGCTAGCTGAACTTCATATTCATAATTGCGGAATGGTCCACTAGGGGAGCCATAGATGTATTCACCTTTGTTATAGAGAATACGGTTATGGTAAACTTTTGGTATGCCTAAAAAACCTAAAAACAAAAAGCGAATCTTATTTACTATTCCATGGACAAAACGGTATAAAACAGAAGTGAGTCAGGGTATTATCCGACGTGGCTTTCTCATCTTACTTGCTGTGTTTATGTTGACAATCATCGGCCTGGGTACGGGTGCGTTACCTTATGCGTCGAATGTACTGAAGTGCGGGCGGCTTCCAGTTGAGTCAAGTCGATTTGCTGCATCGTATTCGTATAGGCTGCCAGGGGACAAAGGCTACGGCGTCCATCCCTTTAGCGAGTATAGTTTCTGCACAGAGGCTGAGATTAGGGCAACGAATGGATATCATAGAGATGTAGTTACCGATGCAGCTAAGAGGGAGGATGAAGCGAATGCAGTAAAACGGGAAGAGGAAGCAAAGTTCTCGCCATCAAAAGTAGACTATAAAGTGTATGTTCCAAGTCTCGAAGGCTACGAATACTCTAACATGAGAGTTAGCGAGATTCATTCCAATATCCATACGTTCTATAGAATAAAAAAGAACGGGACCGTCGTCGGACAAGTGAGAGAGCTAAAGAGTAACGACAGTTATAATATCTGCGACCCCCATGAGGATCCGAGCAAGAGGTATTGTAAGCTAATAGGTGTTGACGGTGTCGGTAGAGAAATTAGACGACAGTATTCAAAAGGTCTCCATGATTGGCACGTTTCTTCAGCTGGTATTAATATTGAAGGCACGGGAATCATTTTATCAATAGAGAGCGATGAGGAAGCCGTCAAGCTTCTCGGATCGATGAAGCCATATTCTGAATAATAACGTAAACTGGATAAAATCATGATACATAGCGTAATGAAGCAACATCCCAAACTAAAATCTCAGCTGACCACCGCGCTTATCGTCTCGGTAGTGTACACAGCGATTCAGTACTTTGCTTTATCTCGAGCTGCAACGTTTGGTTTTATGCAGCTCCTCGGCACCTTGAAGCTAAGTACTATTCTAGGGGGAGGACTAGTAACTAATTATCTATTTCTTCTCATGGGTATTCTCGTTCCTGCACTCTTACTGTATTTATTATTGAGTGTTCTGAAGAAACCGCATGCCTTTAAAACAGCGGTCATGAGTACGATGATCGCGTATTTGTTCTATACCTTACTTACTCCGTTTGTAAAAGTCACAGCCCTCTCTTTAGTGTTGTATTTCGTATTGGAACTCGTCTCATTCTTTTTTGTTGTACGACTAGTAGAGGGTGCAAAGAAGCAGCTCTTTACCTGGCTCGGGGTGATAGTACTGATCGCTTTTAATCTGTTTGTCTTACCGTATCTTTCGAACTATATATCAAGGGTGAGCTATGCAGGGACGTCAGAACAGCAGATGCAGGCCGCATTAAACACATTAGATTTTGTACCTTATTTCCCTGCATACATACCGAAAGGCTTAGAGGTAACCCGCCCTAAGCTTAATGGATATCAGGATACCAAATACGCAAATGAGAACATTGTCTATGAAATTGGCAACGTTGAATTTAGGCTCAGTAAGGTACTAAAGAACCAAGACAAAATTCTCAATTTCCAGACCAATTGTGACATTAGCACGCTATGGTTTGAAATGAGCTCCTCTAAAGAGGTGGGTCTAAGCAGAATAACGAGGAGCTTAGACAACTTGGCAATATGTAATAAGGTTGGTATGACCGAAACCGGCCAGGATATTTATGCAGAAGGGCGGGAGGACTCACAGTATACGTTTTACTACATGGCTATCGGAGATACTAATATTGTCGCACAGTATGAGAAGATGCGACGACCGCGGTATTCGGATGACTTCGAAAAAGAGATAATCAAAATATTTAGCAGTATGCAAAAATTAAATAATGCTCGAATTACACAAGGTAGACCGTAGTCACTAGTAGTAGGGTCAAGGTACTCTTTATACTTGGAGTTTTGTGTTAGCGATTCAGTCATCTATACTGGGTACATCTATGTGGGCAACAAACAAACAACGCGGCTTTACGATTGTCGAACTTCTCATCGTTATCGTTGTGATTGGTATTCTCGCGGCCATTACTATCGTTGCATATAATGGCATCCAGGTGAGGGCACAAAATAGTGCTCGCGTATCAAGCGCCAAGGAATACCATAAGATGCTAACAAGTTACGCAGTGCAGTACGGCTCATACCCAGCTCCGACCGGAGGGGCTTGTTTGGGCGGATCATACGCCAGTGGCACCTGCAATCTTTCCGGGTATACCACGCCGGCAACGACATCAGTGCAGGCAGCATTCAATACCGAACTTCAGAAAGTGGCATCGACGCTGCCGGATTATCCAAAGCTAAACTCAACGGGTAACGCTTCTGGAAGTGACGTCGGAATATACCTCTATAATTATGGCACTACGAACGAGTCACCGTCTCGCTCGTATCGCTTGGTTTATTTTCTGCAGGGAGATAACCAGAATTGTAATCTGCCTCGGGTTATACGCAATATTGATGGATCCGCTGCAGGAACAGGAGCATACAACGTGAACCCGAATGCGGGCGCCATCAATTCTTTATATGGCGGAGGTGCGACGCTCTGCATGATCTCACTTCTGAACCCGAATGAGTTTTAGGAGTAGGTACCATCGGACAGCAATCTCCTAAGTGTAAGCAGCATTGACACCCCTGCAGAGTGAAGCTAAACTTCGAAGGTAAGCAATAACAACAAAGGACACGCATGGCTGAAAAATGGGATCTTGAAGTCGACTACCTTGTGGCGGGCACGGGCGTCGCCGGTATGAGCGCGGCAATTACTGCAAAACTGAATGGCCTCGACACCTTGGTGGTGGAGAGTATGGATAAATGGGGCGGTACGACGGCGATTTCGGGTGGTGGGCTGTGGATGCCGAACAACCCCCTGATGCAGCGAGACGGAGCACAGGATTCCCCTGAAAAAGCCTTTGACTATTTGCAGTCAACTGTGGGAGACGTTGGTCCGTGGACAAGCGACGCCCGCAAGTGGGCGTTTATCAACGGCATTCCTCCGTACGTGACGATGTTGGCTGACAACGGTATAAAATGGGCTCGCGCCAAGAAATACCCTGACTATTACCCGGACCTACCCAGCGGTATGGTAGGGCGAAGTATTGAACCCCAACCATTTAATATGCGTAAGTTAGGCAAGTGGGGCACATTGAAGCGCGAAGGCGGTATCCCGGCGCCTATCCGCAACGACGATGTGTATTTACTATCCCGTGCGTGGTCCACCCCCAGCGGCTTTTTGCGGGGAGCGCTCTTTGTATTTCGTACTATTGGCTATCTGCTGGTGTCAAAACCGGTGGGTATGGGCGCCAGCCTGGCCAGCCATCTGATGTATATTGGGCATAATAAACTAAAGATTCCGGTGTGGCTCAACTCACCGATTACTGATCTCATTATCGAGGACGATAGGGTGGTCGGCGCAGTCGTGGAACAAGAAGGCGTAAAAAAGCGTATTCGGACTCACCGTGGTGTCATGCTGGCAGCTGGTGGCTTTGCGCACAATAAAAAATGGCGCCTTAAATACCAAGGTGTCGAAGGCTGGTCAGCATCTCCGAAAGGTCAGCTTGGCCAAGGTATCGAGATTGGTCAAAAAGTCGGCGGGGCTATCGGCATGATGGAGGACTCGTGGTGGGGCGCCACGATTATGAACGCTGACGGCAAAGATCAGTACGGCTTTGTCCTCAACGAGCGCTCTGACCCATGGAGTATTGTAGTTGATCAAAATGGTAACCGCTATTTGAATGAATCGGAAAGCTACGTTGATTTTGGCCACCATTTACTTGAACATAATAAAAAGACCGGCGGCAAAGCGTTGCCCTCATGGTTAGTAAGTGACCATCGCCATACGACGCATTTCCTCGATAGCGGGCTGATGATTCCGGGCACCAAGAAGAAGCTACTCGAAAAAGGTGAACTGGTTGAAGCCGATACGCTTGACGAGCTGGCCCAGAAAATGAGGGTCGATACCCAGACATTCCTAGCTACGATTGAGCGATTCAACAAATTTGCAACGAGTGGCGTTGATGAAGATTTTCAGCGTGGCCGGACAGTCTACGACAACTACTACGGTGACCCGCTCGTGAAACCAAATCCCAATCTCGGGGCGCTCGAAAAAGGTCCATTTCGCGCGGTCAAAATTTATCCTGGGGACCTCAATACCAAAGGGGGGCTCGTCACAGATGAGTATGCGCGTGTTGTGCGAGAAGATAATTCAGTTATTCCTGGGCTGTATGCTGCGGGCAATAATACGGCCAGTGTGATGGGACATACCTATCCTGGCCCAGGCGCGAGTATTGCGCCAGCGGGCGTCTTTGGGTATATTGGGGCGCTTCACGCCGCTCAGCAAGCCCAAAATCCGGGCCACCAGGGCGAGAGCCATAGTCCTTGGGGCAAGTAATTCCTACAGACGTTCATAATAGACGCTAGACTACTTCAGGAGCGACTTCATTTGCGTGGCAATGAACTTGGTCGCGTAGACAGGGTTAAGCCGATAGAGCCTATTCATCAGCTTTGAATCTTTACCAGTGAAGATTTGCGGTTTGTTATGCTCGATGCCTCGCACTACGATGGCGGCAGCTTCTTTGGCTGAGAGCATTGGGAAGCTCGGTGTCTTGCCGTCATTACTGGGAGCTGACGGTGCTTTCACGCCTGAATTCTTGGTAATATCGGTGGCGGTTGCCCCAGGGAAGACGACCGATACATGGACGTTGGTACCAAGCAGCTCGGCGTAGAGAGCTTCGGTCAGCAGCTTGACGGCGGCTTTCGAGGCACCATAGACGCTCTGGCCAGGGACGGGTAAAAAGCCGCCCATGCTAGAAAAATTAACAACGTAGGCTTCCGGTTGCTTGAGTAAGTGTGGCAAAAATGCCTTGGTCATGCGTAGAGTCCCATAGAAGTTTATATTCATAACTTTTTCAATGGCCTCAAAGCCTAGATCGTTCACTTTGACAAACGGCTGGATAATACCAGCGCAGTTGATGATAGCATCGACATGACCGTGTGTTTTGATAATACTACTCGGCAGGGCAGCGACGGCCTTCGAGTCAGAGATATCAAGCGCATGCCGCGAGAGAGTTCCTTCATCTGTAGATTTTAGTGCATCGAGCGCTTCTTGGCGCAGGTCCACTGCCGCTACCGTGGCACCTTTTTGAAGGAGCGCATAGACCAGCTCACTGCCGATACCGCCGCCGGCGCCGGTGACGACAAATACTTTTTGTTGTATATTCATGATGTTCTCCTGATTCTGCTTATCTTAATGATACCACTCAGTTTGGTATAATAGTTACTGAGTAACGAAGGAGGGTCATATGTTACAAAAAATTATCCCAAATCTATGGTTTAACGGTAACGCCAAAGAAGCCGTCGAGTTTTACACATCGGTCTTTCCGGACAGTAAGGTGATCGCGACCAGCTATTATCCGACTGAGGGCCTGGCCGATTTTCAGCAGGCTTTGGCCGGCAAGGAGCTGGCGATTGACTATGAACTAAGTGGTGATCGCTTTACGGCTATTAACGCCGGCCCTGAATTTACGTTTAGCGAGGCCGTCTCGTTCTCAATCACTTGCAAAGATCAGGCAGAAATTGATTACTACTGGGAAAAGTTGTCGCGCGTCCCGGAAGCCGAACAATGCGGCTGGTGCAAAGACCAATATGGCCTAAGTTGGCAGGTGGTGCCTGAGAATATGGACGAACTGATGAAGCGTCCTGACGCCTTTGCTAAGATGATGCAGATGAAGAAATTAGTTATTGCCGATTTCTAAAAATCCGCTCATGCTATAGTTTAAGTATGACGAAAACGATTACACCCACCCGATTACGCAACCTAAACTTTATCGCCGCTTTTCTTCATTTTGCCCAGGGGATCGCAGTCCTCATGCTCAGTAAAGACTTCACCCTGCCAATTAGTGGCAGTTTTCTGTCATTCAACCCCTCGACCCAGAACCTCGAGCCAACGACGAAAGTACTGTTTGATCTTTCCTTACCACTTCTCATCGTCATTTTCTTGTTCCTCTCGGCGGGCGCACATCTATTGATCGCAACCGTATTTAACAAGCAGTACACTGCCCAACTATCTCGTGGTATCAATGTGGGGCGCTGGATTGAATATTCGCTTTCAGCTAGCGTCATGATCGTGGCTATCGCACTACTGGTCGGTATTTACGACATGATGAGCCTCCTCATGCTCTTTGGCTTGGTGGCTATCATGAATCTTCTCGGACTTGTCATGGAAGAGCACAACCAGACGACGAAAAAGACCAACTGGCTCAGTTACTGGATCGGCTGTTTGGCTGGTGTTATCCCCTGGGTTGTCGTGGCATTCTACCTATGGCTGGGAGCGGATAACGGCAGTAGTGCACCTAATTTTGTCTACTGGATATTCGTTTCGATCTTCCTCTTCTTTAACTGCTTTGCGATCAATATGGTACTGCAATACAAAAAGATTGGGCCTTGGAAGAATTATCTGTACGGAGAATTAGTCTATATCATATTAAGCTTGGTGGCTAAATCGTTGCTGGCATGGCAAGTATTTGCAGGGACCCTGCGACCCTAAAAGAGGAAAGTTATATGGACACCTCAAAAACAATCCCGTTACAAGCATCAGTCGAAACCTACCTATCGCAGATTGAAGACGACCAGAAGCAGGCGGATTGTCGAGAGTTAATCCGTCATATTCAGTCAATCACGCATGAGGAGCCAGTTATGTGGGGTTCAAGCATCATCGGCTTTGGCAGTAGGCACTATACATATGAGACAGGCCGAGAAGGCGATACTATGGTTATCGGTCTCTCGGCTCGCAAGCAGGCCATCACGCTCTACGGGCTGGTGTACTACGATAAGAACTCGGAATTCATTCCTCGGCTTGGCAAGTGTAAGGTCGGCAAAGGCTGTCTATATATAAAACGACTGAGCGACATTGATACGAAGGTGCTGCAGCAAATGATCCATGCTGCTTGGAAAAATCAGAGCTAGTAGATACTTTGCCTGATGCACCCGAGAGAAACAATTGTTTTATTTTTCACCACGCTTATGGTAATCTAGATAAAGAATGAATAGTTTATGAGATTATTAAAAGCCGCCGGACTGATCATCGTCCTGGCCACGCTTGTAATCTCTCCTCTTGCCTCAGCTGCCACTTCACCAAGTCTTGGGGTAGCTGATCGATTTGTGATTTTATCGGGAACATACAGTAATACCTCAGGAGGTACCACCCTGAGTGGCGCTCTCGGGTATACCGTTCCACCAGCGGTTGCTCCGACCGTGAACGGGAAGACCCATATTGCCGATAGCGTTTACAACCAAGCGGGCATTGATCAAAATACCACACTGTCAGCGCTGAGCAGCCAACCATGTACGTTTACGTTTGCACCTGGCAACATTGACTTAGCGTCCGATACGACCCATGGCGTCGTCGGCGTTTATGCCCCTGGCGTGTACTGTATCGATGGCGCTGCCTCTGTCGGAGGCGGTGGGACGATTACCCTGACAGGTAGCGGCACGTACATCTTTCGGATGGATGGAGCCCTTACGACATCGGCTAACTCCATTGTGACACTTGCTGGTGGCGCCTCGGCTTGTGATGTCTGGTGGACGCCAACAGCCGCGACCACATTGGGGGCGGATTCGATGTTTGTCGGAAATGATATAGATGCCTCGGGTATCACTATTGGCAGCAATGTGAACTGGACGGGACGAGCGCTGGCTTTTGGCGGCACCGTCTCAACAACTAGTGATACGATTAATGCCTCGTCGTGCATAACGACCACTGATGACGATCTACCGGGTAGCACAACAGGTGGTAGTTCTGGTCTCGGCGCACCAAACACGGGTGTTGGCGGTCAGTACCTACCCGCATGGTTCCTGAGCCTGCCACTTGGCATCCTTGTGGTCGCTGTGACAGGGTTGATTATTCGCCGCACCGCCAAACGTTAGATAGGTTCGTCGTATTCAAGTAGCCTGCCCTCGGCCGCCTAAGAGCGGTAGGCGAGTATGGTATCATATAATCATAAGAGGAATTATTCTATGGTGAAAAAGAAACGATCGACTATATCTACCAAACTTCAACTCCTTGTTGCTACCGGGACCGTCCTCCTGCTCGTCGCATTTGGCCTATTGGTGGCTTGGCTTGATAACAATACGACTATAGTCTTATCATCTCACCGTCTATCATTCAGCGACGTTACGGTAAAAGGTGAGCCAGTGTGCCTCACACATAAAGGCGAGGGACCACACACCGAAGAATGTGCACTTGGCCTCAAGACGGCTAACGGCGCCGAGTATATCATCAAAGGTAAGACCCTTGCCGGAGAGTCAGTTACTGAAGTGACAGGGAAATTGATGGCACCGGTCCGCAGTGATGCATATAAAAACAGCGGCACGATAGTAGTAGAATAATTCAGACTTGACATACATTTCATACCTATAGTACTATAGGATATATAGTAAATAAGGAGAAATAACATGTCAGGACCGCACGGCCCAAGCAAAAAACTGTACGGAACAGCCACGGTTGGCACCAAAGGCCAAGTGGTGATTCCAGCTGATGCGCGTGAAGAACTGAATGTGCAGACGGGCGATCGTTTGTATGTGGTCGGTTCCGCCGAAAGTGGGTTCCTGGGGTTATTGAAGGAAGAATCGCTGGAGCGTATGGTAGAACACCTCACCGCTCAAGCCGAAAGCTTCCGCTCATTTAAACAAGAAAAAGATAAGGAATAACTCTATGAATCACCACCTCAGCTTGCGCAGCAAGCTCGTTATTATGATTTCGGTCATGGCCAGCCTGTTTTTAGTAGCACTGGATCAAACTATTATTGCCACGGCGCTTGGTAAAATTGTTGAAGATTTCAATGCCTTTAGTTCACTCAGTTGGATCGTCACGGCTTACCTGCTAACCACCACTATTACGGTGCCGATTGCCGGTAAGCTTTCTGACCTCTTTGGACGCCGTACACTGCTCCTTATTGGTGTCGGTATTTTCGGTATTGGCTCACTGGTTAGCGGCATGGCTGGAGACGTCAACCAGCTGATCTTTGCCCGGGCCTTCCAGGGTATCGGTGGCGGTATTATTACGGCCAATGCCTTTACGATTGTCGGTGACCTGTTTGCCGCCCGCGAACGAGGTAAGTGGCAGGGAATGATCGGAGCCGTATTTGGACTGAGCTCTGTTGTCGGCCCACTCCTCGGCGGTTGGTTGACAGACAGTCATAATATATTTGGCCTCATGACTGACTGGCGCTGGACATTCTTCATCAATGTCCCAATTGCGCTGGCAGCCTTTACGCTTATCGCCTTGGTCTGTCCGCCGCTCAAACACGACAAGAAGCCTCGGGTTGACTATCTTGGCGCAGCTCTGCTAACACTCGGTCTCGGTACATTAATTCTCGCTGTCGACAACACCGAGTCAATTTTTAAAGACTTCCTAAGTGCCACTGGCTGGTCCCTGGCCGGACTCCGCGTGCTGATGTTTAGTGTCGTGGCTGCGGCTGTCGGGGCCTTTGTGTGGGCAGAACATAAGGCGAAGGAGCCAATCTTGCCGCTCTCATTCTTTAAGAACCGCAACTTCGTACTTATTATGGGGGTTGCGAGCCTCTTTGGAGCGGCCTTTATGGGTGCAATCCTTTATCTCACACAGTTTAATCAACAAGTTTTTAATGCGACACCGACTGAATCTGGTTTGATGCTGCTACCAATGATCGCTGGTCTGATGACGACCAGTATTACAGCGGGTCAGATTATTTCCCGCACCGGCCGCTACAAGATATTCATGCAAGTGGGGATTGTGGTGGCGACGAGCATGGTGGCACTTCTGGCGACGCTGACACCTGAGAGTACCTATCTCTACGAAGCCGTAATCATGGTGCTGCTTGGTGCCGGTCTTGGTGTCGTGATGCCGGTTATGAACCTGGCTGTTCAAAATGAGTTCCGACAGCACGATCTTGGAGCCGCCACGAGCTCTAGCCAGCTCTTTCGGAGTCTGGGCTCGACGATTGGCGTCGCCGTCTTTGGGGCACTGCTGACTATGGGCGTGACCAATTCGCTTGATACAGACATCCAAAAGGATGCCTATGTCCAGACGCTTGCCAAGAGTCCCGCCGCCAGCCGGATTGGTGACTTGAAGGATTCCAATACGCTCCTTAACCTCAACATGCCTGACACTAAGCACAAGATAACCGATGGCTTTGAAGATGGCGTAAAGACGCTCCCTGCGCCAGTCAAAGAAAAGGCAACTGCTGAGTTTCAAGATCACCAGGCAGCCTATGCCAGCAAGATTACCCATGCCTTTAGCGATAGCCTGCGTCAGATCTTTATGACCTCGGCGATTCTTATGGCCATTGCTGCCGTGCTAGTCTTCTCGCTCAAGGAAAAGCCTCTGCACGCGGCTCATCCTGAAGATACGCCTGGCGAGGCATAGCCCTTACGCTAAAAACGCGCTATACTTTATAACAAATGCTGAGCTACTACGTTAAGCGCTCGTCGGGTGAGGAGTTTGAGAAAGTACAGACGCCAACTGGTGCCTTGCTGTGGGTACGCGGCGAACAGTTTGATAGCGACGATGCCGATACGCTCGCAAAACGATTTGACCTCAATCGTAATATTCTGCAAGATGTGACTGACAAAGATGAATTGCCGCGCGCTGATTTTGATAACGGCAAAGAGTATATCTTTCTGCGTATTCCTCAGCGTACCAAGAAGGGAAAGGTGCTCACGCTACCGTTTCTCGCGATTCTTGATGATACCAGGTTCTTCAGTCTATCTCATAGCGAAACTATGCTCAGTCCGGAAATCATTAAAAAAACCGCCAGCGCCGCGATGGGCGGCTCGGGCTTGCTACTAGCCACCCTTGCTGGTGTGGTTGGCATGTATGAAGAACTTGTACAACACACGGCACGGATCATCCAGGATACCAGTCAGCGGCTCCACACTCATGAGGTAACCAACCAAGACTTCATCCACTTTGTGACCGTCGAGGATAACCTCAACCAGTACCAGCGCAACCTGGAGGGGACATTGGCCGTCACGCGTCGACTTGAAGACAATCCACATCAATTATTTACCGAGCAAGACCAAGAGTCGCTTGATGATATCGCGCTCCACATCCAGCAGCTACTCGTCGGTATTGATACGTATTTCAAGAGTGTTGAAAGTATCCGAAACGCCTATGGCACAATCGCCAATAACAAGTTGAACGAACGCATGAAAACGCTCACCGTGTTTACTGTTTTAATCGCCTTACCAAATGTGTTCTTTGGCATGTACGGCATGAATGTTATTTTACCGTTTGCCGATCAACAGTGGGCGTACGCTGCTATTACCATCTTTGCGGTCACATTAATCTTAGTCGTGTATACGCTTGCCAAACGTCTGAAGATATTCTAAAATTGTACCATAAGCGTTTATATGGAAACGCCTTATCTTGACGTACTTTTGATATCTTGATACTATTGTTGATGTGTCTTGCGCTAAGAGCATGAAAATGTAACATTTTAAAGGTCGAAGCGCGTGAGGCTGTACATAGTACAAGGAGTACAAAAAACCCATGCCAATAGCTGTCGAATTTGTGTCGAGTAGACGCAAAAAGATTGCAGTGGATGTGGTGCCTGCCG
>Ga0172380_10006036_pt1 | contig 14308 bp, 11 predicted proteins | sample Leawe162metaG_FD_119747 | JGI IMG/M metagenome (GOLD analysis project Ga0172380, IMG submission 119747) | Leachate microbial communities from a municipal landfill in Southern Ontario, Canada - Leachate well 162 metaG | ecosystem: Engineered > Solid waste > Landfill > Unclassified | place... | reverse complement strand
GAGCCAGGGGCAGAGGATATCTGCCACGAACCTATCGTCACACATGAGCTGCATCAAGGATCCTCCTTTCCGCCTGTGGCGGGCCGAGTGATTTCGACCAACAAGCATACTCCTCAGGTGACCTTTTGTAAAGCTTCTGCTACGCTGTCCCAAAGAGTATTTACCAAGTTTTATGCAAAAGATGAACCCCGTAGTGCACTTTGAAATGCCGTATGAAGACCGTGATCGCGCGGCAGATTTTTACGGTAAGGTGTTTGGTTGGCAGATGAACAAGCTTGGTCCTGAAATGGGTGATTACATGACCGTGGCCACCGGGGAGACGGATGAGAACCGAATGATGAAAAAGCCCGGCATGATTAACGGCGGGATGTATAAAAACAATCCTCAGGCTTTCGGTACTTCTGTGGTCATCGCGGTAGACGACATTTACGAATCCATGAAGGCCGTGGAGGCGGCGGGAGGAAAAATTCTCGGCGGCAGCTACGAAGCCGGTAAACCGGATGATATTCCGGGTATTGGTTTGTATTGCGGCATAGTTGACACCGAAGGGAACAGAATTTCCATGCTGCAGCCGAAGGGGATGTAAGAAAGTAAAACAAAGCCGAAGGGGAGGGTGTGCTTCCGCGAGGCTAGCGGATATTTCTGCTATACTTCGAGAAAAGATATATGGGGATGCACGCCCGTGCAGTGGTTTTCATGAGCATTGCGCTCTTCATTGGCCTGAGCTTGGTTTTTGGTGTTGTCACCCTGCTGCAAAAAAAAGAAGTCGCTTTAGCTGCACTCATAACGCACTATACAAACAACGAAGCGCCGGTCGCTCGGTTTAAGGCGAGTGCGGCGAATGCTCTTGTTTTGGATGTGAGCGTGCCAGACGCTTGGAATGGTGTTTCTTATACGGCGGACATCATCAAAAGATCTGGTTCCGCGGGCGTGTGGCAGGGTACGGTATTGACCGCACTCCCAGCACTCGGGAATGCGACGGGGGTGGGATATAGGGAGGATGGTGCGGGCGGTTTTCAGGGTACTGAACCGGTCGTGCAGGATCTTGATGCGGACAGCGTGTACACCTCCGCGGCGGATGTGCTTGTTGACGGTGACGGCTCTACTACGTCCGGCGCAGGTTCCGTGAGCGCATCAATTGATGTGGGCGGCGCGCTCTTAGCGATGGTGGATAACATTGCCGCTGGGGGACTGGCTGTATGCGCCAATTCATTGACCGTACCGACTGCGGTCCGTATTGATACGGATGGGAATTGCAATAACGCCGGAAGAAACAACGGTACCTATCTTCTCGGCACGAGCGCGACCCAGGCGGGTACGGAGGTAACGAACGCCTGGGCATTTTCTGACGCTGTTGCCATGGGCGGAAACGGGAGCGGTACCTATAATAATGGCGAAGATATCTTTAGAGAAAACGTTGTAGGCGAATTGACGTACTCCGCTTCTGCGGATAACGATGTTTACGCAACAGGCGGACTGACTGCCGGCAGCGCGCTCACGAATTTTGCCGCGGATTGTGATGGTGCTGGCGCCGGAACGCGAGCCTGCAAATATACTGGCGCGGGTACCGTTGACGCTACAAGAACCATTGTGACTGATGACGGAACGGCGGGCGGTGCGGCGCCAAACGGCATACTGGACAGCCAGTCTGACCAATTGACTGGTCTTGGCGTGCAGAATAACGGGGGAGCCGTGAACGGTACGGACATTACTGCCGTAAAAGCTTGGAAGGAAAACGGCACAACTGCCGGATTTCAGAGCGCGGAGGATGTGGCGCTCGGCACCATGACGGTGAGCTCCGTAAATAACCAGGAGTGGCGGATTGGAGGGCTCGCTACTGCGATCCCTGTTGGGGGACTGCGCCTGTATGTCACGGTGGACCTTGCATCCGCGCCTACGAATAACTCGCTCCTGCAATTTTTGCTGCCGGTGTACGCGGATGCGGGAAGCGATGATGCGGTAAGTCAGGACGGAGACGCGGGGGTTTTTGTTTCTTCAACAAATGACGGCCCAATGGATGGAGTGCTCTTAAACACCGCAAGCCAGGTGATCGATACTGCGGTGCCAGCGTTGTCTGAATACACGCCAGTCCCCACCTACACAAATGACACCACTCCGTCCTACGCATTCATTTCAAATGAGGCGGGAACTATTGCGTATGCGGGAGATTGTGCAAGCGCCTCCACCGTGGCAACAACGGGCGCGAATAGTATTTCGTTCAATGCGCTGTCTGTTGGTCTTCATTCCAACTGCACTATTCGTGTGACGGACGCGGCGGGAAATGTGAGTTCCGCGCTTGCAGTTTCCGTTTTTACGATTGATACCGCCGCCCCAACGGTGGTTGAGGTGACGCCGGTCCCCGCCTATACAAACGGCACTACTCCTGCGTATACCTTCTCCTCTACAGAAGCGGGGACGGTGACGTACGGCGCAGAATGCGGGAGTTCAACAACAAGCGTCACGGCCGGGACGACAATGGTTACCTTTAATCCGCTCGGTCAAGGGGCTCACAACTCCTGCACGATTCTCGTGACGGACGCGGCGGGAAACCCAAGCAACACCCTTTCCGTCGCAGCCTTTACTGTTGATACGGATGCTCCGGTCATTGCGGAAGTGACTCCGGTGCCGGAGGAAACGCTCGATTCCACCCCGGACTACATTTTTTCTTCTACAGAAGCGGGGACGGTGACGTACGGCGGAGACTGTTCAAGCGCAACGACAGCTGTTGGTTCGGGAAACAGTACGGTGACGTTCGATGCGCTTGCTGACGGTGTGCATGAAAACTGCACGATTCTCGTGACGGACGCGGCGGGAAACACGAGCAATCTTCTTGCGGTCACGGCTTTTGAGGTTGATCTTACACCGCCCGAGATCCTCAACGTCACTTCGGTAAATCCTCATGGCAGCTATTACCCCGGGGACTCCGTTTCCATTGGAATTACTTTCAATGAGATTGTCTACGTCACGGGAACGCCAAAGCTTGAGCTTGAAACGGGGGCAGTCAATGCCTTTGCGCACTTTGAGGCCGGAAACGGTACGGAGACGCTCACGTTTGATTATTATGTGCAGACCGGAGATGAGAGCGCCGATCTTGATTGCGCAAGCGTCAACGCACTGACGCTTTCCGGCGGTACCCTAAAGGATCGTGCCGGAGAAGATGCGATATTGACGCTTCCGGTTCCCGGCTCCCCGGGATCATTGTCTGCTAACAAAGATCTGGTGGTGATCCCGGTTGTGCCTGATGTCGCTGCTCCGTTTGTGAATGGTGCATTTGCGGTAACCGCCAATGGTGCATATGCATTGGGGTCCGATATTGACGTGCTTATTCACTGGAGCGAGGCAGTGGTTGTGACGGGAGTGCCAACGCTCACCTTGAATACCTCTCCTTCAGTCGCGACTGCCGCATATGTCGGCGGCTCCGGCGATCATGAGCTCATTTTCAGATTCACAGTGGGCGCCAATATGCGGACGTATGATCTTGATTATGCAAGTAGCGGATCGCTGTCGCTTGCCGGCGGCAGTATCACGGACCTAGCGGGAAATGCTGCGGATATCGCGCTCTTTTCTCCGGGTGCCCTTGGGTCACTGTCTGCCAATAATGACATTGTAATTGATTCCATCATTCCCGAGATTTCAGAAGGAACAGCGATAAGCGCCTTCACAAATGATCCGACGCCCAGTTACGCTTTCAGTTCCACAGAGCCGGGCACGATTATCTACGGCGGCGATTGCGCAAGTGTGCAGACGACGGCGATTGTGGGTGTGAATACCGTAACCATGAATACTCTGGCCGACGGACTGCATAGTGCTTGCACGGTAAAAGTGCGAGACGCGGCAAATAATGATAGCGACGTACTCGCGATCCCTGCCTTTACGGTGAATACCTCTATTCCGCGCGTTATAAACGTGAGCTCTTCCTCAACGAACGGTCTTTACGGCATAGGTGCGGTCATTCCCGTTCTCGTTTCTTTTGATGAGATTGTGAGCGTGACCGGTACGCCTCATCTTATCCTTGAGACAGGGAGTACGAACGCGAGTGTCGCGTATGCGAGCGGTTCGGGGACAGCTGCGCTTACTTTTGCGTACACCGTATCCACCGGAGAAATCGCGTCTCGCTTGGATTATGAAAATATTTCCGCCCTTATTCTGAGCGGTGGAACTATTGCAGACCAAGCGAATAACTCCGCCATGCTTACATTGCCGGTTCCTGGCGCCCCGGGATCGCTTGGCGCAAACAAAGATATTGAGGTGCATACCGCGCCGCCGGTGCTCATTGAAGTTATCCCGGTGTATACGCCCACGTCAGACACCACGCCGCTCTACGTCTTCAATTCCACGGAAGACGGTACGATTTCTTACGCGGGAGGCTGTACAAGCGCAACCTTGAGCGCGGCAGCCGGAGAGAACGCTGTGACGTTTACTGTGCTCCCCCTTGGCGCATACAATCACTGCGCTATCACCGTGACGGATCTCGCGGGAAACGCGAGCAGCACGCTTCTTGTAAGTCCGTTTACGGTAGTTCCCGCCCGCAGCACCGGTTATGTAAGCCCCACGTTCGCTTCCATTCGCCTCCTAAAGACCGCCAATCCGCCGTCGCTGAAAAGCGAAGGACAGCGGGTGAAATATGCTTATGAGATTCTTAACGATGGTAATGCGCACCTCCATAATATTCATCTCACTGATGACCAGTGCCCGGCGATGGTGTTCCTTGGCGGCGATGATGACCACGATGGAGCGATTGACTTGCCGGAGATCTGGAAATATTCATGCGAAATGACGCTTGACCGAAGCACGACAAATATCGCAACAGTCACGGCGGAGCAGGACGGCAAAACGCTGACAGACACTGCGGAATTATTTGTCCCGGTGGCGGAGGAGTCAGTTTTGCCGTCGATTGCACTCACCATCGCCGTCACGCCGGACGTTATTTTAGAAAGCGGAGGCGACATGACATTTACGTATACGGTGACAAACTCCGGGAATACGCACCTGACGGACATTGCCCTTGTTGATAACGGATGCCTGGACATTTTTCTGCTGTCCGGGGACGGCGACAATGATCGGAAGCTTGATACTCATGAGGTTTGGAAATACGCCTGTACGAAGGCGGTGACGGAGAAAATCACGGAAACCGCGCGGGCGAGCGGAAGGATTGCGGATCTCACCGTGACGGATGATGCATCGCTCACGGTGAAGATGATAGCCGAGGGAAGAGATGTTCATTCCGGGGAGGGGCAGGGAGTTTCCCTTTTGACGAGTCTCGGACTTCCTCTTCATGGGCTGGTAAAGGTTCCTGAGAAGTCTACGGTCTATTACCTTGGCGCTGACGGACTCGCGCACCCGTTTCTGAACGAGCGTAGTTTCTTTACCTGGAATTGCGATTACCGAAACCTCTCCATCATTTCTGAGTCGCTGTTTGCACAAATACATATTGGCGCGCCGGTAAATTTCGCGCCAGGAGTTTTCATGGTAAAGCGACCTGAGGATCCAAAAGTGTATGCTCTAGAGAAGGGTTCTGTGCTTCGTTGGATCACGAGCGAAGAAGTGGGGAAGGCCCTGTACGGAGAAAATTGGAATAAGCAGATTATTGACTTATTTTCGTTTGACGGCTACACCTTAGGCAAAGATATTGAACAGCCGGATGCGTATGATCCGATTCTTGCGCGTCAGGCGGTCACGTATCCAAGCGACGGACTAGGAATAGACGAATATGTTGATTCACCCCCTAGCTCCGGGCTTCGTTGCATACAGCGGCAAAGCAAAAGGTAATACATGAAATCCGCCACCTATTTTGCAAGCGCAGCGTCTTTGGACGGCTTGCCCGTGAATGACCGGCCGCAGGTGGCCATGATTGGGCGTTCCAATGTAGGGAAGTCCTCCCTGATTAATCATCTAGTAGGGATGAAAGATTTGGCGCATTCAAGCTCCAAGCCTGGCCGGACGCAAACGATTAACCTCTACGAGATCGATAAAAAGTTTTTCTTGGCCGATCTTCCCGGATACGGTTTTGCCAAAAAATCCGCAGAGCAGAAAGCGGTGTTTGCGGGGATGATTGAAGACTACCTCTTGCATTGTGAAACGCTGGCCCTCGTCCTTCTTATTATCGACACCCGTATTCCACCGAGTGAACTCGACGCTTCTATGCTCGAGTGGCTCCAGTTCAATCAGCTGCCGTTTGTTATTGTGATGAACAAGGTAGACAAAGTGAAGAAGAACGATCTTTCGAAAATGCACGCCGACCTCGAGAGAAACTATCCGGGGATTCCTCGAATTGAGCACTCCATAGATTCAGACATGCATCGCAAGGAGCTGTTGACCATAATCGAAAACGCCGTAAAATAAACGAGATCTTAAAGCATTACGCATGAAACTTATTTTTCTCTACGGCCCGCCGGCGGTAGGAAAGCTCACGGTAGCTAAAGAGCTTGCCAAAAAATTGGATCTGCCGCTCGTGGACAATCATTCCGTGGTGAACCCTTTGGCTAAGGTGTTTGGTTGGGGGCACCCGGAACAAAAACGCTTGGGAGGTGAATTCCGTTTGGAACTTTTTCGCTCTGCGGCAAAATTCGATAAAAGCCTGATCACTACTTTTGGTGGCGGCGGTGAATATTATAATGAATATATTCAGCAGGTGAGGGGCGCTATAGAAGAGAACGGTGGGGAGGTTATCTTTGTACGTCTCATGGCGCCTAAGGAAGTGCTCTTCGCCCGCGTAGGAGATGAAACGCGTGTAGCAAAGTTTACTATTGCCACAGAGGAGCGTTTGGCGGAAACGTTTGAACGGATTCCAGATGTTTTTGCGGCAGCACTGGTGGGCGATCATTTGGAAGTTGATACTTCACTGCACACTCCGGAAGAATCCGCAGAAATCATCGCAGAGCACATTAGGGCAATAAAGGGGGAGTAAAATCGTGTATCCTACTCCCGTATGTTTTCGCGCCTTACCGCCTTTGTCAGAAAAGAATTAGCGTATTTGAGTGAACTTTCTGCGGACGAGCGGAAGCTTCTCTCCGCCTCAATCCTTTTTGGTTTGGCGCAGCCCATGATTAACGTGTTTTCTAATACGTTTTTGTGGCGGCAGTCGGGTAATGCGGTGGTGCTCGCGGTGTTCTCTATTGGTTTCTACGCAGGACTTTGCCTGGGGTTTCTCTTGAACGGTCTTGGACTGAAGTGGTTTAAACCCACCACGCTCTTTTTCCTTGGCTGTGCGCTCCAGGGGGCTGTGCCGGTTCTCCTTGTGTACGCAGGAGCAAGCGCGGATGAACTGGCACTTCCACTTGGTCTAGCGCTTGGCGTGGCAGGAGGATTTTTCTGGGGGAATAGGAATTTGCTCACCGCCACCGTCACGGGAGGGACGGATAGATTTAAATACATCAGCTTAGATACGGCATTTGGGCTTGGTGCAGCTATAGTTTCTCCGCTCATCATTGGCTGGTTCTTGGTTTTTGGGGAAAAGACCGGCTTTTACGCTGCGCAGTCAGCATATGAGGTAACGGCGATTTTTGGATTTTTACTGCTGACGGTGGCAGGGTCTCGCGTGGCCCGCATCAAGCGGAAGTTTGAAAAAGTGAGTGGCATCTTTTTGACCAATCGGAGCCCCGCCTGGCAGAAGATGCGTCTGCTTGATTTTGTAAACGGTTTTACGGATGGTTTTGAGCGCGTTATCCCGCTCCTCATTTTGCTTCTGTTCTTGGGCAAGGAGGATTCTATAGGCGTAGTGCAATCCGCTGCGTCCATTTTGTCCTTCCTCGGCATTTATGCCATTGGAAAAAGAGCCAGACACAAAGACCATGTTCGTATTATTGGCATGTGGACGGTTGTTACGAGCGTAGGGAAGGCCGTCTTCGCTATCCTCTATTCGAGTGCGGGTGCATTGATCTTCCACGGCTTCAATGGCCTGGTTCTCTCTTTCCGCGCAGCTTCCATGTCTGCCGTGATGTTTGAAGCTGTGGACCATGAGCCAGGAGAAGGCATCAGCAAGCGTTATAGGTACATCATGGACAGAGAGTTTGTCCTGGACGCCGGCCGAGTGCTCGGACTTCTTTCGTTTATTGGCTTGTTCACCTGGTCCGCGAGTTTTACGGTGCGCTACGGTTTGCTGCTCTCTATTGGTACGCAGCTCCTTATGGTAATTTTGGTGAAAGTGGTGACCAGGCTTGTACCACATGAAGAGGTACCAATTACGGCTTGAGGGTATCTCGCAGAGATGAAATGAATTTGGGGTATCATACAGATACTATGAGTTTCTTGCGGCGCCTGGGTTTGTTTGCCTTTCCCCTGGGGATCGTCATTTTTTGTATCCTTGGCTTTTCGCATTCGGTGCACGCGGCGGATACTATTTCCACAAATGTCTATCAGGATTCTGATAATGACGGAGATGTAGACCGAATCCGATGGACCATGGATGAGAACGTAACAGCCTGTACCTATGAGGCGGGAGATTGGACGGTGAACACTGCGGGCTCCGTAAATGTTTCCATCACCGGTTTGTCCGGCACCTGCAACGGGACGGACGCAATTTTGTATATAACCGTTACGGCGGATGCGAATGAGACAGGGGGAACCACTGATCCGGTTATCAGTTATGCAAACGCGGTTACTGCCGGCAGCGTCACGTTAGCTTCCGGTGCTATGTCCGCAAAAGCCAGCCAGACCGCTACGGACGCCGCTGCACCGGTTATTTATCAAGCGTACATGAGGTCCACTACGTGCAGTTCTGGGATGCGGAATACCCTTTCCTTGTACTTTACAGAGACAATGCAGTTTTCTACAAACGGCGGATCTTCATTTTCTGTCGGCACCTTAGTTGCAAGTACTTCAACTATGGGTGCGATGACTACCCCAAGAACTGTTGCAGGTGTAGGTAGCTGGGCAGCGCTGTACGGTGGAGATATGGTGTCTTCTTCGGCTACGGCCACCACCATCACTTCGAACGTTGGTGGACTTTTTGCGCTCTGTTTTAATCAACCATCTTCCTCCTACTTTTCAAGCGGTACCACGGCTCCAACAACAACGGTCTTTACGCCCGTTGCTGATGCTACTGCTTTAAAGGATCTTGTGGGATTAGCGGTAAACACGTCCGCACCTGATGTGACTACGAGTGTTCTTGGGGATGCGTGGGATGTGACCATTCCCACCATAGCGAACACCTATTCCTGTGATGTTGATGGTGATGGTGATATTGATCGCATACAGGTGAATGCGAGCGAGGGGGTACTAGATGCCTCATTGACGACTACGTACTTCGAAGGTGATAACGATTCTTCGAACGACGGAGCGGGGGAGGAGACGCCCGTGAGTACAAGTACTTCCACGGTGGGGTGTGATGGTTCTGAAAGTGACGCTGACGCCAACGACGAAAAGTTCAGCATGGATTTCACGAGCGGCATTTCGGGGACCGATGCTGCGTATCTGAACGTTGTGTCCGGAAGCGTTTTTAGGGATTTGGCTGGCAATCTTATTGCTGTGGGCGGCGGGCTTGGTACGGAAAATGACATGGCATCACCTGTTCTGCTGACCGCTTCTCCGGCGAATGGCGCCACGGGCGTGGCTAAGGGAGCGTCTCTTGTTCTCACTTTTTCAGAATCAATGGCTTCATTGACCACCGACATTAGTCCGACAGCAACGCTTGTAGCTACCGGTCTGCCAGGTGCAGTAGTGACGCTTACGCACGCAACACCTTTTGTGAGTGGGCTAAAGACTTTTACTATTACGGCCGGCGAAGACGCTGACACGAATATTTTTGATGGCTCGGCAGGAATTGTGCCGAACCCCTTTACCTTTACTGTTGCTGGTGGGAGCTCGTCATATACATCGCCTCCGGCTACGTATTCGTTAACCCTCACCTCACCGGCGGCCACAGATTCCTTCACGTTCGGAGATACAAAGACCGTTACCTGGACAAGCACGGGTTCGGCTATGACCTATGTCAGCTTGTATTACTCGACCGACGGTGGAACGACCTATCAAACCATCGCGACTGACATGGCGAATGACGGTTCTTATGACTGGACAGTGCCGGATATCGATTCGTCGAACGTAACCATGTACATCACGGGCAGTGATCTTGTGACGGTGCTCGCCAATGATGTTTCCGATATTTTTACAGTTCATGGTACGGCAGTGGTTGTGCCGCCGCCGGTTGAGGTAGTGGAGGCGCCTTCATCGGGAACTACAGGTACTTCTCCGGTTGACGGATCCGTAGAAGACATCTCTGTGGTAAAGGCGGGAGATGTGGTGAAGGGGCTGGATTTTTCCACAGTGTATTACATCGATGACCAGATGATCCGCCATCCGTACATGGACGCGCAAACATATTTTACGTATTACGATTCCTTTGGCCCGGTCATAAACGTCACGAACGCTACGCTTCCTACGCTCGCACTCGGTTCTCCGGTTTTGCCGAAGCCCGGCGTAACGCTTGTGAAGATTCAGTCAGACAATCGTGTTTTTGCGCTTGGAAAAACTGCCACAGGGACGGAGCTCCGATGGGTTTCAAGCGAAGCCATTGCTTTGACCATGTTTGGACAATCGTGGTCCGATTACATTATTGATATTCCGCCCACGCTGTTCCCTAAATTTACAATCGGTGCAGACATTACAACATCAGAAGTGGTCGATCGCGTAGTGATGAAGACGCGGTTTGCACTCGCTGTTGAAAATCCCGCGAGTGATAACGACGGCGACGGCATTACTAATGCGGAGGAGGTGCGCCTTGGGACATCCACCAATGACGCCGATACCGATAATGACGGTTTCCCTGATGGTCTTGAAGTAGGCAGCGGCCATGATCCTTTAACCGCACTTGATTCTGATGGGGACGGCTACCCTGACTACCTTGAAATTCTTCACGGCTACGATCCTTTTGGTCCCGGACTTGCTCACAAATAGCGGCACGCCGGATTGATGCAGTACGCGTATGAGAACGGTGGCGATATTCGGGGCAGGCGTTGCGGGACTCTCTGCTGCCCATGAGTTTGTGAAGCTGGGGTATAGGGTTTCCGTGTATGAGGCTAACGCGGATGCGGGCGGATTTTTTAGAAGTGCTCGACGAGCTGAAGATGGGAACATGCCCACGGAATATTCCTGGCATGGCTTTGGCCCCTGGTATCACAACGCTTTTGATGTCATGAAACAGATTCCGTTTGATGGGCTGAAGAGCGTTTATGACAGGGCGTTATCCCGACCAGTGAATTACGGCGTGGTGCCGGATAAGGATACGGGCCTCACGCTCCCCGCAATTTTTAAAACTCCGCTGAAGTTTAGGTTTACCATGCTTGATACCGTCAGGTGGTCGAAATTATTGTTCCAAACCTGGAGCGCTAATCTGCGCACAGAGAAGTGGTACTCCGCTTTGAGCGCTTCAGAGGCCTGGAAGCCGCGCATGACGGAGCTCGGTTGGAGAACGTGGCGAGCAACGTTTGGGCCGTGGGTGGGCGTGGACTGGACGCGGGCATCTCTTCACCACGTGGGGCAATTTTTCCGCCGGAACATGATTCCCGGAGCGGCGCATGAACATGAAGCAGATGAAGACGGACCCGCTTGGAAACAGGGCGCGGGGGAGGGTTGGCTCTTGCTCCGCGGCCCGAGCAATGAAGTGTGGTTTGATAAATGGATAACGCATTTGAAAGAGAAGGGCGCGGAGTTTTATTGGCAGAAGGCGCTCAAGCGTTTTGGGTTTGACGGAGAGACTATTACAAACGCCACGCTCGATTCCGGGGAAGAAGTGCAGGCTGATATTCACGTGCTCGCGGTAAATCCTTTTGCGGCGGCCGAGATTCTTGACGAGACTCCTGAACTTGCGGTGCTCGACGAGCTCAAACTTTTTCGACCATTGATCGCGGACGGCCCGCACACGCAAGTTTCATTCCGCATCGCCTTCTCTGAAAAGATTCATTGGCCGGAGAAGATGACGGCCATTCTTTTGCCGGATTCAGAATTTAATCTGACCGTGTTTGCTCAAGAGCAGGCTTGGATGAAGGATGTGAGCCTTGGGGACGGCGTAGCATCCCTCTGGACGGGTACGGCGTGCGTGGGGACGAGTGCTCCGGGCAGAGTGTATGGCCTGCCGCTTGATCGCTGCACGCGTGAGCAGTTCATTGAAGAAGTGAAAACGCAGCTGCTTGAATGCGAAGGACTCGACTATCTCTTGAAAAAGGCCAACAACGGGAAAAGCCTGAAAGATTTTCCGGAGGTGCGTATTGAGGTCTGGCATGAATGGGGGTTTTCTCCGCAGGGGATTGAGCCGCGCCAAAAGAAGTGGGTGATGAGCACGCACACGCAGCAGTTTTTGCCGAAGCAAAAGACTCCCGTGCCGAATCTTTTGCTCGCAGGAGCCCACACCAAAACCCAGGCGGACATCTGGAGTATAGAAGGTGCCGTAGAATCCGGCCGCCGCGCCGCTCAAGCTATAGATTCCTCCGTGATGATCATCCCGCAGTTCACGCCGCTGTGGCTCAAGGTCATGAGCGCCATAGACGACGTCTGCTTCACCCTCGGCCTGCCGCACACCATAGACCTTTTTTTTATTCTGCTTATTTGTGCGATTATTCTCGGAGCAGCACTTATAATCCTCATATGAGGCAAACGTATTTTTTTATGTGTACCGTTTCAAAGATCAGCGGCATGATGGTGGCCGCAGCTCTTGTCGTGTTAGGTGTCGGATGCACACCGGCGGAATCTGACAGCACTTCCACCATTGATCAGGACCCCATGCCGCCCGTGCGCGAGATTGATCCGCCTACAAATGGCGGTCCGATTACAGACTACGATCCTGGAATTTCTGATCCGGGACAGAACTATTAATTCGCGAATTGTCGATTTTTCTATATCTGCTACCATCCCTTATGGAGGTATCATGATTTTGTTTGCTGCTCCTTTCCCGCCTGCGTATTATCTCTTGGATCGGGGAGAGTTCTCGGACCATCCGCTGCGCTTCGCGCTGGCCGTGGTTCTGGCGCTCGTCTTCCTTTCCTCGCTGCTCATTCCTCCTCGGTCGAATCGAGGAGGGCAGAACGGCTGAATTCTTCAACGCAACCCCACCGGAAATGGATACCCTGCTAATTGTGGTATCCATGATCATCTTCTTTCGACCCCTATACCTGCTCCTGGCCCACCTAGAGGATGAGATGCGTTGGCCATGATGTGCTGCCGGATCGAGATGTCGAAGGAATTTGAGTGAGGTTCGTGACGCCCCGGCCAAGCCGTGGGCGTCCTTATGTTTTTGACGGTCTAATATTGACTCCGGCTCTTTATTTTGCTAGACTATCTGGTCCCGGAAAACATCCCCGGGCATTCGGAAGCACCATGCGCGTCCTCGCCTTCTTTCTGCAGGTCAGCCCCGTCGTTCTGTCCACCGCAAGCTCGATCCTGCTCATACTGCTCGTGGGAACCCACGCGCAGCTGACGCAGCTCCAGCTGGCCGAGTTTTTCCTCCTCATCGGAGGAAACCTCGGTGTTGCCGTCCTGTTCTGGGCCGGTGGCGGGTCGGACGAAGTTCCGTCGGTGGCCGTTGTGCGGGCCTGACTGCATCTGCGGTTGTACTCCAGGATCTCGGGAAACCGGGGTCCTTTGCTTTTTGTAAATAAGAACTCCATTTTGTATATCAGTGCTTTTTTGGTACCCTTTTACAAACATGTTATTTACCTACTATGCAAAAGATAACGCCATGTATTTGGTTTGATAATCAGGCAGAGGAAGTGGTGAACCCGGTTATTTATAAAGAGCTGACAGAGGGGGAGGACGCCGTTTTTCCATTGGAGTAGAATAGCCGCAACCCCGCGTATCGCGGAGATGATCATGCCTATGAAAGCATCTGAACTGAAGCAGCGGTTAAACGAACATGAGGACATTATGGTTTTAGATGTGCGGGAAAGAGAGGAGGTGGCGGGCGGGGATATGATTCCTGGCGCCGCAAACGTGCCTATGGGAAAAGTATTTGTGGAGGCATCAACAGGAGAACTCCCTAAGGACAAGAAGATCGTAACGGTCTGTAAATCCGGGGTTCGCTGCGAAATTGTGGCGCGTGAACTCAAGGGGAGAGGATACGACATTGATTACCTGGAAGGCGGCATGAAGGCCTGGAATGAATCCTAGAACGCTTTAGGCGTGCCTATTGGAGCTTGGAATAAACCATGCGGAAGGGTAAGATGCGGTCATTATGCGCATAGCAATCATTGGCGGGGGAGCGGCGGGGATGATGTGCGCGGCTAGGGCGTATGAGGTGGATCCGGAGGCGGAGATTTTTTTGATTGATAGGAATGACGGGCTAGGGAAGAAGGTGATTATTTCCGGTGGCGGCAGATGTAAT
>Ga0172380_10006035_pt1 | contig 14308 bp, 17 predicted proteins | sample Leawe162metaG_FD_119747 | JGI IMG/M metagenome (GOLD analysis project Ga0172380, IMG submission 119747) | Leachate microbial communities from a municipal landfill in Southern Ontario, Canada - Leachate well 162 metaG | ecosystem: Engineered > Solid waste > Landfill > Unclassified | place... | reverse complement strand
CGCAAACTATGGTTCGTTCGATGATGTCGCGGGAGCGATAGTCGACGATCCCTGGCCGATGTGCAATCCTAACGGCATGACCAAGAGCCATGGCGAATGAGTCACCAAGAATGGCAAAACGAATTAGGTTGCTGGGCTTGATGAAACCGGCTGGTGATCGATCCTGTCGAACGATCGCGTCATGAAGTGGCTTGTCCGATTCCCAAAAGCGCTCCCACGATTCTGAATTCTTTGTTATGCTCGAAACGGCTATGGCAGAAGCAGAGTCGGCTATCAGTCCAACGAGTTGAGCAGCAACCTCCTCAGTGCAGTCACGCCACTTAGGCGTTTTAATGAGGCGTGACCGTAAGGCGCCAGTGTCGACGCTAGGAATAGCCACGGCTGCCGCGGTAATGCGGCTGCTGCCCTTTGTATCAAGCGATACTTGGCCGGCGATGTCTGCGAAGAAAGTAAATCGGCTCATGGTGGCTTATGCGCGCTAACGTTGCGTGTAAACAGCCTGCCGGAGTCTCGTCCGGTGACCCCGCGGTTTGGACTTCGCTCGTTGAGTTCTTGACTTGCTGTTCATCAGTCGGGGTAGATGAAAGACTCGTCTACTCCCTTGCTCTCTAGATAGGCGGCGCACTGCTGCTGTGAGCCAACTGGCAACACAATCTTCACCACGATGACTTCGCCAGGCATTCCCCGTTCCTGTAACCGCCAAAGTTCCAAGAGGTCTTGCCGCAACTCCATTTGTGCGAAGTAGACGGCTTCCTGATTCTTGGCGCGCCGGTATGCAATCTGTCGCTTGGGCGAAAACAGGAGCGGCGAACCGTTCGGAAGCTCCTTCATCAACCGCTCGCGGACCTTGGCTAGAATCTCGGCCACTGGAACTACTTGCAGCGTCTTCCCGGTGGCGGTGGCGTCGCAGACAAACAGTGCGCCGGCGCTTTCTCGGCGTTCGTTCGCGAAATACAAGGCGACGTCACTGCTGCGAGACCAATCGAGAAGATTCGTACCTTTGAGCACCTGCATATCCTCGGTCGGATATTGCTGAAAGCGCTTCATCAACTCGAACCAAGGGTCAACGCCGTGTTCTGCCTCAGCCGAGAGTAGTTCGGCGCTAGGCCCGGCAAGACTCCCGAACTTCAGGAGGAGCAGACTCGACAGCATGGCGTTGAGGTCGGCAGATTGCCTTAGATGCTCCGCAAAGCCGTCTGTAGGAGCCATGTCAAGAAGTTTTGCTTTGAAGGTTCGGACAAGGGTAGAGTCAAGACGCCATTTTCGGTTCGCGTGGCCGCGATAAAGCAACAGAGCTCCCGCGCCTACCGCAATGCGCTTGAGTGCCCCGAGTTCATCTAGACAGTCGGCGAACGACTGCGGTAGCCACTCTCCTGTAATGCGATGAATCTTCGTTGCTTTGCAGACAGGTTCTGGACGCTTCATCGACTGAAAGGCAGGTTGGTCTGGTATTTCTACCTTCTATCAGCAGCGTTGTAATGCTTCTTCTTGCCATAGAGAGCATTGATTCGGATATTCTTGATTCTATCAACGAGTTGTGCCGCCATCTCGCCATCCCCCAAGCGCGCTAATTGAGCTATTCTAGCTGAGGATATACGTGGCCCTACTTTGTCGCAGTTGAATTTGTCCAGATGCATGCTGCATCGATACCCTGGGAGAGCTTTGGTCTTGAACTGCCTGTTACGTCAAGAATTGGCGTTGCTATGAAGCGGTACCGCATCCTTCCATTCGACTTTGATACGAGGGTGCGGTCACTCGATCCGATAGACGAGCATTTGGAAGAGCAGGTAAAGCAGCAGCTCTATAAGAATCGTGAAAACACCATCTTCCGCTTGAAGAATGAGTTTGGGCAGCGTCAAGCCGAAATCAAAGTTCAGAACTTCATCGATCTCGGATCAAAGCCAATTTCAGTCATTGCATTTCACAACAATTTCTTCAACCAGGTACGAACGGCATTTGTTATGAGCGCATACTATCCTGCACTTACTGGTGCCTGCGCCCTTGGTGAGCGGATTCTGAACCACCTTGTTCTTACGCTGCGAGAAGACTATCGATCTACACCCGAATACAAAGCTATCTATCGGAAGGATTCATTTGACGATTGGAGCGTTGCCATTGGGACGCTGGTAGCTTGGGATGTGCTCTTGCCCAGCGCTGCTGACAATTTCCGCATGCTGATGGAGCATCGCCATAACGCACTTCATTTCCGACCCGAGACCGATCACAATTCAAGGGAACTAGCTCTCGCCGCAATTAATTGCCTCCAAGCCATCATTGGGGAGCAGTTCTCCGGGTTTGGGCCTCAGCCGTGGTTCATAACCACCATCCCTGGCGAGATCTATATAAAGAAAGAGTGGGAGGCACGACCATTTATCGCAAAGGTATATCTGCCGAATGCAGTTCTTGTGGGACCGTGGCACCAAGTCGCTTCAATTTTGCCGCAACTGCAAATTGTTGATCCCGATCCGGTAGCAACCACGTCTGACGGGTCGGATGACGAGTTTTCTCGTCTACGCCATGCTTTCAGGCAGGGTGGCCTGCAAGGCTGATCTCTTGGTCGGGTCATGTTAGTCATGAAGACCATGTACGCGTCCACGTACTCTCCATCCTGTGGCTGATCACTGCTCCAAACCAGACATCGGTAGGCATCAGTGCCAACGGCCGTTCTGGCCGAACAGCTTCCAACAGCACTTTTCTTTGAATCGGGCTGGATCGTCAAATTCCAACCAAAAGGCCCAAAGACGTCAGGGCGGGATAAGACCCATGGACGGCGTCAAGCAGCATGGCCGGGTGAGCGCGTGCCGCGCGCCCGCGTGAGCACCAACGCCCCAGAGAGGTAGCAATCCAGCCGGTCGCTATACAGCCGCACTTTCAGGCGGAGCCCAATCAGCCGCGAAGGGGCGCTGTACAGAATGGCGCGCACGGTGAAGGTACTGCAGCGCGTGACGCGGGCTTCTTCCTCGACGAAGTCGGTACTGCGCCGGACGGGCAGATCCTGCAGGTGCTCGCGCTCGATACGGAAGGCCGCCGCATTGCGCCGATTGCGGCGCATCACGGCGTCGTACACGAACGCTGCGTAGGCCGCCCGATCCCCGAAGTCGCGGTGCCCGCGCAGCAGCAGTGCTTGGTCGATCGCCTCCTTCAAATACCGATGCGAAGACTCCACGCTGCCGTTCTCGTGGCTCACGCCGCGATTGTTGCGCGTGCCAACCATGCCATAGTGATCGAGCAGCGCCGTGTAGCGCACGGTGAAGTCCTCTTCTTCAGTCAGATTCTTGAATGCCGCTGACAGGCTGTCGCTGCGATGATCCTGCGGAGCGCCGCCGGCTTGCCAGAGGGCGTTCTGCAGCCCCTTGGACAGCGCCTCGAAGTTTTCGCCGCTCTCGACCACCTCCAAATGCTCCCAGCACGAGAAGGCCAGCACGAAGTGATACAGGATGTGCGCAAACGGGACGTTGGCAATCGTAATGCGCAATTCACCCATGGCGGTGAAGTCCGATAGACCGCGATGGCCCGGCGCATGCTCCTGCGGGAAGAACACCTCCTTTGGCGGCCCCTCCAACGCGCGCCATTGGCGGACGTGACGTTGCAAGGTGCGCAATACGCCATCAGGAAAGCACTCGGGGTGATCGTCCTGCAGCTTGCGCAGCAGCGTGATGGCCATCAGTTTGGGCGTGCTCTTGAGCAGCGGTACGACTTCGCTATCCCAGACCTAGGCGAACGGGTCGACGCGCGAGCGCCAATAGCGCCGGGGATTCTGTGAAGGCAGCGTGATTGAGCTGTCGACGCGGCGCGCACTGCGCTCACTGATACCGGCCTTGGCCGCGGCTAGGGCCTGTGACTTCTTCTAGCGGATCTTCATATAGAGGCGAACCTGTTGATCGGCGATGCGGGATCCAGACACTGGGCCACCTCTTCTTGAGACCTTGGCCCTCCATCTTGCACCCCACCAATCCGGCGCCGCCGGCGGCTCGTCATCTACGCCGCCTTCGACTCCTCACCACCGGCCATCCTCCTTGTCGTCCAACCGGACATCCTGATTGTCGCTCCCTAGACCCACGCGTCACGAGTATGATTTGGTCAACAAAATGCTGTGGAGCAACACGTGGCATCTGATTTGGACATTCAGCGAGCGATCGAGGCGGGCCAGCAGAACCGCGACGCTGCAGAGTTGATTCAGAACTGGTGTCGCCATGCGCGTGTACAAAAATTCGGTGGCATCGGACTCATCGAGCAACAGACAGGATTGCCTATCGGCCATCACTCGATGGTGTGCGATTACGCACCCGAAGGCGGAATTGCGGCGTACCTTCTCGAAGAATCCGCGCTCGACTTCCATGATCGGAACTGCACGACCTGCACAAAGCGTAATCCAGTTCGTCTTCCTAACATCTCGAAACTCCTTGCTCGGCGTGACGCCGAAAGACAACACGCCCGCGCACGCAAGGAGATGCTTGACAAGCAAGGCCACGAGGCGTTGGAGAGGCGAAGGACGACCCGCGCGGCGCTACGCTCCACTTCCTCTGTGCTGGTGGGCTCCTTCCTCGACGATCTCGACGCGCTCGACGCTGGCCGAGACAAAACTGCAGCGACACAGCTAATTGAAAGCGTTCGGCTTGCTCCTGAGCTTCTGACCACCGATATCGCCGAACACCTTTTCGCGCTCCTGGAAAGCGGCGAGCGATGGTTCGATGAAGTGGGACTCACCATCCTGCGCTTTGCCGCTGTCGACTCCGCGCGGCTGGCTCGTTGCGCCATGCGGTGTATTACTTCCGGGGGAGCACTGCAAGCAGCGGCGGAGATCGTAGCTGACAAGGTCGATCACGTCGATGCCGAGGAGGTGAGCGGGGCAATGCTTGGCCTCGCGTTTGTGGCGTGCCCACCTCGCTCATTTCCGTACGCGTCAGATTTTGCGCGAGACAACCCAGTACCGCTTTGCAGCATATCTGCGAGGTTCCCCGCTGAGGTGATGCGCGGTATCGATGCACTCATTTCCGATCGGCGCCCATTCCACGTCAGGATGGGCGCGCGAGCGACCGTGGTTCTCGCATCAGTCCAGCCTGAACTATTGGCCACCTTGCGCCGTTCGCTACTAGCGCGACTTGCTGGAGCGGACATCCTCATTGATGTCGAGCGAGACTCGGAGATGCGAGAAGTTGTGCATGACCTTACTTTGGCTGTCGCTGCTGCATTTGCCGCTGACCCGTCTGGGGCGGATGACGATATCATGCGGTACTTCGAGGGGGCGTCATGTGATGGCGAGTCACGCCTGAGTGGCATCTATGAGCAGGTAATACGCCGCATGCTCCCTAACGACGATGGTGCCGGAGCGGCCGGTCGTCATCATGACGAGGTGTATCGAACTGCTTTCAGACGTCTCGTAAATCTCGCCGGAACGTCGAACAACGACGATGTCCTTCAGAACATCATAGAGACGCTGCGAAGCGATCCGGGAAACCTAACCTGGCTAGCGCGACAGCAGATGGATACGCTCTTAGGAGCAGCTATCCTGGTCGATTCCACGATGGCGGCGCCCAGAACCGCATCTGCAGTAATCACTCCTGAACACCCGCTAGCTGAATTAGAGGAGACGAATCGCCGTTGGCGACTGCGGTCGTTGTGCGCATCGTTCATTCGCTGGGCGGTCCACGGTGCAACGGGCGATGTTGCGGCACTTAAGGATTTCATCGCGTTCCTGGAGAGTGGTACCAACCTGAGTGACACCTTCAAGGCAGTGATCATCGAAGAATTTCCGGCGCTGATGGGAAGCGCCCACGAACTGAGGGAAGTGCTGCCGTTCCTGTATGGCGCCATGGTCGGTGAATCGAGCCTGGTACGCGCAGCTGCGGCGACCTGCCTTGGGAAGGTCGGCTCGCGCCGGCTTGCAGAGATGCCGAGTTTGGTGGTTGAGGCATTCTTACTGATGCTTTCGGATCCGTATGTGATCGTCCACAAGGCCGCCGTAGACGCGCTTCGCCGCGTTCACCTGCCCGAAGAATACAGACGGACCGCGCGAGCAGCAGTCGGCCATCTTATTTTTGGCTACAAAACTGAGAAGGATCAGGACTTCCTGCTGGCGTGCATGGAAGCCTACTTGGCTGATAGTGGGGACGATGCGGCGTCAAAGGCGGCGGCCACCAAGCTCTTTATGGCGATAGTCAGCCAGGTTGCACCTGACAGGCTCCTGCGAAATGATCATTACCGCTTGATGCGCCAGTTTGCTGGCGAGGAAGGCTACGCGGAGCTTGTTCTTTCTTTACTTGCCGAGGCGAAGCCCGACTACGAGCGAGAGCGGATTTTGGATCTTGTGCGCGAAATCCCAGTAGGAACCAGCGGTCAGCATCGCGAAGTTGCCATGCGTGCGTTGGCCAGCAGACCCGATGACTCACTTACCGTCGGCACGCTATTGGAGGTCTTCACGCGTGATGGCGAGTGGAACGCAGCGCTTGAAGTTGCGTCGGCGCGAATGGCCGCGATACCCAACACGACGCGGATGCGGTCCAGGAAGCTTTTCGCCGAACAGCAATGCTACCAAGCCGAATTCGAGTACCTTATTTCTCAAGGCAAGGGCGATGAAGCACTGAGTGTGGCCTTCAAATGGGACAAGGCTTCAGCCGAGATTGACCAAATTCGAAAAGAACATGAGAAGACAGACCCTCTCCGATCCATTCTCGGCCCGTCGTAAGGTCGTTCAGGCGCTTTGGGCCGCGACGAAGAATGACCTGACAGAACATGACCTGCTCCAGGCAGCCGTTGATCTCGACTCCCTGTCGGTCGTGCTTTCCAGCGCTGCCGCCGCAAGCGCATACGCAGCGCTCGCGGGGCTGGTGAGAATCCTCGACCAGCTCCTGGCATGGCGCAGGGCGGTTCTCGCGGCTCAACCGGAGGCCGACCGATTCTTGCGAAGCGCGCGCGAACGCTACAGGTTATGGTCGGACGAATATCGGAAAAACCCCGCGGTGGCGGGCTTGGTCGCCGCCGCCGCATCAATTCCAACCCTTGACAGCGTGACGGGTGTTCCATCAATTGCTCGAGCGGTGGCGCTCGTTCCGCTTCCGCTTGCTATCTTCCAAGCGGAGTTTAGGCCCCCTTCTTCTGGCAGCTCTCAATCAACGGTGCGCCGCGATACGTCGGTCGAGCTTACGGTTGCGTTTCTGAAGTTCCAATTCGATGGCCGTCCAGCGATCGAACTGCAGCACCTTTCGCCTGGCGAAGTTCATGATTTGGAGATTGAGGTCCGTGTCTCCCGTTGGCCGGCAGAACAAGAGGTGTTGGTTCTGACACCAGTATCGGTCGAACCCAAGAGCACGTACGACTTCCCATCATTCCGCTTTGAAAGACCTTCAGGTGAAGAGCCGTACACGTTTCATCAGCATGGCCGCGCCGTTGTGCATTTGCCGCAGGGCATTCACGCTAGGCCGTTTGAGTTCAAGTACACCGCCGAGTTTATGCCGAAGCAAGATGAGCAGCCCGTCGCGGTGGTGGGCCATCGAACACTTCTTATCGACGGGACCGATGTTGCTAAGTTCCAGGTATGCGGTTACGCCGGGTTGGATCGACGGCTTTTTGAGATCCGGGATTTACTGAGGCGCCGCGGAGGCGTTCCCCAGAACGAGACGGCCGATACTCTTCTCCTGCTAGGTGCCCTATGCAATTTGGCTGGCCGGGCTGTCCAGGATGCCGAGTTCCAAGGTGCGTGGGGCGAAGCAGCGTTTCAGGAGCGCGTTCGCGCGGATCTGCGTCGAAACGTACTGATCGGTTCCGAGCTCGACGAGCACGCTCATGCCGCCGGCGGCATCACGGATCTCTCTCTCAGGGGAATCCCTATTGAACTGAAAGCGGAGCGCTGCTTGGTCTCGTCGGTCGACGATTGCGAGAAATACTTTGCTCAAACGGCGAGTTATGCAGTGGCAAAGGGGAAGCGCACATCAGTCCTCTGCATTTTAGATTCCAGCGTCAAGACTTCAGCACCTGTCCCGCCAGAATGTATGCTGGATGTCCGCGTACATAAGGGCACAAGTGTCGCGATCTGCATTTTGGTAATTCAAGGAAACCTTGCGAAGCCAAGCTCGCTTTCCCGGTAGCTATTCATTGCGCCAGCGCGTTCGTTCCCCTCGTCGAAGTCTGCCGAAACATTCTCATAACGTCTGGTTCAATTTCAGCCGACCACATCACACAAGGACGGCGCGCAAAAGGCCCGAAATCGTTTACTACCAGAATTAGTTCTCAGGTACTACCAGATTTAGTTGCTACTACGGCGGCGGTACGGGGCACGCTCTGACCGTGGAGAGCGCGCTGAACTTGGCCGGTCAACGCTCGCAATCTCGCTTCACATTCGCGCGAGAGCCAACGTTCCCACCACTAGAGCGGCCAACGCGCCCCATTGCATGACTTGCCGACTGCGGACTTCGAGGCCGTGGGCAAAATTTACGAAGTGTTCGCAGTTGCGCTCCCACAATAAGTACGGTAGCCCTCGCCAAGATTGAGCGCGCTGCAGCACAAGCTCGGGCGGCAGTATGCTTGGATACCCCTTCACAACGACGGAGCCGTTCGGAGCAAACTGTGAAATCACTTGCTCCACAAATCCACCGGCGGCCCTAGAGAACGAATATACGGTTCGCTGGCCAACGAGGTAGTGGCCGGTGAGCAAACCGACGTGCTCATAGAGAGGGCCCGGGGCCGCGACGATAGTGCCTGCAGGACAGGAGAACAGGTTCTCTTCGGCTAACGCGTTCATGCTATTCTTTCATATTGGTGTTGTTGGAATATTTGCATTACACGCATATATGAGACATAAGTCAACCCCGCCACCCCGGCCTGTTCTTAGTTATTCCGCCTTAGTAGGCCGCATGCTGCAGCACGAGCGCAAACAAAGGGGGCTCGACCAAGGAATTGTTGCTGCGCAGCTAGGGCTCTCCCAATCGGCCTATTCCAGGCTCGAATCCGGCGATTCGAACATGTCGCTTGCTCAGCTGTACAGCGTAGCACAGGCGTTGAATACGTCGCCGTCCGCCATACTTTATCAGGCCGACCAGGCAGCCCATATGCTGTCGCAGCAGGGCGTTCAGATGGTTGCAGAGAAGCCAGACAACAAGGCGGCCGTTTTGGTTGGACTAGGTTTGCTGCTGGCTTTATTGGCTGCTCGTTCCTGACAGCTTATTGCACTTGAATTTAGTGGCACAGCCGGCGCCATAGTCCGACAAAGTCTGGCGCACAAATCAGCTCCTCGAATTGCTCGGCCAATAGCTCGAGTTCATTGTCGCTCAAGCTGAGGGATCTTGGTAGGCCATGATTCAATCGAACGGAAACTCAAGTGGTTTATCTCGCGAAGGTCGGGTAAAAGAAACACTGCGGGCGTTGCAGTCTCGTAAACCCAGTGGCAGCAATGGCCGAACTCCGGGCGGCGGTACGAGAATAGAAGTACCGCCGCCCTCCCCTGTTTCTTGACATTATCGCCCTCGGGTTATCCAGATTCCCCTATGCGTGGCGGCCGAGCATGGCGATGATGCTCGGAAGATTGAATTCTTTCACGTAGCCGTTTTCGCCAAGGTAGAACAGGATTCGCCCCCGGCCTAGAAGACGGCGCAAGAGCTGCTGAGGATGCAGCGCGCGGGTTTCAACAAAGATACGATCCTGGCGCGATGCCAAAGGCAGATGGTCGCGCAGAAATTTCAAGGGGCTGTACGGGTGATTGTGAAAGATGAGCAGTTCATTATCTTCGTGTTGCCCGTAGTAGTCCCACATCGCGAGGGCCATGGCGTTGGGAAGGCGGACGCTCCCGGCGCCGCCGGTGGCGTGATGCAGGCTTTCAACCTTGGTTGTCGCGCCGTGCCGAAAGCCATAACCGATGAGCAGATGTTCCTCGGGCTTGACATCGGTGTAAGCGCCGCACCCTAATAGAAAGGCATTACGGTTCACCTGATCCCGAAAGCGCGCCAGCGTGCCACCACGCGCCCGCAGGATCGCCCGGCGGACGCGCGGAAGCTCATCGTCATAGCAACCCGAAACCGGCATGGGTTCCAGACACCCCAGGACCGCGCTTTCTGTTATTTCCAGGGCAAGACGGCCAATGGTGTCTTTCACCGTTTGCCAGTCGATCGTGGTGGTGGCGAAGGTCATTGGCATATCATTACAGATGATGGCGCCCCCCTGGAATACAAGGGGCTGGCGCACGTATCCACGCGATGGTTCTTGAGGCGCTGGCAACATCGTCCCCGACGAAACTTATTTCCAGTTCCCGGATGTGCTCCGCCAATATTGCCATGATGTTATCGCCAGCGCGGAGTCCAGCTTTTCTCCAATTGGTTCTCTTCGTCCGCCTCGTCGGCGAACGTGTCGCATGTAATCACCGTAAGGGTCTTGCCGTAGGCTCCGAGACCAATGACCTCTTCGCGAACTTCCACAGAGCGCTCGCCGCCGAACCAGTCTTGCAGATTGGCTGTTTTCTTGTCGCGGTAGGCATCGGCGACATTCTTCGCGTTCCTATTAAAGGCCGCGGTCAGTACGTTCGCCGGAAGTGGCGTTCCCTTCCGCAGCCATTGGAGCCCGTCGAATTCCTTAAGCGCCGTGGACATGAAGCAGTAATCAATGCGCACGCCCGCGCTCACGACGATTGCCGCCGGGATGGTCGCTTTCTTCGTGTAGCGGATCGCCGTCGCGGTGAGCGATGTGCGGCACAGTCCGGCAAGGTGCTCAATGCCTGCGAGTCCGTCGTCAGCATAGATGAGCGCGCTGCGAAACATCGGGTCCGGCATCAAGAGGCCGGCCGCGAAATGGTCGGCCTCATTCTCATAGGGATCATCGGACACAAAGCCGGCGCGGGAGGCGTGAACCTGGGTATCGCCGGGGAGGATGGCGTCGATATGCCCCGGAAGGAAGAAATGCCCCAGCTCGTGTGCGACGCTGAAGCGCTGGTATCCCTCGTTGGGGATATGTGTCGCATACATGATCCCGAAGGCTGACCCGACACGCATGAGGAGACCCGACACGCCGGGAGCCGTGTCGGGTTTGGACTTCACGGCGATCTTCTCGGCGGCGGCGAGCGCGAAAGGATCAACGGGAAGCGAATTGATGCCACGCGCCCGCAGCAGCATCTCCGCGTGCTGTGTCGCCATGGTGGATGTGTCCTGTTTCATTCCTTCCGCTTCTTATTCCGGTTCTCAAGCATCTTCATGAAGTTCTCGGCAAGCTCCATGTCTTCGGCGGAAAGGTTCTGCGCGTGCCGGTGCAGCCTGTCCGCACCGGCCAGGCCGGTAGGTTCATCGACGCGGCCGAGCAGGTAGTCGGCGGTTACGTTCAGCCTTTCGGCAAGGCGGCGCAAGTTATCAAAGGAAGGCTTTCGCGAACCCGACTCGAAGTGGGAAATAGATGTTGGCGGAAGCCCTGCCTTCTCCGCGAGATCGGCTTGGTTGATCTGCCGCAGCTCGCGGGCAGCCTTGAGACGGGCGGGGAACAGTTCGGACGGTTTCAGATTAGACATGTCGAGTTCGACATCCTATAGTTGACATACATTGTTTCTTTAGCTTAACATAAGCGACAAGCTAAGTCTGTCGCTTTCGGATTGCCCGGAGGGGAGACGCAGCCCTTTTGAGGACAACGAAATGGCTGATTCAGTGCAGATCAAGTGTATCAACAAGAGTGACAGGTACAACGCCCACGAACGCATCATTAATGTCGGCGGCGTCAACGGAAACGGTACGCGCTGGAAGCTGTCGCAGGCGGCGGCGATCGAGGGCATCGAGAGCGGGAAGTGGAGGTTCTACGTGAGCGTTGGCGGTAAGTCGGTGTGGGTGATCATCGCCGTGAGCCAGTACGGAAACAAGTACCTGAAAACCGAGAACGACGGCGAGCACCCGAACAATTTGCTGAGCTTGCCGGAGTGCCCGTAATCGTCTCAGGCAGGAGGCGGCTGGAAACGGCCGCCTCATTTTCGATGTTGTGACGCAAGGAGAAACAAGCGATGAGCAAAAAACGCGATATCCACGTTGTACCCCACGATGGCAATTGGGCGACCAGGAAGGAAGGCGCGCAGCGGGCCGGTGGTGTATATTCGACCAAGGCCGAGGCCCTGGATCAGGGCAAGGAGCAGGCAAAGCGAGAAAAGGTCGAGCTTGTCATCCACGGCAGAGACGGAAAGATTCAGGACAGCGACAGCTTCGGCAATGATCCGAACCCGCCGAAGGATCGGAAGCACTAAGCGTCGGCCGCGCGGCGCCTCCGTACTGGCGGCAGGAGGGTGCCTCCTATTATGCGATTCCCTATTCCCTTGTAGCGTTTATCGGGAACCCAAGGCCTATGGTCGGCGCAACGGGACATCTATGGCGCCTCGGGACGACGTCCATACGTAATGGTTGGGCTGCCTTTAGTCGCTATACGACCAAACAATACAAATGCGGTCGGCTTCATGAACAAGGCGTACCTAGACGGAATCGCGCATTGGTCGGAGCGCGCGATGAATTCTCCGCACGACGAGATTCGACACAATGTCCAACGTTTTTCGATCTTCCTAGCCGAAGACCTGGTGGCTTTCAGGCAGGGATTGGTAATCGGTCGCCAGCCTCTACGTTAGCTCGATCTGGGACTTAGCGTTTAGAATTGAACATCTCCTTTGTCGCAATCCCCGCGGCGCGAGGTAGTGGTCACAAGGGCCGAACGGATCTATCGGCTGATCTATGGCAGGTTATGGTATCTAGACCGGGCATTGGTGGCGCTTCGTACCAACGACTGCAAAGGCCAACACGCCGTTTTGGAATCCAAAATCGATGCAGCCGCCCTCCTCCGAATTTTGACATTAGCCAGCGACTGCCAATTTTCGCGTTCACAAAACTGCCGGACACTGCAGGCAACACCCTGCCCTCTCCCATCCCACAATCCTCCTTTCGCGAGGATCTCCAAACAAGCACGGAATGAACGCTAGCCGACACTCCATCAGGGACCACGCCCGTCCTCGCAAACCGCCCACTGCATTACGCAAATTCCAGCCGATCGTTCTGCGAGAACGGATCAATGTTGATCCGGAGCGAATGAACTGGAGCCGTCGGGACCTTGCGCCGCTCGACGTTCTTGAACCGCACGAAACCAACGGCTTCCAACTTTCCGAGGGTGCGCGTGAGATTCGGTTGGGCGCGGCCTGTCAGCGCGGCTAGTTCGGCGATCGACTGCGGCTTCTTGTCACGAATGACAGCCAGGAGCTCGCGGTTTTGCGGCGTCAGAAGACGTAACAAGGCCTCGACAGAGTTGAAGCTCACGCCTCCGGCGTCCTTCGGCGCCTTCCTTTCCCCACGGGCAACAGCCTTCATTTCCTCGCGCAGCGACGCATGGTCTTGAATCTTGACGTGCTTCATTGTCTATCTCCTTCTTTCACTTCGACGGTCTCGAACGCAATGTCGTTCTCCTTGAGCACACGTTCGACCTCGTCGAAAAAATCATCCATCAATGTTTCTGCGTCCTTGAAGTCATAAGGACGACCCTCGTCCTTATCCGTCCGGTGCCAGTGATCCATAGCCTTTGGACGTTTCTTGAAACGTGATCCCTTGCCCGGAACGCCGTGCGCGTTATCAAATCCGATCAGCCGTCGGTTATCCGGTCCGTGCAGAGTAAGCGAGTAACTAAGCCCGTGCGGCTGCTCTTCGCTTTCTTCTCGCTCTGTAATCTCGAACTTCAGCCAGTAGCCTCCCGCGTAACGGTGAACACGCCCGTTGAAGGACAGTAAGAATTGCAGCGTATGTTCGTTGACCTTTTTCGTCATCGTTTACCATATCCCCATAAGATAAGTATAGACGCCATTTAGGCTCAGAGTCAAATCAATTCCGGCAATCCCCCTCGCATTTGAAATGCCCGTTATCCCATGGCGCAAGTCGCTTGCCGACCGGCAAGAACTAGTCCTCCGGTGTCGAGCGATATTCCTCGGAAAGCGGCTGCGCAATCTTGCGTCCGTTCTAGCGCCTAGCCTCGAGGCATGTTTGCAATCCATTCGGGAACCGCTAGCGGCTGTGTGACTTCTGCCGGAGGGAATATCAAGGCACGCATCAATCAGCGCCTCAGGCAAACTGTAGATCAACTGCCTCCTGGTTATCCGTGCTGACAGAGGGCTCGACGGTAATGGCCAGCTTTAAGCTGTTCTCGCCCGGTGGCTGGATGAAATCGTTAACCAAGTCGATGTTCGTCCGGCTACGCAGCCACGGCATGATCTGCTTCCGGTTCAGCAGCAGCGGTACCGGCAGCCCATGCGGTGCCAGCATGCGGTTCGGCACCGTTGTGACCAAGGCCACGGTCGGCGCCTTCGCTCCAACGTGGCGCGGGTTCGGCT
>Ga0172380_10006034_pt1 | contig 14312 bp, 12 predicted proteins | sample Leawe162metaG_FD_119747 | JGI IMG/M metagenome (GOLD analysis project Ga0172380, IMG submission 119747) | Leachate microbial communities from a municipal landfill in Southern Ontario, Canada - Leachate well 162 metaG | ecosystem: Engineered > Solid waste > Landfill > Unclassified | place... | reverse complement strand
TCGAAGTCCGAGGACCACGAGGGCACCTGCCCGCTCATCATCGCGGCGTTCAGATACGGCAGGCCATGGGTCATGAAGCCCGAGCCGATGATGAGCACGCCTTCCTCTCGCAGCGCCTTCAGCCGCTCGCCCACCTGGAGCAGCAGCCCAGGGTCATGACTGGGCAGACTGAGCTGGACCACCGGCACATCGGCCATTGGATACATGACCTTCAGTGGGACCCAGGTGCCGTGATCGATGCCACGTGAGCTCTCGCGCACTCCGCCGATCGCCGCGAGCCTGTCGACGACGCGATCACGCAGTGCCGATGCAGTGGGAGTGGCGTACTGCATCGTGTAGAAGCGCGGGTGGAAGCCGCCGAAGTCGTACACCAATGGCACGCCAGGTCCAGCAGCCGTCACGGCGATCGGGCGAGCCTCCCAGTGAGCGCTCACGCTGATGATGCCCTTGGGCTTGGGCATCCGCAGTGCCCAGTCGTGCAGCTCCTGCATCCATTGGGGATCGTCGAACAGCGGCGGGGCACCATGGCTGAGATAGACGGCCGGCAGGGTGCCGCCCGACCACGACTCCTGGCCCGCGCTGGTCAGCAGCGCCCCTGGCTCGAACAGGTCGAATGCCGCTCCGCCCTCGCTCATCATGATTCCTCCCGAAAACCTTTCGATAGCCCTTCTAACGCTCCCACGCTCCGATATGTTCCTGGAATCCGCCGCCCAGGCCTGGGCACATGAGAGGAACGCATGGACGACGAGGGCGCGCCCGGCTGGCAGCGCAACAACTATGCGTCGATGTTCGCCGTGTTCCTGCTGTGCATCACCTTCTCCTTCACCATCCCCTTCCTCCCCCTCTACCTGCAGGAGCTCCAGCCGGGCCTCACCGGACCCGAGGCCGCGCTGTGGGCGGGCATCGCCACTGCCCTGGGCGGGGTCGGCTCCTTCGTCTCCGGGCCCATCTGGGGCATGCTCGGAGATCGCTACGGGCGCAAGCCGATGCTCATCCGCGCCTGCTTCGGCGGAGCAATCGGGCTGACCTTCTTCGGCTTTGCCACGAGCATCTGGCAGGTCGTCGCCATCCGCACCTTCATCGGCGTGATGGCCGGCGCACCGGCTGCGGCCATGGCGCTCATCGCCGCGGGCACGCCCGCGCAGCGACTCCCCAAGGCCCTGGGCCAGTTCCAGGGCGCAACCCTCGGCGGCATCGCCCTGGGGCCGGTCATCGCCGCTGTCTTCATCGCCGCCTTCGGCTATCGCCCGACCTTCGTCGTCGCCGGTGTCCTGATGTTCTCCGGGGCCCTTGTCACCGTCTTCATGATCAAGGAGCCGCAACAGGCACTCGCCGCCAAGCCCGGAGCAGGCATGCAGGGACTGCGCACAGTGCTGCGATCTCCGCTGGCCTGGGCCGCGCTCGTCCTGGTGATGCTGCTGAGCTTCGCGGCGCCCATGGTCCAGCCGGTCCTGCCGACCTATGTGCTGTCGCTCCTGCCGGACGGGGTCAATGGCACCGTCATCATCGGGTGGATCTTCTTCGGGATGTCCGCGGCCAGCGCCATCGCAGCCGTGTACGCCGGCAGGCTCATCTCCAAGGCCGGGCTTCAGCGGATCCTGCTCATCGCGGCTGTGGGAATCGCCGTCTTCCTCGTCCCGATGGGCTTCGTCAACAGCGTCATCGCGCTCGCGCTCCTGGCCGTCGTGATGTCCCTGTTCCAGGGCCTGCTCACGACCAGCGCGGTCTCGCTGCTTCCCACTGTGGTGACGGCTGCAGCGCTGAGCTCGATGTTCGGCCTGTACCAGAGCGTCCAGGCGCTCTCCGCGCAACTGGGGCCGGCGCTCGGCGGCGCCTTCGCAGTGAAGTTCGGCTATCAGGCGGTGTTCATGATCGCGGCCGGAGCCATGGTGCTGCTCGGACTGCCGATGTTCCTGGTGTTCAAGAGGGTTGCCGCCAAGCACACGATCAGCGTCGAGCCGCTCGTGGCGCAGCAGATCCAGCCGGAGGCCATCGGCTCCGCTGAGATCCAGGGCCAGCCTCAGATCGAGAAGTCGGTCGACTCCCAGACACCGTCCACGGGCCGGTAGATCCCAGCGGGGGCCGACTCCCCCGTCACCTCGCGCTCGAGTCGCTCCACGCGCGTGAGCAGCGCCTGCACTGCGCTGCCCATCGGGTCAGGCGCCGAGCGGTCCTGCGCGTCGAATCGAGGACCGTCCGTGCGCTCGCCGCCGCGCGCCACGACCTGGCCGGGGACGCCGACGACCACCGAGTCCGGGTCAACTGAGCGCACGAGCACCGCATTGGCGCCGATGCGCGAGTCCGAGCCCACCTGGATGTCGCCCAGGATCTTCGCGCCCGCGCCGATCGTCACCCGATCGCCTACCGTGGGATGCCGCTTGCCGGCACTCAGGCTGGTGCCCCCCAGGGTGACACCGTGGTAGATCGTCACATCCGCGCCGACGACGGCAGTCTCGCCGATGACCACGCCTGCCCCGTGGTCGATGAACACGCGCGGCCCCAGCCGGGCGCCCGGATGGATCTCGACCCCGGTCAGCGCCCGTGCCGCCTGCGACACCGCGCGTGCGGGCAGGTGCGCACCGGCATCCCAAAGCTGGCTGCTCACCCGGTGCGCCCAGACTGCATGCACGCCCGGATACAGCAGGGCGACCTCAGCGGCAGAGCGTGCAGCCGGATCGCGCTGCAGCACCGAGCGCACGTCCTCCTGCGCCTTGGCCAGGAAGCTGCGCACAGCCTGGGGAAGCACGGGCATGAGAGCGGCGTCAGTCGCCGAGGCCGGCGAACAGCGCAGTGGACAGGTAGCGCTCGCCGAAGTCCGGGATGATCACCACGATGAGCTTCCCGGCGTTCTCGGGCCGCTTGGCGAGCTCGAGCGCAGCCCACAGCGCAGCGCCGGACGAGATGCCCACGAGCAGGCCTTCCTCGGTCGCCGCGCGACGGGCGGTGCTCAGGGCATCCTCGGCCTGCACCTGGATCACCTCGTCATACACCGTCGTGTCCAGGACCTCCGGCACGAAGCCGGCACCGATGCCCTGGATCGGGTGTGGACCCTTCTGCCCGCCGGAAAGCACCGGCGAGGCCGCGGGCTCGACCGCGACGACCCGCACCCCCGGCTTGCGCTCCTTGAGCAGCTGGCCGGCGCCCGTCACCGTTCCACCGGTTCCGACACCGGCGACGAGGATGTCGACACCGCCGTCGGTGTCCTTCCAGATCTCCTCGCCTGTGGTCCGGTAGTGGATCTCCGGGTTCGCGGGATTCTGGAACTGCTGCGGCATGAAGTACTTCGGGTCGGAGTCGGCGAGCTCCTTGGCCTTGGCGATCGCGCCTGCCATGCCCTCGGGCCCCGGAGTGAGGATCAGCTCGGCGCCGTAGCCGCGGAGCACCATGCGTCGCTCCATGCTCATCGTCTCAGGCATCGTCAGCACGATCTTGATCCCACGCGCCGCGCAGACCATCGCCAGTGCGATGCCGGTGTTGCCGCTCGTCGGCTCCACGACGACGGTGTCGGGCCCGATCAGGCCCGCGGACTGCGCCGCGTCGATCATCGCCACCCCGATGCGGTCCTTCACCGAGCTGGCAGGGTTGAAGAACTCCAGCTTGGCCACGACCTCAGCCGTGGAGTCACCCGGGAGTCTGCGGATCCGCACAAGCGGGGTGTTGCCGATGAGCTCAGTGATGTCATGTGCGATGCGCATGACCGAATCATGCCCGCATCCGCGGCCCCTGCCCACCAGACCCCATGAAGTCAGGCCATGCCCGTGGCGAGTGACGATAATCACGGGCATGGGCGACCCCAGCCCCCTGAGCCTGCCCGCGAGTGAGCGCCTTGAGTCCGTGGCCGAGCGCGTGGAGGCGGGCAAGCGTGCGCGCAAGGCGCACCCGCGCAGCGCGCTTGGCCGCTGGGAGCCCCCTGCAGATCGACCTGACCCGGTCGAGATCCTGCGAGCGCAGGAGGTCGTGCGCGTGCCGGAGCTCCTCCCTGTTCGTCACGCGCGCATGTCGGTGAGCCCCTTCACCTTCTACCGAGGCACGGCCGCAGTGATGGCCGACGATCTGGGCACCTTCCCGAGCTCTGGACTGGTCACCCAGCTGTGCGGCGATGCGCATCTGTCCAACTTCGGCGTCTTCGGCAGTCCGGACCGCTCCATGGTCTTCGACATCAACGACTTCGACGAGACTCACCCGGGCCCCTTCGAGTGGGATGTGGCCAGGATGACGGCCTCCTTCTACATCGCGGCCACTGACAATCAGTTCAGCGAGTCCGAGCGACGCCTGGCGACGCTCACGGCAGTCGCGTCCTATCGCTCGGCGATTGGGCAGTACGCATCGATGAACGAGCTCGACGTCTGGTACTCGCGCATCGACGGAGAGTTCCTGGTCAACCTCGCCCAATCGCGTGTCGGCAACAAGGGCGCCAAGACACTGGACCGCGCGCTGCAGAAGGCCCGGGGCCGGGATCGGTGGTCAGCGGTCAACAAGCTGACGATCGATGTGAAGGGCGAGCGGCAGTTCCTCGACGAGCCAGCACTGCTCGTGCGCCTGGAGGCCCAAGGAGCCATGAGCGGCGTCCTCCGCGAGCTCTTCGACCAGTACCGCCACACCCTCCTGGACGACCGCCGAGAGCTGCTGCGCAGGTACCACATCGTCGACTTCGCCCACAAGGTCGTCGGCGTCGGCAGCGTCGGGCTGCGGGCATTCGTCGTGCTCCTCCAGGGGCGTGATCCCGAAGACCTCTTGGTGCTGCAGGTCAAGGAGGCCGTCGCGAGCGTGCTCGAGCCCTACGCCGCCCCGAGCAGCTACTCCGATGAGGGACATCGCGTGGTTGCCGGACAGCGGATGATGCAGGCCACCAGCGACGTGTTCCTCGGCTGGCTCATCGGGCCGGCGGGCCGGCACTTCTATGTGCGCCAGCTGCGCGACATGAAGTGGTCACCGGAGATCTCGGCATTGGCGCCCAAGGGCCTGGCCGCCTATGCCCAAGTGTGCGGCAAGACCCTGGCCCGCGCCCATGCGCGCACGGGCGACGCGGTGAAGATCGCGTCCTACATCGGCACGAGCGATGTCTTCGATCAGTCGCTCCTGTCGTTCGCCGAGCGCTATGCCGCTCAGGTCGATGCCGACTTCGCAGCGTTCACGCGCGCGATCGAAGCGGGAGCACTCTCGAACTCGACCGACGAGAACGCCTCTGTCCAGGAGAGCCTCATCAGCGAGGCGCGCGAGCTGGTCGATCGCCTCGCCGCTCCGCGCTGATCGTGGTCGAGCCGTGCTGCAGCCAATACAGTCGGCAGCATGGCCCAGGACCATGACAGCGAGCACGGGCATGGGCACGCGCATGACCATGATGACCACGAGCATCAAGGCGGACTCCGGGGCAAGGTCGCCGGCCTGCTGCATCTGCACAGCCACGACGCTGCCGACTCCTTCGACGGCGCCCTGGAGTCCAGTCGGGCCGGCATCCGCGCAGTCAAGATCAGTCTGCTGGCACTCATCATCACCTCCGCCCTTCAGGCAGCTGTGGTGGTGCTCACAAGCTCAGTGGCGCTGCTGGCCGACACGATCCACAATCTCTCCGATGCGCTGACCGCGATACCACTGTGGATCGCGTTCTCGCTGAGCCGCCGACCGCCCACACGCAGGTACACCTATGGATTCGGTCGTGCGGAGGACCTGGCCGGCATCTTCATCATCGCGATGATCGCGCTGTCCGCCGGCATCGCCGGCTACGAGTCCATCCGACGGCTGCTGGACCCGCAGGAGGTCTCCTATCTCGGTGCCCTCATGGCAGCCGGCTTCATCGGCTTCCTCGGCAATGAGCTCGTGGCGGTCTACCGCATCCGCGTGGGCAGGCGCATCGGCTCTGCCGCACTCGTGGCGGACGGGCTCCATGCCCGCACTGATGCGCTCACCTCGCTGGCCGTGGTCGTCGGGGCCGCCGGCGTCATGCTCGGATTCCCCGCTGCCGACCCGATCGTGGGGCTGGTCGTCACCGTCGCCATCCTGCTCGTGCTCTGGCAGGCGATGCGCGACATCTACCGGCGGCTCATGGATGCCACCGACCCAGCGCTCATCGAGCGTGCGGAGTCGCTTCTGCGCGCCGCTCCTGGAGTCGCGAGCATCGACAAGGTGCAGCTGCGCTGGGTCGGGCACCGGCTGCACATGGAGATCGCGATCTCAGCGGATCCCAGTCTGAGCCTGATCGGCGCCCATGAGATCGCGCATGAGGCCGAGCATGCGCTGCGTCACGGCATTGCCAGGCTCGACGAGGTGCACGTGCACGTTGGGCCGCTGGAGACATCCGGGCCGCAGTTCCACACCGTCATCGAGCATCACCGCGAATAGCGCGCTCAGCTCGCAGCTGACGCCGCAGTCGGGGTCGCAGTCGGGGTTGCAGCCGGCGCTTGCACCAGCTTGGCGTCCGCGATCACGCGCATGAGGAGGCCGATGGTCGCGCCGATGATGGCGAAGGGCGCGATGGCCCCGCCTGCGCCTGCGATCAGCACTGCCCCGAGCAGCGCAGCAGTGGCCGGCAGGCGCAGCATGGCCGCCGCAGTTGCCCCGATGCCTGCTGCAGCGAGCGCACTGACCGAGTCGCTCTGCAGGGGAAGGACCAGCGCGACGAGCACGCCGACTGCCAGGCCGAGGAAGGTCGCGGGGAAGATCGGGCCGCCACGGAAGCCGCCGCCGAGCGCGACCGCATAGGCGATCGCCTTGCCGACCAGGATCACGATGACTGCCGAGATCGAGGTCTGCGCGACGAGCTGGCCCATGCCCTCCTCGCCGCTGAAGAGGATCTGGTTCTGTGCGATGTCGAAGCCCTGCTGCGCGACGACCAGCACCAGCGCGGTGACGGCCGCCGCCGTGAACAGGCCGATCGTCACTCTGGGCCGGGAGAAGCGGTCGAACAGCAGGCCACCCTGCCTGGCTGCAACTCCTACAGCGCCGGCGATCACGCCGACGAGGATCCCCGCGAGGATGTCCCAGGGCCGAACGCCGGAGTAGAAGGGCAGGCCCGGGATCGACAGACCGCTGGAGGCCAGTCCGGGAAGGTTCCAGATGCCGATCTGCACGAAATAGGAGGCCGCAAGCGCCAGCATGGTGGGCGCGATGAGCAGGGCAGGCACCATGCCCATGGCGACGAACTCCAGGATCATGAAGCCGGCAATGAAGGGATTGCCGAGCACCGCGCCGATGGCTGCCGCGCCGCCGAGGAACATCATCACCTGCCGGACCTGAGGATCGGCCCTGCGGCCGGCGATCGCGCCGATGGCCGAGCCCAGCACGATGAGCGGAGCCTCCGGGCCGAGTGCGATGCCGAAGATCAGCGTCGCGAGGGCAGCGCACAGCACGGACGGCACCATGCTCAAAGGGTCGTCGAAGTGGAAGCCGGTCAGGGGCCCAGCGCCGGTGCCACCCGGCATGAGCTTGGTGAGCGCCACCAGGCCCGCGCCTGTGAGCAGCAGCAGCGCGGCCCACCACCAGGGCGCCTCGTCCATCCCCCACGCCTCCGGAAGGTCCACAAAGAGCCACTCCTGGCCGTGGTTGACCACCCAGAGCAGCGCTGCAGCTCCCACTGCCGCGAGCACTCCGAGCACGACCGCAAGTCCCAGGATGCGGATGGTCTGCGCGGGTGCTGGAGTGTCCATGCGGCTGCTTCCGTGAGTCGGGGCAGCATGACCCTACTGTTCGGAAGCCGTGCGCCTGCGTGACGATGACGACGCGCCGCGGCAATCACAGCGTGGTGACCGCCTCGTGATGCTCCAGGCGGGGATTGCGCGGGAAGGTCCCGTCATCCGCGGCATGCCCGATGTTCACGATGAGGAAGGACTTCTGCGCCGTGCCGGCGAGGAGCTCGGCATCGACTCCCGCGGAGTCGAAGCCACCCATCGGTCCGGCATCCAGGCCAAGGGCGCGCACGGCCAAGATGAAGTAGCCGGCCTGGATGCTGGCGTTGAAGCTCGCCGCATGGATCCGGGCCGACTCGTCGGCGAAGCGCTCCTTTGCCGCGGGGTTCTGCGGCAGCAGCCGGGGCAGGTGCTCGTGGAAGTCCATGTCGGCGGCCAGGATGGCCACGACCGGGGCAGAGCGCGACTTCTCGCGGTTCGGCTCGTTCAGCAGCGGCAGGAGCCGGGCCTTGGCCTCATCAGATCGCACGAAGGTGATGCGCAGGGGCTGGGAGTTCACAGCTGTGGGCGCATGGCGCACGAGGTCGTAGACCTTGGCGAGCTCGTCATCGCTCACCGGCTCGTCGGTGAAGCGGTAGGCGGTGTGGGCGTGGCGGAACAGGGCGTCCAGGGACTGCTCGTCCAGCGCACGGGACCCATAGGACAGCATCGCGGTCATCGTCGCTCCTTAGTTGATGCTTCAACTATATATTATGGTTGAATGCTCAAGCAAATCGGCGGCAGGACAGGATGCAGGCATGACGATCCAGATCCAGGACAATCCGGCAGAGCAGCGCTACGAGATCCTCCAGGACGGCATTCGTGCCGGACTGGCCGACTACACGATCGCGGGTGACCGGCTGAGCATCACCCACACCGAGACCTCGTCGGAGTTCAGCGGCCGTGGGCTGGCCAGGCAGCTCATCGGCTTCGCCCTTGACGATGCGCGCGCACGCGGCCTGTCGGTCGTTCCCGTGTGCCCCTACGCCCTGCGAGTCATCACCGAGAACCAGGCCGAGTATCTCGACTTGGTCCCCGCCGACGAGCGCGCTCGCTTCTCGCTGCCCGAGACGAGCTGACGTGTGCAGCCCGGCGAAGTGCCCCAGCTGCGGCAAGACGACCTGGGCCGGTTGCGGCGCCCACGTCGACGAGGTGATGAGCATGGTCCCCGCCGAGCGGCAGTGCACCTGCATCAGCGAGCAGCGGGCATCGACGCCGGCGCGACCCGGTCTGCTCGCACGGCTGCTCTCCCGCTAGCACCGTGATCCACGAGCAGAGTGCAGCCATGGCACGCATCGCCCTGGTCACCTGCGCGGCCTTTCCCGAGCTCGATATCGACGACCAGCTCCTGCTCGAGCCGCTGCGCGCGCTCGGGGCCGAGCCGAGCGTGCAGGTGTGGAACGACCCTGACGTCGACTGGGCGCAGTTCGATCTCGTCGTCATCCGCTCCACCTGGGACTACACCTGGCATCACGAGCAGTTCCTCACCTGGGCCGCCCGGGTCGAGGCGAGTGGCAGGCTCGCCAACCCTCTGGCGGTGATCTCGTGGAGTGCTGACAAGTCCTATCTGCGCGACCTCGAGGCGGCCGGCGTGCCGGTGGTGCCCACGCAGTTCGTCGCACCCGGGCAGGCCTGGGTCCTGCCTGCCGGAGAGTTCGTCATCAAGCCGAGCATCTCCGCCGGCTCGCGCGACACCGTCCGCCTGAGCCGGGCATCCGCCGGCGACCAGGCCGTGCTCGCCCTGCATCGGCAAGGCAGGGTGGCGATGATCCAGCCCTATCTCAGCCGGGTAGACGTGGACGCCGAGACGGCCCTGGTGTTCTTCGCCGGCGCGCTCTCGCATGCGGTGAGCAAGGCGGCGCTGCTCCCGCTCGACGCCGAGTCGCCGGCCTTCCAGCGTGGACTGTTCCTCAGCGAGAAGATCGCCCGCCGGGAGCCACGCCCCGAGCAGATCGCCGTCGCGTCCGCCGCCCTGCAGTGCGCCCCGGCGAACTGGCTGTATGCCCGCGTGGATCTCATCGACGACGACTCCGGACAGCCGGTCGTGCTCGAGCTCGAGCTCGTGGAACCCTCGCTGTTCCTGGGCAGCCGGTCGACCGGCGAGCCGGCCAAGGCGCTGGCACAGCTCATCGTGGATCGAGCCCGGCTCGGCTAGGCCCGCGCGAGTGGATTGAGCGTCGGCGGCGCCAGCAGCTGCAGGGTGTTGTGATCGACGTGCAGGAAGGGCTCGCTGCGATCAGGGACGACCAGGGTTGTGGTCTCGTGGTAGCTCCAGGAGCCGTCGTCGTTCGCGGTGACCTGCATGTGAAAGTCGGTCGTCCTGAAGTTCTGCTCCAGGAAGGGCCCTGAGACGATGCCTGTGGTCATCGAGCCGCGCTCGGAGCGGATCTCGAAGCTCCGCGCATCGGCCGCGCACTGCCCGGTGGCCAGCAGCACCTGTGCCCGCGGGATCGCCAGGGTCATCGTGACCGTGTTGGTGGCGGGCTCCCAGAGCCAGTAGCCGACCTGCTCATGGAAGGTCGCGATGTCACCGGTCTTCACGATGTGCGTGTGGTAGCGCAGCCCGTAGAACAGCTGAGGCCCGTTGGTCTGGAAGTCGATGGGATGCGCCTCGTAATGCTCCGTATAGATGTCCGTTTCGGGCCCACCGAGGATGGGATGGACGTCGACTCCCATCACGCCCTCCCACACGCCCGCAAGCGAGCGCAGCGGGCCGAGATTGGCGAGGGTGTCGGGATCGGCATCGGGCTCGGTGTAGATGTCAGGATGCGGGTTCGACATCCGCAAAGCGTACGGGCCCTGGTCCGTCATTCCGTGCCGATGGCCTGCAGCACATTGAGCCGGCCGGCCCGAAAGGCCGGCCACAGCGCGGCCAGGACTCCGACGACACCGGCCACCACCAGGAAGGCCAGGAGCCCCAGCCACGGGACGTCGAGCACGTCGATGCCCTGCTCGACCAGGGTCCGCTGCAGTGCCACGGCGAACCAGAGGCCCAAGGCCAGACCGACCACTGCGCCGTAGATCGCGATCACGAGCGCCTCGAGCACCACCATGGCGCGGATCTGCCTGCGCAGAGCGCCCACGGCGCGCAGCATGCCGATCTCGCGTGTGCGCTCGATCACCGAGAGCACGAGGGTGTTCACGATCCCCAGCACCGCGATGAGGATCGCCAGACTCAGCAGCATCACCATGATGAGCAGGACCTGGTTCACACTCGAGATGATCTGCTCCTTGAACTGAGCCTGGCTCTGCACCTGCACTGTGGGATAGGCGCCCAGCGCCTTGCCGATCGCCTCCTGCACCTGGGTGAGATCCGCCCCGGCCTCGGCCTTCACGTACACAAGCGAGTCGCCCAGGGCAAGCCCCGCGGCCGCCAGCGGCGCGTTGCTCACCAGGAAGCCGGTGAGCTGCCCGGCGGGCTCGTAGATGCCGACCACGCGCACCTGCGCACTGCCGATCGGGAGCTGCACCGTTGCCCGATCGCCGAGCCGCAGGCCGGCATCCTTCGCCGACGAGGAGTCCACCACCACGCCGTCTGCGCCGAGGTCTGCAAGCGAGCCCGCGGAGAAGTCGAGGGTGAGCATCGCGCCCAGGGTCGCGGGATCCACGCCGACGATCAGGGCGTCCTGACCGTCCACCCGCGCCGGCACGAGCCGCACCGGAGATGCCGCCGCCACTCCGGGCACCCGTGACACGTCGACGGCGACCTGCCCCGGGAAGGGGCGCTGGGTCTGGTTGGAGATGAGGAAGTCGGCGCCGAGCACCCGGTCGATCACACCGGTGACCGAGGCCTTCGCCGAGCTCGCGAAGATCGTCAGCGCCGTGACGAGCGCCAGCCCGATCATCAGGGCAGATGCCGTGGCTGCGGTGCGTCGTGGCTGCCGCTCGGCGTTCTGCAGGGCCAGTGCGCCGACCGTGCCGAAGACTCGGGGGTAGGCCCAGCCGAGGGCGCGCACCAAGGGCCCCGCGATGGCAGGGCTGATGACGACGGCTCCGATGAGCGCCGCCAGGACGCCCAGGCCCACGACCTGTGAGCCGGATCCACCGCCGGCCGCGGCGCCCGCAGTCATGGAGACCAGGCCCAGTCCCAGGAGCATCCCGCCGATGATCGCTCGGGCGCGCAAGGAGCGGGCCGGAGGCGCCGCATCCTCGCGCAGCGCGGCCATCGGCGGGATGCGGGAGGCCCTGACTGCCGGAGCCAGCGCCGCCACGACCGTCACGAGCACGCCGATGAGCACTCCGACGATCACAGTGCGCGGCAGCAGGACAAGACCGTCTGTCGGGATGTCGGCGCCGATCGCCTTGAACAGGCCCTGCAGGCCGTAGGCGACGAACACGCCGAGCCCAAGGCCCAGGATCGCGCCGAGCAGGCCGACGGCGAAGGACTCTGCGATGAGCGAGCGCACCACCTGGCCACGCGTGGCGCCGAGGGCTCGCAGCAGCGCGAGCTCGCGGCTTCGCTGGGCCACGAGCATGGAGAAGGTGTTGAGGATGATGAAGGTGCCCACGAACAGGGCGATGCCTGCGAAGACCAGCAGGAAGATGTTGACGAAGGCCAGGCCCTCGGTGAGCTCCGCGGTGGCCTTGTCGACAGCCTCCTGTCCGGTGCGCACGGTGACGTCCTCGCCGACCGCAGCCCGGACCTTCGCGGCCAGCGCCTGCTGGGTCACGCCATGGGCCGCCACGGCATCGACCTCGGTGTAGGCACGCGCGCCGTCCAGCAGCTGATCCTGCGCGACCGCGGTGTCGAAGGCTGCGATCGTCGCCCCGGCAAGGTTGCCGGAGGTGCCGAAGCGGAAGACTCCGACCAGTGTCGGACGCATCGGACCCTTAGGGCCGATCAGGGGCACCTCGTCTCCGACCTCGAAGCCTGACTTCTCCGCCGAGACCGAGTCCAAGGCGACCTCGTCCGGCGCCTTCGGGCCCCTGCCCTGCGTCAGCCGGAAGGGGGTGAGCTGCTCGTCGTCGTCCCAGTTGCTGCCGAACTGAGGCGCCCCGGGCGTGCCGAGCACCTCGCCCTTCCCGTCGATGATGCTCACGCCGTCGACGAGGATCTGGCCTCCGGCCTTGGCCACACCCTCGACTCCCCTCACCTGTGCAAGCACCGTGCTCGGCAGCGTGGCGACCGTGCCGGCAAAGCCGCCTCCCTGGACCTCCTGGACGGGGGTGACCACGACGTCAGTGGTCGTGTCCTTGAACAGACTGGTGAAGGTGGCGTTCAGGGTGTCGGTGAAGATCAGCGTGCCGACGACGAAGCCCACACCGAGCACGATGGCCACTCCGGACAGCAGAAGTCGCAGCTTGTGGTGCAGCAGGCTTCGCCAGGCGCTGCGCAGCATCTGTCTAGGACCTCCGGCCCTTGCCGTCGAAGCCCTTCATGCGGTCCAGCACGCGATCAGCAGTGGGGCCGTCCATACGGTCCACGATCCGGCCGTCGGCGAGGAAGACCACGTGATCGGCATAGGAGGCGGCGGTCGGATCATGGGTGACCATCACGATGGTCTGGCCGAACTCGTCGACGCTGCGGCGTAGGAAGGAGAGCACCTCCGCCCCGGCCCGCGAGTCCAGGTTGCCGGTCGGCTCGTCGGCAAAGATGATCTGCGGCCGACTGGCGAGCGCTCGCGCGGCGGCGACGCGCTGCTGCTGCCCACCGGACAGCTGGCTGGGGCGGCTCTTGAGCCGGTCGCGCAGGCCGATGGTGTCGACCACGGTCGCCACCCAGGCCCGATCGACCTTGCGGCCGGCGATGTCCATCGGCAGCGTGATGTTCTCCATGACCGAGAGCGTGGGCACCAGGTTGAAGGCCTGGAAGATGAAGCCCACGCTGTCGCGTCGCAGCCGGGTGAGCTCGTTGTCCTTCAACGAGGTGAGCTCGACCTCGCCTAGGAAGCAGCTGCCCGAGGTCGCCGCGTCCAGGCCGGCGCAGATCTGCATGAGCGTGGACTTGCCCGAGCCAGACGGGCCCATGATCGCCGTGTAGCGGCCCCGGCCGAAGTCCACACTCACCTCGTCCAGCGCCGTGACGGCCGCCTCTCCCGCGCCGTAGACCTTCGTGAGCCCGACCGCTCGCGCCGCAGGGGCGGCTGCCTCCTGGCCGGGCTCGGCCACCTCGCTCATGAGCTGCTCCCCGTGACGGCGCTGAGTGGCTAGGTGATCGATGCCGCGTAGATGCTCTGGATCGCCTCACCGAGCGCGGAGTCGAACTGCGCCTGGGTCTGCTGGGCCGTCAGCCCCTCGGTCAGCGCCCTGGAGAAGCTGGCGATCACACCGTGGTTGCGGGCGAGCCGGGCATCGGCCTCCTCGCGCGAGTAGCCACCCGAGAGGGCGACCACCCGAAGGACTCGAGGGTGCTCGACGAGCGAGGTGTAGAAGCCGTCCTCATCGGGAAGGGTGAGCTTGAGCATCACCGACTGGTCGCTGGGCAGTGCATCCAGTCGCGCAGTGAGCTCGGACTTCAGCTGGGCCTCCGCCGCGGCCTTCTCGGGGCTGTTGATGTCGACCTCAGGCTCGATGATCGGCACGAGCCCGGCACTGAGGATCTGCGCACCGATCTCGAACTGCTGGGCCACCACTGCATCGACGCCGGACTCGCTGGCGAGCTTGATGACCGAGCGCATCTTCGTCCCGAACACGCCGTGTCCGATCGCACGC
>Ga0172380_10006033_pt1 | contig 14315 bp, 12 predicted proteins | sample Leawe162metaG_FD_119747 | JGI IMG/M metagenome (GOLD analysis project Ga0172380, IMG submission 119747) | Leachate microbial communities from a municipal landfill in Southern Ontario, Canada - Leachate well 162 metaG | ecosystem: Engineered > Solid waste > Landfill > Unclassified | place... | reverse complement strand
GGGAATCTCGCATCCCATCATTGATCGTGAAAATGTCAAAAAATCATCAAGATGTAATGCTCCCCATCATTTAACTTGACCAAAAATGCCCATTTCTACATCACGATAGGTGAACGTACTCACGGTGTACCTAAAACGGTTCAGGTCGTGGCTCGCTTCGCGATCACGACCTAACCTTAATCGTTGGAAAATCCATTGGCAGCCAGTTGATCGTAATTGTCCGCCATAAACGCATTAAAGGCATTCCAAATTTTTGTGGGGCCATGCGCCACCGAATAGACTTCACCGTTAAGCCAATTGCGCACCACGGCAACGATCTCTTCCGGATCATTCCTATGTACTGCGATGTCTGAACTGGAAAGATCGGAGATGGCTGCCTGGAAACGATACCTTTCCGCTTCGAGAATCAGGCACTTCTTCTCAGACCATTGGCCGCCCTTATATAGGCGGCAACCTACATCCAGTCCCAGTTCAAATGGCATGTTGAGTCTAAAGTATTCGCCTACTTTCTCTGCCTTTATGTGCCTTTATGCGCGACAGATCGTGTATTCCATACTTCGATTCTTCGATCAACGAGACAATCTTCTGAATTCTTGGCTGACCGGAATCCATGCTCTCAAGTGAGATTCGTGGATTCAAGCCAACATAGATTACGGTAAACAGGAGCGGTCGCAACAGCGGATAAAACGCCTCGTCGAACGGGCAATTTATAAAAACATTCTCATCAAACCCCATTTTTCGACAACTTGTTTTTTATCCTTTGGGGGGCATCGGGTCGTTACCATAACTATCGCGCCCCAGAATAGTACCGTCTCTACGGTGGATATAAAGTTCCGACTTCTCTTCCTTTGCTCTCAACCTGGCGTAACCAATGGCATCGATTTGCGTGTCAAAAACCCTGGATGCGCGTGAAGCGCCGGTCTTCCTTACGCTCCACCCTCCATTCGAGCTTGGAACAACATGTTGGCTTTTTTTGCTCACGAGACACCTCCATAACACATACGACGACAACTCTAAACTTTATTCGAAATCAACGCAATTTTATCAGGCTTCCAACCGCTTTAACACGCCCATACCGCTCCCCTACACCACCCGGCTCCGCAAAAACTCGACAAACTTGTCCTCCGGCAACGGGCGGCTGTAGAAATAGCCCTGGATTTCTTCGCAGCCGGCGGTTCTGAGGAAATCCAGTTGTTCTTCCGTTTCCACGCCTTCGGCGATGACGCGCAGGCCGAGGTTTTTTGCCAGGCTGATGATGGTTCGGGCGATTGCCTGGTCGTCGGCGTCCTGGATGATGCCGCGCACGAAGGATTGGTCGATTTTGAGTTTGTCGATGGGAAAGCGCTTGAGGTAGCTCAGGGACGAGTAACCGGTGCCGAAATCGTCGAGCGATAAATCGACGCCCAGTTTCTGGAATTCGCCCATCATTGCGATGACGCCGTCCACATTCTGCATAATCATGCTTTCGGTGATTTCCAGTTCCAGGTAGCGTGCGTCCAGTTCATGGCGCGCCAATATTTCCGCCACCAGGCGCGGCAGGGTCGGGCGGAACTGTTTGGCGGAAATGTTCACCGCCAGTTTGACGATGGGCAGCCCGGCGCGCTCCCATTCCTTGATGCGCGCGCACACGCTTTCCAGTATCCACTGGCCGATGGGGATGATCAGCCCGGTTTCTTCCGCCACCGGGATGAACACTGCCGGGGAAATCATGCCCATTTCGCCGTGTTTCCAGCGCAACAGCACTTCCGCGCCGACGATTTTGCCGCTTTCCAGGTCCAGTTGCGGCTGGTAATTAAGCGATAGCTCCTCCCGCTCCATGGCGCGGCGCAGGTTGCCTTCCAGGGTGAGGCGTTCCAGCGCGCGCCGGTTCATGTCGGGCGAGAAAAACAGCAGGCCTTCCTGCCCTTCGCCTTGCTTGGCGCGGTACATTGCCACGTCGGCATTTTTGATCAGGGTTTCGGCGTCGTCGCCGTCGTCGGGGTAGACGCTGATGCCAATGCTCGCGGAAATCTGCAACTCGTGGCCTTCCACCGCGACCGGGCAGGATAGGCTGTCGAGAATTTTCTGGGCGACGACTGCGGCATGTTCGCGCTCGGCAACATCCACCAGCGCCACCACGAATTCATCGCCGCCGATGCGCGCCACGATATCCTCGTTGCGCAGGCCGGCGGTGAGACGCTTGGCGACTTCCCGGAGCAGGATGTCGCCACACGCATGACCGAGGGAATCGTTGACCTGCTTAAAGCGGTCGAGATCGATGAACAGTATCGCGCCGTGCGTCTGATTGCGCTTGGCTTCGAGCAACGCCTGGCGCAGCAGGGTGTATAGCATGGCGCGGTTCGGCAGGCCGGTAAGCACATCGTAATAGGCCAGGCGATAGATTTGCGCTTCCGCGTTCTTGCGTTCGGTGAGGTCGCTGAACACGGAAAAGTAATGGGTGATCGCGCCTTCCCTGTTATGCACCCCGCTGATCGATATCCACACCGGAAAATTTTCGCCGTTTTTGCGCCGGTTCCACAGTTCGCCGATCCAGAAGCCACCATCAGCGATAGAGGCATTCATTTCGTCGTAAAAAGCCCGATCGTGCAGCCCGGATTTCAGCAGCGAGGGATACTGCCCGATGACTTCGTGCGCCTCGAAGCCGGTGATCTTGGTAAAGGAGCGATTCACCGAGAGAATGCGCTTGGACACGTCGGTGACGATAATGCCTTCGTCGCTGTGTTCGAAAATGGCCGCTTGCAGGCGCAACTCTTCTTCCGCCTTGAGGCGATCGGTGATGTCCACCAGATAGCCGAGAATCGCGGTGGGCTTGCCCTGCACATCGCGCGACAGGGAAAGGTTCAGGCTGGCCCAGAACACTTCGCCGGACTTCTTACGGCGCTTGACCACCATTTCCCGCCCGCCGCGTTCGAGGAAGGATTCGTGAAACAGCGCGTCTTCCTCTTCTTCGTCGGCGTACAAAAACAGGATGTTTTTCCCGAACGCTTCGCTGAGGCTGTAACCGAACTGCTGTTCCGCCCCTTTGTTCCAGCCGGTGATGTAGCCGCTCAAATCCATCGTGATGACCGAATCGTTGATCTGGTCGAGCACTTGCTGCTGTTGCGCCAACAGTTCTTCGCTGGCGACCAGGGCTTGCATACGTTCGTCGTACTGCAAGCGGTGGAGCAGGGTTTGCGCAATCAGCGCGGACAGCGCTTGAAAAGTCGGCAAGGCGGATAGCGGCGCCAGCACGCACAACTGGCCGACGACCTCGCCTTGCGCCGTCAGCGGGCAGCCCAGGCGAACAGGCGCCGCGTCGTCCCGCTCCGGCGCCAGCCAGACGGTCTGCCGTTCGCGCGCGATTTTTTCCGTCAATGCGCGCCATGCTTCCGGCAACGCATGGGAGGAGGACAAATGCGCGGCGCGCCCCGTCAGGCGACAATAACTTTCAGGCCAGACGCAAGCCTCCCGTAGCGCCTCGCCGACCTGGCGCTCAAAAGTCTTCGGGTCGGCGTGGAGCACGACATCCAGAATGCCGCCCGCCACGGTAAAAGCATCGAAGCCATGGGGAGGATGGAGGGAGTCAGCGGGGATGTTCATATTCTTAAAGCCCAGAAAATCGCCTGCAACTGAGACCTGCTCAATGCGCCGGGAGTTAGCCCCAAGCCGGCGAGTTGCCGTTCGATCTCGGCAAAGCGGTTTTCCTCGGCGATACACACCAAGTCGAGCAACTCGCCCAGCCGTCCTTCCCGCAGCAACAACGCCTGCTCCACCGGTCGCGGCAGGGTGATGGACTTGAATAACTCGGCCAACGGCGTCGCCATCAGCACATCCAGGACGGAAAACACCCCGACCATGAAAGCCATTTCCTGGTCGGCTTTTTCGTTGCCTTCCAGCGCCAGCAGCTCCATCATCCTTCCCCGCCCGGCGGCGCGCTGCATCAGCAGGTTGGGTCCGTCCCCGCCGCTCTTGCCGTGCGAGAACAGCAACAATTGCAACCAGCGCTGCAACTGGCGTCGTCCCAGCACCAGGATGGCCTGGGCGAAACTGGTAATTTCGGTGCGCAAGCCGAACGACATGGAATTGACCAGACGCAACAGATCGAACGCCAATTTCGGCTCCAGCTTGAAAACCGCTTCCATTTCCGCCGTCTCCGCATCCTTGGTGACCAGGGCGAGCAGGCGCATCAACGGCAGGCGCGACGTATCCTGGGGGGCATTTTCCGGGTGACTCAATTTGCCGAAAGTGAAATAGCCAAAGCCCTGCGCGGCGCACCGTTCGAACAGCGCCATTGAGCCGACTTGCCGGACGAACAGTTTCGCCCCGGATTTGACTGCGTCCTGCAGCGTCGCCGCGTCCAACGTTTCATGCACCGTGGCGGCATCGAAGATGTGCGCGCCGATCATGTCGGGAAGCACACCGGGAACTGCCTCCAGCCCCATCACGGCCAGCCGCGCACCCTGGGCGCGCAATACGCGACAGGTTTCGGTCGCCAACCAGCCCGGCGAGAGCGCTTCGTTGAGCACGATCACCAACTGGGACAGCGGGAAAGGCAGCGGCGTCGCACCGTCGCCCGCCGCCAACACTTCCGCGCCGATAAAAAACAGCAAGTTGGCTTTCGCATCGACCGCCTGTAATTCAGCGACCGTACGGACAAAGAAATCCGGCGCTACGGACTCCCCGGCATCCGTCTCCAACCTCACGCCTATCCAGGACAGATGACGGTTATAGACGGGGCGCCACAGACCTGTTGTCATTATTGTTGCCACTCCATATTATCTTGAGGAATGCCTTATTCTGCCACAATCCTTAGTTCCGCTAGCATTTTTCATCCTAAATTCCTTAGTTGAACGGGCTGGAGTGTGCGGTCTTCCGGGTGCAGGGCATACCCGATAGCCTGACGGCTTGACCCCGAACCTGCTCCCCCAGCTTGCGCTTGTTGTTTATCGAACTGACAGTTGAACCTAGAAAGCTCAGTTGACCGCTTGCCAAGATATGTAACACATTGGTTCTAAACAACTTTGTAACATATTTTCGTGTACCCGTATGGTGAGAGCGCTACGGGCTGGATTGCACGGTTTTCCGGGCACATGGCGGCGTTGCAACTCCTCAAGAAGGAGAAGGGAATGGAATGACCATTCTGCGTCGTTGCGCCTTGCCCTGCACCCGGAAAACCGCACACTCCAGCCCGTTCAACGGAGCTTTCTAGGTTGAACGTGCTTCCCTGTTCTGGCGAGCATATCCACTAAGGCGTCAATCGTGAACTTGGCAGTACATAGACCGCTTCAGGAAATTTCGCCACGTACATCACCCAAGGATGACAGCCACAGCATCGCGCCGGCGAAAGCATGCATCGCCGCCAGCCGCCTGGATGGTCCCAACCCGATATGCAGCGTTTCCATCCGTTTTCCCTAAAAAAATCGGGGTTGACGGGAATGCCGCTGTCATGGATACTTAGCGGAGCGCAGTTGGATTTCCTAATTCTTTATTCTTTTTTAACAGACGTTTAGGGAAACGATACGTAGACCTTAAATTATTTTTCCAAAAAAATATAACGCCATGCAAACCGTTTCATTATCTGAATTCCAAAGCCACTGCATTGTATTATTGAAGCAAGTGGAAAAAGTTGGTGAGAGCCTGTTAATTACTGATGACGGCCATCCAATGGCCCGCATCGTGCCCTATGAAGAAAATTCCACTGAAAAAAGCACTAAAGCGTTGCTCGCCATGTTGCGGGGCAATGTGCGACGTTATGACGCACCGGAGGAACCTGTAGGCGAGAGTGATTGGGAAGCGTTGCGATGCTGATACTGGATACCCATACCTTGGTTTGGTGGGTAGATGGGAACGAAAAACTATCGGCGGCTGTATCCCAGGCAATCATGCCGTTTATGAAACAATCCGGCAGTTTACTTGTTTCAAGTATCTCAATTTGGGAAATTACATTATTTAGTCAAAAAAAACCGGTTACAACTAACTCGCCCGTTGCATGAATGGCTGGATTTGGTGGAGCGATTGCCAGTTCTCCAGTTCATTCCAGTAGATAATCCTATTGCCCGCCTTAGTGTGGAATTGCCGGGAGAATTCCATCCCGACCCAGCAGACAGAATTATCGTTTCTACAGCCCTAGTCCACGATGCTTGTCTTTTGACCCGCGATACAAATATCCGCCAATATCCTCATGTGAAAACGTTATGGTAGTGTACAAATACAGCGTTTTCAATCAAGAACAGGCACAAAAAAACCTCGATGCTATGGCGGCTTATAAGCGCAATGCATCAACCAAATAGTCGGTGAAACCGCTAGAGGAATGGCTTATTCTGCCACAGTCCTTAGTTCCTCTAGCATTTTTCGTTGCAGCGCCACTTCAACAACACGCGCAATTTCCTGAAATATTCGGCATCCACATTGTCCGGCGTCATTACCACATGCCGCACCAGGCGGCCATCGAACGGCTTGAGATTGAGTATCGTCAAATAAGGCGCGACGAAGCTGGCGCCGAGCAAGGTCGCCTCATGCCATTCCCCGTTCAGCGTCTGAAATTCGCAGCGGCAATCCGAATACAGGCTGACGGACACGATGGCGGCAGGGGCAACGCGCAGCCCCTCGCGACGCAGGTAAAACGCCAGGCTCCCGGCCAGCGCCGGCATTGCCGGCAAAACCAGCCACATCGGCAAGGATGACAGCCACAACATCGCACCGGCGAAAACATGCATCGCCGCCAGCCCCGCCGTCAGCCGCCTGGATGGTCCCAACCCGATATGCAGCGTTTCCATTCGTTTTTCCTTGTAAAAAAGCGCCGGCAGCATTATGTTAGCTGTATCGCGAACCAACCGATAATAACGAATATGAACCCGGACTGGAAAAACCACCTACTCGCCGCCGGCGCGGTCATCGCCCAAGAAACCGTGCTGCATTTCGGCAACCCCGCCGCCGAGCTGCGCGCCGCGCAGGGCGGCAACATCGTCGCCGACTTGTCGCACTACGGCCTGATAGGCATTGAAGGCGAGGACAGCCAGACTTTCCTGCAAGGCCAAACCACCAACGACGTGCGTCAGGTATCCAGGCGGCAAGCTCAATTCGGCAGCCTATGCACCCCCCAGGGGCGCATGTTGGCCACCTTCCTGCTGTGGCGGCATGGCGACGATTATTTCATGGAACTGCCGACGGGATTGCGCGAGAGCATCCAAAAACACCTGGGCAAATACGTAATGCGCGCCAAGGTGAAGGTGCGCGACGCCGGCGGCGATTTCGTCCGCCTCGGCGTGGCGGGAGAAAGCGTCGGCGAGGTGCTGCAAACCGTTTTCGCCGATCTGCCGCAAGCGCCCTACTCCGCCATTGATAATGAGCACGGGATATTGATCGCGCTGCCGGGCAAGCGTTATGAAATCGTGGCCGCGCCCGGCCAAGCGAGTGCGCTGTGGCAAGCGCTACGCCCAGCCTGCACCCCGGTCGGCGCCGCCTGCTGGGACTGGCTGGCCATCCGGGCCGGGATGCCGGCCATCCTGCCCGCCACGCAGGCGCAATTCACGCCGCAGATGGCGAATATTGAACTGCTGGGCGGCGTCAGCTTCACCAAGGGCTGCTACACCGGCCAGGAAGTCGTGGCGCGCACCCAACACCTGGGCAAGGTCAAGCGCCGTCTCTATCTCACCCATATCGCCAATGATGTCGCGCCGCAACCGGGCGATGCCCTTTCCGGCACGGAACACGGCATGATCGTCAACGCCCAAGCCGCACCAGACGGTGGTTTCGACGTGCTGGCGGTGATCCCGACAGAGGACGCCGCCGCGGGAAATATCCGCTGGAAAACGGCGGATGGCGTGCCGTTGCAGTTCCAGGTCATGCCTTACGCGGTTTCCTGAGTGTGTGCCAACTTGTCTAAGCAAGGCGGCAAGCGTAAAATGTGACCACATTTTTGAGAAAGCAGGCACATCATGCAAACAAGTATGCGTGAATTGAAGGCGCACCTGAGCGAATACATCCGTCAGGCAACGGCAGGTGAAACCGTAACCATCAGCATCCACAACCGCCCGGTTGCGCAAATCGTGCCGTTCAAGCGGCAGGCCACGCTGGACAATCTGGCGGCAGTGCCCGGCATTTCATGGAACGGCAGTAAAGCGGTTGGCCTCCCTCAAGGCGAGATATTGCCGGTCGGTATGAAGTTGGCCGATTGGGTTGCCGAGGATAGGCGTTGATCCTTTACCTGGACACGTCAGCCTGGGTGAAACTCTACGTGCGCGAGGCCGGCTCGGAAGAATTGAGTACACATACCGCCGCTGCGGAAGCGATGGCGGCATCGGTAGTCGCCTACCCGGAAGCGCGCACCGCATTCGCCCGGCTCAAGGCACAGGGCATATCCACCGAAGTAATGCACCAGCAGCGCTTGGCACAATTGAACCTCGATTGGGAAAACATGCTGCGTATTGAGTTGGGTCCGGCAATAATACGCGCCGCAGGCGACCTCGCCGAAGTATACGGATTGCGCGGTTTCGATTCGATACATCTGGCGAGCGCGTTGTGGCTGAAAGAAAAAACCAGTGCGCCGTTGCATTTTGCCGTCTTCGACCAACGCCTGCGCGCCGCCGCCGAACGGGCTGGGTTGGCGGTTGTGCCTTAAGAATATTGAAACGGCGTGTCAAAACGGACAGCCCCGGATAGTTCCGGGGTTAGAAAATTAATTCGAGGATAGCTTTTTTGACTAAACAAGCCATGCCCTACGCGGTTTCCTGAATATGCGCCTTACTTTTCTCGGCGCCGCGCACGAAGTCACCGGCTCGTGTTATCTGGTCGAAACCGAACGCGTCAAATTCCTGGTGGATTGCGGCATGTTTCAGGGCGGGCGCATCGCGGAACGGCGCAACGGCATGCCGTTCCATTTCGCGCCGCGCGACATCGCCTTCGTGCTGCTCACCCATGCCCACATCGATCATAGTGGCCTACTGCCCAAACTCGCAGCGGAGGGCTTCTGCGGGCAAATCTACACTACCGCCGCCACCGCCGACCTGATAGGCGTGCTGCTGCCGGACAGCGCGCATATCCAGGAAATGGAAGCCGAGCGCGCCCAACGCCACCAGCACACGCGGCGCAGGGAAGACACCCAGCCAGTCTACACCACCCAGCAAGCACTCGCTTGCCTGGAACAGGTCGCGCCGCAGCAATACGACGTTGAACTGTCGCCGCACCCCGCGGTGCGTTGCATATTCCGCGAAGCCGGGCATATCCTCGGCTCGGCGCTGATCGAAGTATGGCTGGAAGAAGACGGCAAGCGCACCAAGCTGGTATTCTCCGGCGACCTCGGCCAGCCGGGACGCCCGATTTTGCGCGACACCGCAACCATCCGGGAAACCGACCTGCTGCTGGTCGAATCCACCTACGGCGACCGCCTGCACAAGGACATGGCCTCGACCATTGAGGAATTCGTCCACGCGGTTAACGACACGCTGCACCGCAAAAAAGGCAACGTCATCATCCCCGCCTTCGCAGTCGGGCGCACCCAGGAAATCCTGTATTTGTTCAACGACCTGACACGCCAGGGACGATTTCGCAACCTTAACATCTACGTCGATTCGCCGATGGCGACCGAAGCGACGAACATCACCATGCACCACATGGAACTGTTCGACCAGGAAGCCAAAGACCTGGAAGCTTGGCGCGCCAAGCACCTCAACCAGATCAAACTGACCTTTACCGCCGGCGTGTTGGAATCCATGGCGCTCAACGAGATACGCTCCGGCGCCGTCATCATCTCGGCCAGCGGCATGTGCGACGCCGGGCGCATCAAGCACCATTCGCGCCACAACCTGGGACGACGCGAAAACACCATCCTGATCACCGGCTTCCAGGCGCAAGGCTCGCTCGGGCGGCGCTTGGTGGACGGCGCAAAAACGGTGCGCATCTTCGGCGAGGAAATCCCGGTGCGCGCCGAAATCTACACCATAGGCGGCCTCTCCGCCCACGCCGATCAAGCCGCGCTGCTGCATTGGCTGCGCCAGTTCCAGCACGCGCCGCGCCACACATTCGTGGTGCATGGCGAACACGGCGCAGCCGAAACGCTCAAGGAACATATCGAGAAAATGGGCTGGCCGGTAACGTTGCCGGCATTGGGGGAAGTGTTCAGGGATTGAGCGACTTAACCTAAGCTGGACAATTGCCGGAACCAAAAAACTTGCCGTTAAGTTTATGGAGACGACCCTTTGTCTCCCCGTCAGAGTCTTTCACCCTGAAAGAAACGTCAAGCTTCGCTTGCCGCACCAATAGTCGGTGAAAGCGCTGTATGCCTCGCCTCGCCCGCATAGGGTTAGAGAAGGGAAAAGCCTACCCGGGTAACCCTTCTAAACTTCGCGGCGTTCGATGATGGCCTGTGCCAGCGTGCCACTGTCCACATGTTCCAGTTCACCACCCACCGGCAGGCCGCGTGCAATGCGGCTGACCTTGACGCCGCGCGCGCGGAGAATTTCGCCGATGTAATGGGCGGTGGCTTCGCCTTCCATAGTGAAATTGGTGGCGAGGATGACTTCCTTCACCACGCCGTCGGCGGCGCGTCGCACCAGCCGGTCGAGATGAATTTCCTTGGCGCCGATGCCATCCAGCGGCGATAGCCGCCCCATCAGCACGAAATACATGCCGTGAAAACTCTGCGTCTGTTCCATCATCATCAGATCGGCAGGCATTTCCACCACGCACAGCAGCGTTGCTTCGCGCTTGGCCGATTGGCACAGCGGGCAAATTTCTTCCTCGCTGAAATTGTTGCACAAGCCGCAATGACGGATGGTTTGCAAGGTATGCGCGATAGTCGCGGCGAGTTTCGCGGCGCCGACCTGATCGCGTTGCAGCAAATGGTAGGCCATGCGCTGCGCCGACTTCGGGCCGACGCCGGGCAAACAGCGTAGCGCTTCGATCAGATGTTCAAGGCTGGTGGGTTGTTTCATTCGGTGAGGAGGGGTGAGGAGTGAGGAGTGAGGAGTGAGGAGAATTACCCATCACTCATCACCCATTCCCCATCACCGCTTCAAAACGGCAACTTCATCCCCGGCGGCAGCCCCAGTCCGGCGGTGAATCCGCTCATCTTTTCCTGGGAAGTGGTTTCCACGCGGCGCACCGCGTCGTTTATCGCAGCGGCGATCAGGTCTTCCAGCATTTCCTTGTCGTCGCCCATCAGGCTGTTGTCGATACTGACGCGCTTCACGTCGTGGCGACAGGTCATCGTCACCTTGACCATGCCGGCGCCGGCCTGGCCTTCCACTTCCAGGCTGGCCAACTGCTCCTGCATTTTTTCCATGTTGGCCTGCATTTGCTGGGCCTGTTTCATCAGATTGCCCAAACCGCCTTTCATCATGCTACTCTCCTAATTACTGTAAAGGTTTGATCGAGGATTCGATTACTTGCGCGTCGAAAGTATCCAGCATTTCGCGCACGAAAGGGTCTTGTTCTATGGAGGCCACGGCTTCCGCTTGGCGTACTTGTTTTTCGCGGTTGCCGATCTGCGCCGGGGTCATGCCGGTGACTTGCCCCAGCGCGATGTCGATCTTGATGGATTGGCCGAAGTGCTCTCCGACAGTGGTTTTGAGCTTTTCCTGATAGGATTTTTCGGTCAAGTGGCGGTGCTCCTCGGGGACGCACAACGCCAGCGTATCGCCATCCCAGCTTTTCAACTCGCAATGCTGCGCCAACATCTTGGCCATGCCGCCCAGTTTCAGGCGCGCCACCAGCGCCGGCCAATTGCCGTCGAACGTAACGGAAGCGGGAGCGGTTGCGGGGAGGCGGGGCGAGGCGGCTTCGGCAGCGTAAGTCGGGGCAATCTGCGCGGCGACTGGCGGCGGCGCGGGATGCGCGGCAGGAGCAACCCTGGGAGCTGCGGTATTCGGGGCGACCACGCCGCCGGGGGATTCCAGCGTAAAGGCCAGCATTCGCAGCAACGTCATGCTGAAGCCGGTGAATTCGTCGGGTGCGAGAAACAGGTCGCGCCGTCCGTGCAGCGCGATCTGGTAATAAAGCTGGATTTCCTCGGCGCCGATGGCTTTCGCCAATTGCAGGATGCGGGCGCGTTCCGGGAGGTCGTCGGCCAGCGCTTCCGGCGCCGTTTGCGCCAGCGCCACTTTGTGCAACAACGTGCCGAAGTCTTGCAGCGCCGCCTCGAAGGAAATACTGCGTTCCGCCATTTTTTCGGCCTGGAGCAACAGGGACGGTCCGTCGTGCGCCGCCAGCGCTTCCAGCAACGCGAACAAATAGGTTTCGTCGATGGCGCCGAGCATGTCGCGCACCTGCATCTCCTCGACCTTGCCGCCGCCGTAGGCGATGGATTGGTCGAGCAGCGACAGCGCATCGCGCATGCTGCCCTGGGCCGCGCGCGCCAGCAATTGCAAGGCAGGCTGGTCGAAGGGCAAGGATTCGCGCTCCAACACATCGCGCAAGTGGCCGACGATAGATGCGGGCGGCATCTGCTTCAAATTGAATTGCAGGCAGCGCGACAGCACCGTGACCGGGATTTTCTGCGGATCGGTGGTGGCGAGGATGAATTTGACGTGTTCCGGCGGCTCTTCCAGCGTTTTCAGCATGGAGTTGAAAGCCGCCTTGGACAGCATATGCACTTCGTCGATCAGATACACCTTGAAGCGCCCGGCGGTGGGTGCATATTGCGCGTTGTCCAGCACCTCGCGCATATTGTCGATACCGGTGTTGGATGCGGCGTCGAGTTCCAGCAAATCGATGAAGCGCCCGCTGTCGATCTCGCGGCACGCACCGCACGCGCCGCACGGCGTGGACGTGATGCCGGTTTCGCAGTTGAGCGCCTTGGCGAGAATGCGCGCCAAGGTGGTCTTGCCTACGCCGCGCGTACCGGTGAGCAGGTACGCGTGGTGCAGCCGCTGCTGCTCCAGCGCGTTGGACAATGCCCTGACCACGTGCTCCTGCCCGACGATCTCGGTAAACGCTTTAGGGCGCCATTTGCGCGCCAACACCTGATAGCTCATGGGCGGATTCTACCAGAAAGTAGGCGGCGGCGCAGACTGAGTAGGGGGTGGCGAGCCCTAACCCCGGCACTTGCAGTAAATAGCTGTGGCTGCTTCCTTCCGGACCTGACCAGGTTCACTACCTTGCAATGCGGGGAGGCCCGCCATAAAGCCGGAAAAGCTAAAAACGCAAAACTGGCGGAGAAGGGGGGATTCGAACCCCCGTTGGGATATTATCCCAAACACGCTTTCCAGGCGTGCGACTTAAACCACTCATCCACCTCTCCGAAGGTGATTTTCAGGAACCCGTTTCGCAACAAGTTCCAGAGGGTGCATAGGATACTCTAGACGGCTCTGCCAGGCAAGGACTATTGCATCGGCTGTCAGGGTAAATTTGTTCTCATAAATTCATGATGAAAATCAATGATGGCCAACAATCATGAAAGTCACAGTTGTAGGGTGGATAAGCGTAGCGCATCCACTTGAACATTCCGGGACACCGTTCGGTGGATGCGCTACGCTTATCCACCCTACCTCCTGTTGGGTTCCGGCGCCGGGTAGCCCGGCGCGGTTACCCACGCCCAGCCCCCTAACCCATGTTTGTCATGCCTAAAAAAATATTTATCCCTATCAATGTGTTACACATCAAAAAAGTTGGAGTGGCACTACATTTACGTTATTTTTGCTTAAATGAGCATTTTTTCCATTCAGATTATGCGGTCTATTTCGATCTCCTTGGTAGATATTTATCCTGCCAGGTTCGATGACAGTGCCATTGCGGATGTTCAAGATTCGAGCCTCTCGTATTTGAAATGACGGAGTCATCCGGCGCCGAGCTTTCAGAACGGCTCTCAAGCCTAGCTAACACGGCCTTCAGTCTCACCCGCAGAAACTAAAGTGGCCCCCTAAGTCAAGACAATATCAAGTTTAGTTTAAGCTGCACACGCCACTTCGCTTGCAGCTGGACGGCGCTGCCCCGATTTTGCCTTTGCTTCTGCAATGGAGGCACTCCCTGTTCCCTCACTCGCCACAGAAGATTCCTCCACAGTGCGCGGGTATTTATCCACGATCATCGCACCGCCTCCCATAGCGGTTCGGTACACGACGTCAGGCGTCTCATAACCTAGCGACTGGTGCGGTCGTTCAAAGTTGTAGAGTGCAAAGTATTTTGTCAGCCCGACCATCAATTCACTCATCGTGGCATAGCCCTTTAGGTACACATCTTCATGCTTGACGCTACGCCAGAGCCGCTCGACGAAGATGTTGTCGAACGCACGTCCCCGCCCATCCATGCTGATGGAAACGCCTTCACGCATCAACACACCGGTGAAGGCATCGACTTGTGAACTGGCTGCCCTGATCGCTGTTGAAAATTTCCGGCTTGCC
>Ga0172380_10006031_pt1 | contig 14318 bp, 13 predicted proteins | sample Leawe162metaG_FD_119747 | JGI IMG/M metagenome (GOLD analysis project Ga0172380, IMG submission 119747) | Leachate microbial communities from a municipal landfill in Southern Ontario, Canada - Leachate well 162 metaG | ecosystem: Engineered > Solid waste > Landfill > Unclassified | place... | reverse complement strand
TTATTTTTAAGTTTTTTGATCAATTCGTCGTTTTGCCTTATTTTTTCCTCGATATAGCCGGGAAGGATGATTTTTTTGACCGATCTGTTAAGGGTTTCGATATCGCGGGCCTGCCCGGTCAAGACATAAAAAGTTTTTTCTTCGCCCGGCTTTAACTTCATTTGCGCAAAAAGCAGGGCGCCGGGAGTTCTCCCCTCCAGGATCTGATTTTTAGGATAAGAGAAGCGTGTTTTTTTCAGGAACTCCGCCGGATAGGAAAAATCGGTAACCGTGCCGAATACCGCCTGCGGATCGACAATCGGCATGAGCATCTCCGCTTTGCCGCCTTTCTTCCGGCAAAAGCCGAAATAAAAATTACCTTCTTCAATACGCACTACCTCGGGGCGGTCAGAGGGATCGACCTGGAGACGGTAAAAAGGGGCAAAACGCCCGAGATTATCGACTTTCATCCAGGCCTCGATAGTGCGGGACATCGCTTTTAAGAAAAAGTTATTCGTGCCGAAAGGAACGATTTGGGGAAGGCCGTCGATAAGTTGGATGGATTTCGGCATCTTCCCGGTATTTTTCACGGTAACCAACCTGCAAAGACCGGCATAATTATCATTAGGGATGTTAAAATATTTAACCCGGGTTTTAATCCCCAGAGAACAATTTTCCTCCTCGAGGGAAAGGTCGGCGGAACCGACGCGCATAGAATTGACAAGGCGATATTTAAGGTTAGCGTAGCCGTCATGGAACGGTTCATAAAAAGTCCCGCCGGATTTGCCTTTTTCTATCTTAAGAAAGGTGCGAAAACCATATACCGGAGCGGATTGCCAGGATTTATTGGCGGGAGAGAATTCAAGAATGGCGTGATCCTTGTCTTTAACTCCGTAACTGCAGATGCACTGCCCGCGGTTGACATAAAAAACCCACATCGGTATCCCGTATTTGCCGGCGATTCCCGGGAAAAAATTAGCAAACGGCTTGGCGTAGTTGTAGTTTTTAATTACGAAACATCCGTCTTTGTCAAGATAGTATTCCGGTTTATTTTCCATATCTCTCCTTATTTAAAATAATACTTTATTTTACTGGTTTTTTATGGTTTGTCAATTGTCAGCTTTCAGTCGTCAGCTGTCAGCTATCAGCTGTCAGCCTTCAGCAAAACTAAAACCATTATTCGGGGGACGTCCTTTCAGGGGACACCCTATTGCTCTATAACTGTTTAAAATACAAATAGTTACGAAGAGGGCAATCCGTAACTCGTAATTTAAAGCAAAAACCTTAAGAATAAATTCTTTCTATATAAAGATTATAAAAAATTCCTTTTTCCTCAAGATTGTATTTTTCGTTTTACGATTTTGACTTAATTACCAGTTAAGGCAAAGTTTTGAATAAATAAAGGGGGTAAAGGGGACGGTTCTATTTTTTAATCTTATTTTACCAGAAAAATAGAACCGTCCCCTTTATTTTCTGGTTTTGCTTTTGCTGGAGGCTGACGGCTGAAGGCTGAAAGCTGATAGCTGAAGACTGAGCTACACATTGACTTTAAAAAAAATTAATGCTAAAATAACGAAATTATTGAGGAGAAAAATCATGTCTATCGATAAAGAAACAGTCCGCCACGTAGCGCATCTGGCCCGTATTGAATTGCAGCCCGAAGAATTGGAGAAAATTTCGGGTGAACTGCACGAAATACTGGGCTTCATAGATAAATTGAGCGCCCTGAAAGTCGACGAAATCAAGCCTGCCAGCCATATCCTTCCGATCAGCAATGTTTTACGGGAGGATGAGCCGAAAAAATCACTGACCGCCGAAGAAGCCCTGGAAAACGCTCCCGGAAAGAAAGGTAACTTTTTCAGTGTTCCTAAAATAATCGAATAGCCCATGGAATTAAACAGTTTAACCGCCCACGAAGTGCTCAAAAAGATCAACGCGCAGGAAACTTCATCAAAAGAAGTTTTAGCCTCCCTGTGCGGACGGATAGAAAAAGTCGACTCCCTGGTTAACGCTTATGCCAGAAAGCCGCAGGAAGGTACTTTGCCTTTAAACCTTGCCCCCGAAACCGGCGGAATCTTAAAGGGGCTGCCGATCTCGGTGAAAGATAACATCTGTACGCAAGGTATTCTTACCGAATGCTGTTCGAAGATACTACAAGGTTTTAAACCTCCTTATGAGGCTACCGTGATCCGCAAATTGAAAGACGCGGGCGCTTTTATTTTTCCCTTAAAAGCCAATATGGACGAATTCGCTTTCGGTTCTTCCACCGAAAATTCATATTTCGGCCCCACGCATAACCCCTGGGACCTGGAACGCGTCCCCGGAGGATCCTCGGGAGGTTCCGCCGCCGCGGTAGCAAGCAACCAGGCAATCTGGGCCCTCGGCAGCGATACCGGAGGCTCCATCCGGCAGCCGGCTTCTTTTTGCGGGGTAGTAGGGTTAAAACCGACTTACGGATTAGTGTCACGTTACGGGCTGATCGCTTTCGCCTCAAGCCTCGATCAGATCGGCCCTCTCACTAAAGATGTGCAAGACGCGGCGGTCCTAACCGGTATTATCGCCGGATACGACCCGGCAGATTCGACTTCCGTAAACCGCGAAGTCCCGAATTACACCAAAAGCCTTACCGGAGAAATAAAAGGATTAAAAATCGGGATCCCCCGGGAATATTTTGTCGAAGGCCTTGACGCGGAAGTGAGGGAGGTTGTCGAAGAAGCGATAGCCAAATTTAAGGAACTCGGGGCGACAGTCGCGCAGGTTTCCCTCCCGCACACCGAATACGCCATACCGGTTTATTATATTATCGCCACCGCCGAGGCCAGCTCGAACCTTGCCAGGTTTGACGGAGTGCAATACGGTTACCGCGCTTCTTCCGAAAACCTGATTGAGATGTACAAAGCAACACGCGCCCAGGGATTCGGGCAGGAAGCAAAGCGCCGGATATTGCTGGGCACGTTCGTGCTTTCGCATGGATATTACGACGCTTATTATTTACGCGCTCTGAAGGTAAGAACCTTGATTAAAACAGATTTCGATAATGTTTTTAAAGATTTCGATTGCATAGTTACCCCGACATCCCCGACCGGGGCTTTTAAGATCGGAGAAAGAGCCACAGACCCCTTAAAGATGTATCTTTCTGATATTTATACTATTTCCGTTAACCTGGCGGGAATCCCGGCGATATCAGTCCCTTGCGGTTTTACCGGTAAAGGACTGCCGGTAGGATTGCAGATCATGGCCAAGCCGTTCGGGGAAGAAACGCTTTTTAAAGCCGCCCACGCCTACGAGCAAAATACGGGTTGGCACAAGATAAAGGCAAAAATATGAAATACCAGACTGTTATCGGGTTAGAGGTACACCTGCAGTTGAATACCAGGACTAAAGCCTTCTGCGGCTGCTCCACGGATTTCGGGAAAACCCCCAACTCCAATGTCTGCCCGGTATGCCTGGGACTCCCCGGATCGCTGCCGGTCTACAACCGCCAGGCTTTGAACTTCGCAATCAAGCTTGCTTTGGCGTTTAACTGTCAAATACAGGAATATACAAAATTCGACCGCAAAAATTACTTTTATCCGGATTTGCCTAAAAATTACCAGATATCGCAATACGACCTGCCGCTATCCCGTAACGGACGCCTGGACATCTTTTCCGAAGGGCAGCCTAAGCGTATCGGCATAACCCGGGTACACCTGGAGGAAGACGCCGGCAAACTTATTCATGAAGGCTCCGAAAGCCTGGTGGACTTTAACCGCACGGGAATCCCGCTCCTGGAGATCGTCAGCGAGCCGGATTTAAACAGCCCGCAGGAAGCTTTTGATTACCTCACATCGCTGAAAAATATCATCGAATACCTTGATGTGTCGGATTGCGATATGGAAAAAGGGTCTTTGCGCTGCGACGCGAACGTATCTTTACGCCTCCCGGAGGCCAAAGAATTGGGGGTTAAAACCGAACTTAAAAACATGAACTCTTTTAAAGGGGTAAAAGACGCGCTGGCTTTTGAAGTCCAGCGCCAAAGCGCCATCCTGGAAGAAGGCGGCACCATAACACAGGAGACCCGCCTCTGGGACGCGGAAAGCTCAAAAACCATATCCATGCGCACCAAAGAGGGGGCGAAAGATTACCGTTATTTCCCGGACCCGGACCTTACGGTTTTTATTATCGAGCGGGAAACCGTATCGACAATAGAAAAACAGCTGCCGGAGCTTCCTCAGCGGAAAATCCGGCGTTTTGTCGAAAATTACGGATTAACCGAATACGACGCTAAAATTCTCGCCGCTTCCCGTAAGGCCGCGGATTTCGCGGAATTGTGCATACGCGATTTCCCCCAAACAGATAAAAAAGAAATCGTCAACTGGCTGATCGGTCCGCTGCTTTCCGAAGCCAACCAGCGTAAAAAACATATCGATGAGCTGGGGCTTAACCATCGGGAATTGATCGAACTGGCGCTTCTGGTGCAAAAAGAAGAGATATCTCACCTTTCAGCGAAAACAGTGCTGGGGCAAATGCTGGACACCTCAAAGACCGCCGGAGAACTCATCCGTGAGGGTAACCTGGGGCAAATTTCCGATAGCGCGGCCTTAAACGGGATTATCGACACGGTGATCCGTGAAAACTTAAAATCGGTGAATGATTTTAAGGCCGGCAAAGCCAACGCCTTAATGTACCTGGTAGGACAGGTAATGAAAAAGACCGCCGGCAAGGCTAATCCTAAATTAGTCGGCGAACTGATCGGCCGCAAATTATCCGATGCGTAAAAAAATATTATTTTCCCTCCTGATTATCCTGTTTATATTTATCTGCGCGCGTTCCGTTTTTTCCGCCCGCAAGAATAAAGGAAACCCGCGTTTTTATAAGGAATCCGGTGTCTTTTCCGAAGCGATGGACGCGGTAAAGAAAGATTATGCGGAAAAAACGAACGACCGCGATTTAATCTATGGGGCGTTAAAAGGCATGCTGGAATCACTTGACCCTCACAGCCAGTTTATGGATCCGGACACTTACGAAGAATTAAAAGTTGAAACGCTTGGTAAATTTGGAGGGATCGGCATCGAAGTTACCATAAAAGACGGGGTGTTGACGGTTATTACCCCTATCCAGGGCACTCCCGCCTGGAAAGCGGGAATACAAGCGGGGGACCGTATTATAAAGATCGACGAATCCCCGACTCTCCAGCTTACCCTGGGGGAGGCGGTTAAAAAAATGCGCGGCAGGCCCGGAGAAAAAGTTATCCTTACCATCTCCAGGGAAGACATCAAGGATTTTCTGGAATTCAAGATTACCAGGGGAATAATCAAAATTGAGGACGTAAAATACGCGTTTATCCCGGAAAACAGGATCGGTTATATCAAAATAAACGAATTCCGGAAAAACACTTCCCGGGAATTCGATCTCGCCCTGGATACCCTGTTACGCCAGGGGATAAAATCACTGGTTATCGATTTGCGCAACAACCCCGGAGGGCTGCTTGATACCGCAATCGAAGTGGCCGGTAAATTCCTGGAGCCGGACAAACTCATCGCCTATACCAAGGGAAGGCGGGCGGATCAAAACCTCGATTTCTTCTCCGGCTGTAAAAATCCCGTTCTCGAGCTTCCGTTGGCGGTCATTATCAACGAAGGTTCGGCCTCCGGAAGCGAAATTGTCGCCGGAGCCCTTCAGGACTATCGGCGCGCGGCGATCATAGGGACCAAATCTTTCGGTAAAGGATCCGTCCAGGAGGTCGTCCCGCTGGAGGACGGCTCCGCTTTACGCCTCACCACCAGCCATTATTTTACCCCTTCGGGAAAAATCATCCAGGACAAAGGGATCCTGCCCGACATCCAGAAGGAGTCGAAAAAAGGAAACCCTTCATCCGAAGACTCCGGACCGCTTAAAGCAAAAGAAAAATCCCAAAACTTTTTTAATTACAACGATGACCCGCAAATTATGCGCGCGATAGAAGCCTTAAAATAACTTCGTTAAAAAATCCGGATGAAAAAGAAAAAAGAAAATAAAAACACTGTAACAATAATTGTCCTGACAGCGTTATTTTTCCTGGCCAGTATCATCCTGGCGGTAAACTATGAAAAATCGCTGCTTAAAAAAAGACCGCTTGAAAAACCGGCGGTCCGGCCTGCCGCCGTCAAAGGCCGTATCGCGATCGTGATCGACGATTGGGGATACAGCCTGAATAACCTGAAGCTGGCCGCACAGATCAAAGAACCCTTAACCTGCGCGGTACTCCCGGGGCTGAAAAACTCGTCACTGGTGATGCGTAAACTGCACAGTTTTGGTTTCGAGATTATCCTGCACCTGCCGATGGAGCCGAAGGCGGCGCTCAAACTGGAGAAAAATACGATTACCTGCGGAATGGATGACGCGCGGATCCGCCGGATAATGGATGAGGATCTCTCCAGTATTTCTCTGGCGAAAGGAATTTCAAACCATATGGGTTCGCGGGTGACCGAAGACCTCAGGACCAGCCAGATAATTATTACCGAGGCGAAAAAAAGAGGGCTTTATTTCCTGGACAGCTTCGTAACCGATAAATCCGTCTGCCCTGAAATTGCCCGAAGGATAAATGTCAAATTCGCCAGGAGGGACATTTTTCTTGATAACCGCAATGAACCCGGGTATATAAAAGAACAACTTCTAAAATTGAGAGACCTTGCGGCAAAACACGGCGTAGCGGTAGGAATCGGCCACGACCGCAGAAATACTCTTCTGGTTTTAAAAGAGCTGCTGCCGCAGCTGGATAAAGAAGGTTATAAAATAGTTTTTCTTTCCGAGGTAACGCAATGATCACTCTGGGGATCGAAAGCTCCTGCGATGAAACCGGGGTGGCGCTGGTAAAAGACGAAAAAACAGTCCTTTCCAATATCATCGCCAGCAGCCTGAAGCTGCATTGCCGGCACGGCGGGGTAATTCCGGAGATCGCTTCGCGTATGCAGCTGGAAAGCATCGCCGGAGTTTTTCAGGAAGCGCTGAAGGAAGCGGGAATTAAGCCGGAAAAAATCGGTTTAATCGCTTTCACCGGGCATCCGGGGCTCCCCGGATCATTGACCGTGGGGACCGCTTTTGCCAGGGGGCTGGCTGCCGGGCTGGGTAAACCGCTGGCGGAGATCGACCATGTTTACGGCCACATCTACGCAAATGCCCTAAGCCACAAAAAAATTGTTTTTCCGGCTACCGCGCTGGTAGTATCCGGGGGGCATACCTCGCTTTTTTACCTTAAGGATTTCTCCGCGATACGGCTTTTAGGACAAACCCGCGATGATGCCTGCGGAGAAGCTTTCGATAAAGTCGCCAAGATCATGGGGCTGGGTTATCCCGGGGGCCCCTTGATCGAAAAAATAGCCGGACAAGGCGATAAACAAAAGATAAAATTTTCCTTCCCGGGGATGAAAAATGGGCTGGATTTCAGTTTCAGCGGCATTAAAACCGCGGTTTTATATTACTTAAAGAACAGGAAACTTACTCTCCGCTTGAAGGCCGACCTGGCCGCGTCTTTTCAGGAAAGCGTTATAAAAAATTTAACGGATAAATCTCTTCTTGCCTGCAGAATTAGAAAAACCAAAACCCTCCTGGTCGGAGGAGGGGTGGCGGCCAATTCCTGCCTGCGGCAAAGGCTGGTATCCGCCGCCCGCGAAGAAGGGGTAACCTGTCTTTTTCCCGACATCCGTTTATGCATGGATAATGCAGCGATGATTGCCGGATTAGGCGGTTATTTATATCAATCCCGCATACCGCGGTTTAAAGGTTAAATTCAGAATTGATATTGAGCCGCTTTAATCCCGGCCTTAAAGTGCCGGAAATTTTCAAGCGGCAAAGGTATAAAATAGGAGGTAAAAATGCCTACAGATACACAGATAATCATACGCCTGCTGTTAACCCTGGTTGTGAGCGGCTTGATTGGACTGGAAAGACAGGTACACCGCAGGGATGCCGGATTACGCACCCATATCCTGGTAGCCCTGGGCAGCTGCCTTATCATGTTGACATCGCTGTATGTTTTTGATATATATAAAGATCAGGTGCCGCTGGATCCGGTGCGTATCGCAGCCGGGGTAGTCACGGGAATAGGTTTTCTGGGAGCAGGAACGATCATTCGTGAATCCGACCGGGTAAGGGGCCTGACTACCGCCGCCAGCCTTTGGGTAGTCGCGGGAATCGGACTGGCGATAGGAGTAGGTTGCATCAAGATCGCTGTTTATACCACGGTTCTGGTCCTGCTTTCACTGCATTTTTTACGTTACCTGGAGATTCCCCTTTCAAAGGAGGCGAAAAATGGCGTTTAGAAAGAACCTTGAAGAGAAAACACTGGATGTCGACGCGGCAATGCAGGGGACTTTAAGTTTCAAAGACCCGGTTAATCTGAAAATCAACGGGAAATTCGAGGGTAATCTCGATACGCGCGGCAATCTCACAATCGGCAACACCGCGATGATCAATGCCGACATCGTGGGAGATAATATTATTGTCGGCGGGCGGGTAAAAGGGAAGATCACCGCCAAAGAAAGATTGACCCTGCTGCCGCAGGCAGTCGTCGAAGGCGATATCTACCCGGCGAAACTTAATATCACCGAAGGCGCGGTGTTTGAAGGAAGGTGCTCCATGCTTCACGACTTTCTTAATTCCGAGCAGCTGGCGAAATACCTGGAAGTGGAATTAAACATGATCACCGAATGGGCTAATTCCGGGAAGATCCCGGCGACTAAAGAAAACGACGACTGGAAATTCGAGCGCAAGGCCGTAGATTCCTGGGTAGCGTCCGGGAAGATCGCCAAATAACCCGTGGAAAAAATGACTGAAGAAAAAATGCTCACCGTAAGGGAAGTTTCGACGATACTGGGGATTTCGGAAAAGGATGTCCTGGACCTTACTGAAAAAGGGGCGATCCCGGGTTATAAGGTGGCCGGAGTATACCTAAGATTTAAAAAAGAGCAGGTTGAGCAGTATAAGAAAAATCCCGAGCGCCTTAAACCGGTCCAGTCGGAAGATGCCGGCACCTTAAAAGGCAGGGTCCGGGATTTCTTCTACTTCAACGATTTTTATATTTTCGCGCTCGTACTTATAATCCTCTTAGGATACCTGGTATATCAAGGATTATAAAGAGATGCCTGAAGACAAAGGTTACTGCGATTTGGGGTTCGCCAAAATCGATACCGCGAGAAGAAAAAGGAAAGGATTCCCCGAAGTTATCTTCTGCCCGGGCAAAGAAAAACAATTTCTGAAAAAAATCGCCGGAAACATCGTTTCCTCCGGAGAAGAACTGCTGCTTACCAAGCTTGATAAAAATACCTTCGCTTTCTTAAAAAAGAACATTCCGGCTTTAAAATATAACTCCCTGGCAAAAATAGGATATTATCTGAAAAAACCGAAACGGCTTGCCCCCGGGACCGTATTGGTAGTTTCAGCCGGCACCAGCGACATCCCCATCGCAGAAGAGGCCGTGCTAACCCTGCAGGCGATGGGTAACCGGGTGGAAAAACTCTACGACGTGGGAGTGGCCGGAGTGCACCGCCTGATGCACAATATCGGCCAGTTAAAAAAGGCCTCCGTAATAGTGGTGGTGGCGGGAATGGAAGGAGCGCTTTCCAGCCTGATCAGCGGCCTGGTCAAGGCCCCGATCGTGGCGGTCCCCACCAGCTGCGGTTACGGCTCGAGCTTCTCCGGATTAGCTGCGCTCTTAACGATGCTTAACGGGTGTTCTCCGGGGGTAGGCGTAGTGAATATCGACAACGGATTCGGGGCGGGATATTTCGCCGGCCTCATAAACCGGAGATAAAATGGCTTTATCAGGACTTGACATCTATAAATTACTGCCCAAGACGAACTGCCGCCAATGCGGCCTGGCAACCTGCCTGGCTTTCGCGATGCAGCTGGCCAGGAAATCACTGCCGATTGAAAAATGCCCTTTTATCTCCGCAGAATCCAGGCGTATATTGGAAGAACAGGCCCTGCCGCCGATCCGCCCGGTAAATATCGGATACGGGGACAAGCAATTTGAAATCGGCAATGAAACCGTGATCTTCCGCCATGAAGAAAAATTCCGCAACCCCGCCGCAATCGGTTTTATAATCGAAGACTCCCTCAACGACGAAGCGATAAAGAAACGCCTGGAGGAAATAGAAGAAATGCGTTTTACCCGCGTCGGGCAGGAACTAAACCTGAACCTCATCGGTTTAAGGCAAAATAAAGACGGTGAAAGATTCCTTAAAGCGCTGGAAACCGTCACCTCCAGTACCGGGATGCCCCTGATGTTGATGAGCGGCGATCTTTCCGTGCTGGAGAAAGCAGCACAAGCCTGCCGGCAGCGTAATCCGCTGCTTTATGCGGCAAAAGAAGATAACTACGCCGCCGCCGGAGCGATCGCTAAAAAATTAAACCTGCCGCTGGTAGTTATGGCACAGGATCTTGAAAAACTAAGCCGGATCTCCGGGGAACTTGAAAAGGAGGGAATAAAACAAATCGTCCTCGATACGGGGGCAAAACCTCCCGCGGAAAAAATATGGGACCTCACGCAGATCCGCCGCCAGGCGCTGAAGAAAAAAAACCGCGCGCTGGGTTTTCCCGCGCTGGCAATCGCCGAGAATGAAGATCCCTTCCGGGAAGCGCTGGAAGCGGGGGATTACCTGGCCAAATACGCCGGCATCATACTGGTTAAAAACCTGCGGAAGGAAGAGGCGCTTTCGATCCTTACCCTCAGGCAAAATCTTTATACCGACCCCCAGAAACCCCTGCAGGTCGAACCTAAAATATATTCTGTGGGAAAAACGGATACTTCTTCTCCGGTGCTGATCACTACCAATTTTTCTTTAAGTTATTACACTGTCCTGGGGGAAGTGGAAGGCAGTAAAATCCCCGCTCACATTTTAAGCGTGGATACCCAGGGGATGTCGGTGCTTACCGCCTGGGCGGCGGAAAAATTCAACGCCGAGACGATCAGCCGGGCGTTAAACGAAAACCGCCTGAAAGAATTAAGTGACGGTAAAAATATCATCATCCCCGGGTATGTCGCCATGATCAGCGGTGAACTCCAGGAACGGTCCGGGTTCAAGATCACCGTGGGGCCCAAAGAGGCTTCCGGGATACCGGCTTTCTTAAAGAACCTGATGCGGGTTCCATAACAGCCATGCGAAAATTCAAAATTATCTTCAGGCCCGATAATCTTACGGTGGAAGCCGAAGAAGGAAAAACCGTTCTCGATGCCGCCGTTTCCGCGGGAATCGACATTAACTCTTCCTGCGGCGGAGAAGGCACCTGCGGAAAATGCAAAGTGCGGGTTTTAAAAGGGGCGCCCGACATCCTTACCAGCGGTCTGATCTCCCCCCGGGAAAGAAAAAACAAGGTCTTTCCCGCCTGTCTTACGGTGATCCGCGGCGATCTTGAGATAGAAGTCCCGGAAAATTCACGCGCCGCTTTCGACGCCTTTACCGCGGAAGAACCTTCCGGAATCATGCCGGAAACAAAAGAAGGAGAATTTAAACGCTCACCGCTTTTTGCTTCCCCGAAAGGTTCCGTTTTTAATTTCGGGTTTTCTTTCGATATCGGGACCACCACCGTAGCAGGCCAATTAACAGATTTAAATACCGGAAAAATCCTGGGGACTAAAATTTCAGGGAACCGGCAGGCGGCTTTCGGAAGCGACATCATCACCCGTATCGTTTACGCGGAAAAACCCGGCGGCCTTAAAAAATTAAACCGGGCGGTCCTGGAATCCATGGGCCGTATTATCGAATCTCTGGCGGAAGAAAATAAAATTCCCCTTAAAGAGATCCACGGTATTCTCTGCTCAGGAAACACCACCATGATACACCTGCTTTTAAAGATTGACCCCGCGTGGATCCGGCGCCAGCCGCAGCTTTCAGTTCCTTCGTTCCCGACGCTTACAGCAAAAAAAGCGGGGATAAAGATCAATCCCGCGGGAATTTTAAAGTGTATTCCAGGGGTATCCGGCTATATCGGAGGGGATACCGTTTCCGGGGTTCTCGCCGCCGGGTTTTACCGGGAGGAACCGCTCTGTATGTTGATCGACATCGGCACCAACGGGGAGATCGTCCTAGGCAGCCGGGAATACCTGGCCGCCTGCGCGGCTTCCGCGGGGCCGGCATTCGAAGGAAGCGGGCTGTCCTGCGGCATGCGGGCGGTAAGCGGGGCGATCCAGAAGGTAGAGATCGACAGTAAAACATTTAAATCAGCATATCTTACGGTATCCGGGGACCCCGCGCGCGGGATATGCGGGTCCGGCTACATCGACCTCTTGAGCGAAATGCTCCAGCGAGGCATTATCGATAAGAACGGCAAAATCAGCGCCGAAGGAAAACATATTCGCTCCACGGATAACGGTAAAGAATTTATCGTGGTTTCCGGAGAAGAAACACGCGCCGGACAGGATATTGTCGTCAGCGAAACAGACATCGAAAACCTTAAGCGCTCCAAAGGAGCGGTGTATTCGGCTTGCGCGGTTTTAGCCAGGCATTTATCCCTCGATCTTTCCGCAGTCTCCAGGATCTTTATCTCCGGAGGATTCGGTTCGCGCCTGGATATCGAAAAAGCGGTCCGCATCGGGCTATTGCCCGACCTGCCGCGCGAGAAATTTATTTTTCTCGGCAACAGTTCTCTGTCCGGATGCCGTAAAATACTGCTTTCCCAAGACGCGCTGAAGGAAGCATTTTCCATCGCCTCCAGGATCACGTATTTCGACCTGGCAAGCGACCCCGGTTACATGGAAGAATACGGACGCGCATTGTTCTTTCCGCATACCGACCTGGATAAATTTCCCACGGTGAAATTTTAAACAAAGGGAATAACGCCGGGGTTGACCGAAAACCGTGATTATGTCATAATGTGCACCGAAACAAAGGGAGTGATTTTCACAAGGAAAAGTTATGGAGACGAATTTAACGCTTGAAAAATATCCAGGCCTGATCTCAACCGTAACCATCGGTTCCGAAGGCGAAGAGCTAACGGTCGGAGGGCAGAATGCGCTGCCGCTGTTATTTAAAGAAGGGAATATCCCTAATCCCCCAAAGATCGCCTTTGAAGTCTGGGATATCTTTCCCGGCGATTTCGACCCGGAACTGCTTAATATATACGGAGAGGAAGCAAAAGACCCTTTTGCCTGGGCGGAACTCGGAATTAATAAATGCAAGGCGGATCTTATCTGTCTGAGGCTGCAGGGCGCGCATCCGGATTACGGCGACAAAAACGCTTCCAAAATTGCCGGTTTCGTGGAAAAATTCCTATGCCGGATCAAGGTCCCGCTGGTGATTATCGGCAGCGGAGACGATATAAAAGATAATCTGATAATGCCGGCCTGTTCCGAAGCGGCCCGGGGCAGGCGTTGTCTTCTGGGAAGCGCTGTCCAGGATAATTACAAAACCCTGGTCGCCAGCGCGCTTGCCGACGGGCATAACATCATCGCCGAAAGCCCGATCGATGTCAATATCGCCAAACAGTTGAATATCCTTATCTCCGATATGGGGCTGCCGCTGGAGCGTATCGTAATCGACCCCACGATCGGGGCTCTGGGATACGGGCTGGAATACGCCTACTCCATTATGGAAAGAGCGAGGCTGGCGGCTTTATCCGGAGACAGGACCCTGGCTTCGCCTTTTATCTGCATGGCAGGACAGGAGGCCTGGAAATCAAAAGAGGCCAAAGAAATCCCCGGCCAGGGCGCCATCTGGGAAGCGCTTACCGCCACCAGCCTCATCCAGGCGGGAGCCGATATCCTGGTGATGCGCCACCCCAAGGCGATTGAAGAAACAAAAAACCATATCAATATCCTATTCGGAGGCAAGTAATGTTCATTATCGGAGAATTGATCAACGGAATGTATTCCGACATCGCCCTGGCGATTAAAAACCGCGATAAAAAAATCGTGCAGGATTCGGCATTAAAACAGATCGCCGCCGGAGCAGAAGCCCTGGACTTAAGCTGCGGGACGGCCTCGCGGAACCCGCAGGCGGATATGCCCTGGCTCGTAGAAACAGTCCAGGAAGTAACCGCCAAGGCTCTTTGCATCGATTCCGGCAAGCCCGAAGTCATCCGCGAAGGGTTGAAAGCCGCGAAAAATCCGGCGATCATAAATTCCACTACCGCGGATCCGGAAAAATTAAAAATACTCATCCCGCTAGCCGCGCAATACCGCGCCAAGCTTATCGGGATTACCATCGACAGCAGAGGAATCCCCCAAAACAAAGAACAACGCCTGGAACTGGCGGCGGTCATCATAAGCCACGCTGAAGAAGAAGGATTCCCGGTTGCCGACTTATACCTGGATCCCATTGTCATGCCGGTCAACGTGGCGCAGAACCAGATGCAGGACATCCTGGAAGCAATCCGCGAGTTCA